>Ga0075430_100000821_pt1 | contig 24241 bp, 23 predicted proteins | sample RhiMetdeltSRZDD4_FD_75294 | JGI IMG/M metagenome (GOLD analysis project Ga0075430, IMG submission 75294) | Populus rhizosphere microbial communities from Tennessee, USA - Rhizosphere MetaG P. deltoides SRZDD4 | ecosystem: Host-associated > Plants > Roots > Rhizosphere > Soil | place: USA... | reverse complement strand
TCGGCGTCGATCTCGCCGCGGTCGAACGCCTTGCGCTTGTCGTCGTCGCCGACGATCTCGTAGGCGGCGTTCAGCTCGGAAAAGCGCGAGGCCGCCTTCGGGTCGGACTTGTTGGCGTCGGGGTGAAGCTTCTTGGCAAGCTTGCGATACGCGCTCTTGATGTCCGCGGCGCTCGCGCCCTTGGACACCCCCAGGACGCTATAGGGGTCGCGCATCGTTCAGCCCTCCGGGGCACGTCAAGGATATCCCCCGACCATTACCATTCATGGCACAAATGTGGGGAGCGTCGCCGCCGCGCGCAACACGTTGACGGCACGGAAGGTTACGTCCGCCGCCACGGCCGCATCTGGCGCACTTCCCAACGCCCCTGGCCGCTGCGGCAGGCTTCGCCCTGGAGCCAGGACTCCGCCCCGTTGCGGACGTAGCTCGCCAGGAAGTCGCGGCAGGTGGTGCCGTCCTGGCTGTAGGCGCTCGACAGCGGGGTGACCGTGCCGCGCGCGCCGGTGGCGGCATCTTCCCACGGCACGCTGCCGTCGCGCCCGGTCTTGCCGAGCGCATCACTCACCGCCGCGCGGGCGGTGTCGAGATCGCCATCCGGCAGCCCGGCGGCCATTTGCGGCCGAGCGGCGACCGGACGGATCGAGCCAGTGGATTCCACATCGGACTGGTTCTGGCTTTGGCGCGAGAACATCGAGTCCATCCGGTAGCTGCAGCCGCCCGAAACCAAAGCAAGTGACAGCGCCACGCCCCAGACCGGCAGCCACCGCATCGAGCGGCAGCATGGTCGGGCGACGGCGCTTGCTCTATATACGCACAGCCGCAACCAGGAACACGGCACCAACAGGTACTCCGGGAATGTCTAACCCCCCGCCGATACAACACCACGACCAGTTAACGGTCGGTGATTTCACGGAAGCCGACGAGCCACTGCGGCTGTTTGCGGCATGGTTCGAGGAGGCCAAGCGCGCCGAGCCGTCGGACGCCAGCGCCATGACGCTCGCCACCGTCGATGACGACGGCCTGCCGAATGCGCGGATGGTGCTGCTCAAGGGCTTCGACCAGCACGGGTTCGTGTTTTACACGAACGTCGACAGTGCCAAGGGCCGCGAACTGGACGGTCACCCCAAGGCCGCCCTCGTGTTTCACTGGAAGTCGCTCAACCGCCAGGTGCGCCTGCGGGGAACGGTCGAGCCGGTCGGAGCCGACGAGGCCGATGCCTATTTCGCCAGCCGGGCGCGGCTGGCGCAGATCGGCGCCTGGGCCAGCAAGCAGTCGGCGCCACTCGAGAGCCGGATGGCCTTCGAGAAGGCGATCGCGCTGGCGATGGCCAAATATGCCGTCGGGACGGTGCCGCGTCCGCCGAACTGGTCGGGCTACCGTGTCATGCCGCTGGTCATGGAATTCTGGCACGATCGCCCCTACCGGCTGCACGACCGGATCGAATTCCGGCGCGCCGGGACGACCGAACCGTGGAGCAAGACGCGGCTTTACCCGTAAGGGAGCAAGACGCGGCTGTGCCCGTACGATAGTGTGCCCCGATGACGACCCCGCACGACAACCAGCCGCGCCGCGCATTGCTCCTGACCGGGGCGAGCCGCGGCATCGGACACGCGACGGTGAAACGCTTCTCAGCGGCCGGCTGGCGCGTCATCACCTGCTCGCGCCACGCCTTCCCGGAGAACTGTCCGTGGGAGATGGGGCCCGAAGACCATATCCAGCTCGATCTCGCCGACCCTGCCAGCACCTTTGCGGCGATCAAGGAGATCAAGCAGCGGCTTGAAAACGGACAACTCCACGCGCTGGTCAACAATGCCGCGATCTCGCCTAAGGCCGATGCCGGCAAGCGGCTGACCGCCATCGGCACCAACCTAGACGTGTGGCAGCACGTGTTCCAGGTGAATTTCTTCGCGCCGATCATGCTGGCGCGCGGGCTGCTCGACGAGCTGAAGGCGGCGCAAGGCGCGGTGGTGAACGTCACCTCGATCGCCGGCTCCCGCGTGCATCCCTTCGCCGGCGCCGCCTATTCGACGTCAAAGGCGGCGCTCGCCGCGTTGACCCGTGAAATGGCGTCCGACTTCGGCCCGCTCGGCGTCCGCGTCAACGCGATCGCGCCAGGCGAGATCGACACCGCGATCCTGTCGCCCGGCACCGAGGACATCGTCGCGACCCAAATCCCGATGCATCGGCTCGGGACGCCCGACGAGGTGGCGAAGATCATCTATGTGCTGTGCACGGAGATGTCGTCTTACGTGAACGGCGCCGAGATCCACATCAATGGCGGCCAGCACGTTTAGTTATGCCCCTTTATATTTTGTGTTCCTGTTCGGAGCGCGGAAGGAGCGACGTTTCTGGCGCCTCATGAATTAAGACAGCGTCGATGTCCCTGTCCTTCTACCGCTGCATCCATTGACCAATCGGGTTCATTGAACCAGCCGAGGCGTAGGCGTATTATACGGCATCACCGACTGATGGCTTTGCCTCTGGCGTCGGTGGCTGAGAGACCAGTCGCGCTCCCGCCTGTACGGCAACAAGGGGAAGCGTCGCGATGGCCACCATCGTTCCATTTCTTCGTGCCCATGAAGCGTCGTTCGATCAGAACGACATTACCGCCATGTCGCTGGCACTCGATGGCGTTTGCGAAGAACTCCATGTCGGTGTTGACGCCAACGCGCGCGAGACCATCGCAGTCCGCATCATCGAGCTGGCGCGACGTGGCGAGCGCAGCCCGTCCAGGCTTCGTGATCGGGTATTGGCCGAGGCGAACGGCATGCCGGTCTTTGGGGTCGGCAATGATCCGGTCGCTGGGGGCGGCAATGAAAAGAGTGCCTGACTTAAGTCCCCTGGACAAAGCCGAGATGCGGGCGTTCTAGTGCGTGCCGCGCTCAATTCTTTTCAGACGCCCGCATTTGGAATGCCATCGGCACTCGGAAAAGGAGGCTCGGTGCGTACTCCTTCAAATCCGGCGGGAACGGCGGAAATTGTTTTAAACGATCGACCGCGTCGAGCGCTGCCTGATCGAGGACGTCATGCCCCGAGCTTTCGTCGACCTGACGTGATTGGATGCTGCCATCTGACCCGACCCTAAACAGGACGACTACCCTCCCTGCCAATTTGTCAGCCCTCGCATCAGGCGGATAACGAACCTCTTTCAAAAGCAAAGAGTGGACCTGCTTCGCGTATTCAATTCGGGGAGACACCTGAGGCTGCTGACTGAACGCCGGGCCAAACGCGACGGCGAGCAGCGCAGCGATGCAGATCGTTCTCAGAAACATTGCCCCCGCCCGGTCGGCGCACGCTAAACCGGCGTCGACGCAATCAAAGCCACTTCTTCCATTTGAAAAACGCCAGCGGGCCGATCGCGGCGAGGATCATCACGACGATCGCCAATACGTACCCATACTGCCACTTCAATTCCGGCATGATCTCGAAGTTCATGCCGTAAATCGATGCGATCAGCGTCGGCGGCATGAAAACGACGGCGACCACCGAGAACAATTTGATGATGTTGTTCTGCTCGAGGTTGACCACGCCCAGCATGGCGTCGAGCAGGAACGTGATCTTGTTGGACAGATAGGCCGCGTGGTCCGACAGGGATTGGACGTCGCGCTGCATGCCGCGCAGCTCGCCACGCGAGTCCTTCGCCCATTTCATGATGTCGGCTTCGTTGGCGAGATAGAGCAGCACCCGCCCGATCGACACCAGGCATTCCCGCACCTTGGACGTCAGGTCGCCCTTGCGCCCGATCGCCTTGAGGATGGCCCGGTAGTTTCGCGCACTCGACGTCGCCGACTGTTCCGGCTCGAAGATGTCGTGTGAGACCTGGTCCACATCGAGGCCGATCCGCTCCAGGATGTCGGCGGCGCGATCGACCACCGCGTCCAGCAATTCCATCAGCACGGTTTCGCCGGTCGCGCTGGCGGACGAAGTCCGGCAGAGCTTGTTGCCGACGATCACGAACGGCTTGGGATCGTCATAGCGGACCGTGACCAGCCGGTGGCCGGACAGGATGAAGGTGACGGCCGTGGTCTTCGGCGTGTCCGTGTCCGACTGGCACATCATGGTCGCGGTCATGTACCGCGCGCCGTTCTCGACATAGAGACGGCTGGTGACCTCGATCTCCAGCATCTCTTCGCGGGTCGGCACCGCGATGCCGAGATGCCGCTCGAGCAGCTTATCTTCCGCGATCGTGGGAGATACGAGGTCGTACCAGATGCCGTTTTCCGGCAGCACGCCGCCCGCTGGAATCTCCCGGCGTTCAAGGCAAGCGCCTTGAGGCACATAGACCGAGAGCATGAAGCCTCCGCGCGCCGTCCCAACGAATGAAGCCCGATCCCCCAACCGGACCGAGTCAGTGATGGCGCATGTACTGCGTGTCTTGCAAGACGTTTTGATGTCGTCGTGCACGTCAAAAACGAAAGGACCCGCCCGGCTGGTGCGCCGGACGGGTCCTTCAAATTCGCTCCGCTGCGAGGATTGGGTCAGACGGCCGTCATCCCGTCGCGCCATTCCTCCTCGCGGTGCGCCACCGGCGCATAGGCGGAGTTCTTGGCGTCGCTTTGGTAGGGCAGCGCCGCGGCAACGGCCGGGATGCCAATCTTGCCGTAGCGGCCGCCGAGATCCTCGCCCTTTCGCTGGTCGCTTGAGGGGGCCGCATTCTTCAACTTCATGGTCTCACTCCGTAGGAATTTTTCAGTGTTTTTGGGAGGTTGGCGGAACTTCCTCAACATAGTTCGTGAGTGGGGCGGAAATGGGCGGCAAATCGTGAGCTATCGTGATAAGTGCGACAGCACCGCTTCCCGACCTATAACGGCCACGATTGGTAAACCAGTAGTTAACTAACTAGGGCCACACTCCGGATTGACCCTGAATGGGGTCCAAAAGAGTGGGATTTGCACAGGTTCGGGCACTCACTGCGGCATTCCGGCAACAGCCTGCGGGACTATGCTGCGGTGCCGCCCAAAAGTCTGGAAGTACCGGGCCATTTTGAGTAATTTCCACGAAGGGACGAGTCGAGATCACAGGTTCGGGCCGCGCCATATCGCGGGATAGGGTTGGTCATGGCAGTGCGTAAGAGCGCGCTTATCCTTCTTGCTGGTCTGATGCTCAGCGGTTGCGTGACCGCGACGCTGGAGCCGACGACGGACGCCAGCTTCACGCCGCGCGACAAGAAGCTGCTCGCCAACGCACCCTATGCGCAGGCGACGATCCCGCAGGCCTATCAGCGCCACATCGTCGACTATCACCGCTCGGAAGCGCCGGGCTCGATCGTCGTCGATTCCGATGCGCGCTATCTCTATTACGTGATGCCCAACCGCAAGGCGATCCGCTACGGCGTGACCGTCGGTGAAGATGCGCTGTCGTTCTGGGGCATCGCCAAGGTCGGCCGCAAGGAAGAGTGGCCGTCGTGGACGCCCACCGCCGACATCAAGAAGCGCATGCCGGACGTTCCGGACCGCGTCGAAGGCGGTGCGCATAATCCGCTCGGCGCCCGCGGCATCTATCTGTTCCAGGGCAGCCGCGACACGCTGTTCCGCATCCACGGCACCAACCAGCCGGAATATATCGGCCAGGCGATCTCCTCGGGCTGCATCCGCATGACCAACGAGGACGTGATCGACCTCTACAATCGCGTGAAGATGGGCGCGATCGTCGTGGTGCTCGCGCCGCGGCAGGGCGACAGCCCGGTCAGTCCGCGTATGGCGAGTGTCACGCAGTAATCGCCTCATCGTTGGACGCGTTGAATTTGCGCGGCGCCGGAGCAATCCGGCGCCGTTCGCTTTTTGATCAAGTCCTTTCCCCGCCCGTCCCCGCCCCCGATCAAGTCGGGGGTAAACTCCAGCCGGGACCCAAGGTCCAAGAAACAAGGGCCAAGAAAGAAGATTCTGGATGCCCGCTTTCGCGGGCATGAGCGGAGAGAGATGCGCGCGATTGGAAACCGATCTAGATCAGGCCCTCGCGCCTGGCCCAGTCCAGGGTCCGGTCGAGCGCCCGCGCCAACCGGTCGAACAGTTCATCAAGCTCTTGCGGCGTGATGACGAGCGGCGGGCAGATCGACATCACATCTCCCGCCAGCGAGCGGATCAGCAGCCCTTCGGCTTCAGCGAATGACATCGTGCGCGGCCCGACGCCCGCCTTCGGATCGAAGCCGCGCTTGGAGGCCTTGTCAGCGACCAGTTCCACCGCACCGACGAGACCGTAGCCGCGCGCCTCGCCGACCAGCGGATGCGCCGCGAGCGCCTTGAGCCGCGCCTGGAATTGCGGGGACAGCCCCGCGGCCTTCTCCACCAGCCGCTCGCGCGCGTAGATCTCCAGCGTCTTGAGCGCCACCGCGGCCGCCACCGGATGGCCGGAATAGGTGAAGCCGTGCCCGAAGCTGCCGATCTTGCGGCTCTGGTCGAGCATCGCCTGGTACATGACCTCGGGCACCGTGAGCGCCGCCATCGGGATGTAGGCCGAGGTCAGCGCCTTGGCGACCGTGATCGAATGCGGCTCGAAGCCGAACGCCTGACAGCCGAATTGCATGCCGAGCCGGCCGAAGCCGCAGATCACCTCGTCGCAGATCACATAGACGTCGTACTTGGCGCAGACCGCCAGCACCTTGTCGAAATAGGTCGCGGGCGGAACGATGACGCCGCCCGCCCCCATCACCGGCTCGACGAAGAACGCCGCGACGGTGTCCGGCCCTTCCTGCTGAATCAGGCCGTCAAGCTCGGCGGCCAGCCGCGTCGCGAAGGCCTCCTCGCTCTCGCCTTCATGCGCGAAGCGGTAATGGTGCGGACATGAGGTGTGGAGGATGTTGGCGATCGGGACGTCGAAATCGGTCTGGTTCACCGGCAGCCCGGTGAGCGAGGCCGAGGCGATGGTGACGCCGTGATAGCCCTTGCGGCGGCTGATGATCTTCTTCTTGCGCGGGCGGCCGAGCGCATTGTTCATGTACCAGACCAGCTTGATCTGGCTGTCGTTCGCCTCCGAGCCCGAGTTGCAGAAGAACACCTTCGAGGTCGGAACCGGGGCGATCTCCTTGAGCTTCTCCGCCAGTTCGATCGCGCCGTCGTGGCTCTTGCCGCCGAACAGATGCCCGAAGGCGAGCTTGCGCATCTGCGCCGCCGCCGTATCCGCCAGTTCCTCGTTGCCCCAACCGAGCGCGGTGCACCAGAGCCCGGCCATGCCGTCGATGTAGCCGCGGCCGGCGGTGTCGTAGACCTGGACGCCCTGCCCGCGTTCGATGATCAGCGGACCGCTGTCCCGGAACGTGGCGAGATTGGTGTAGGGGTGGACGAGGGACTCGATATCCCGCGTGCCGAGATTGCTGGGCTTGCTGCTGGACATGAGCCGAGCATACCGGACGCGACCGGCATGCGAAACTTGGCGCTTAAACTTGGCGCTTAAACTGGCGCTATTGGCGTGCGGCGGGAGGATCGATCTTCGGGCGCGGCTGCGGCAACGGGATGCTGGAGGTGCTCGCGAGTTCCGGCTCCGGCTTGACCGCGGGGTCGCGCACGTCCCACTGGCACATCGCGCGATAGCCCTGGCGGCGTTCCATGAGATCCACGTGGATGTGGTTCTCGTGATAGCCGTCGGAACCGGGGCCGAGCACCGTCGAGAAGCGGGCGCACACACTCTTCTTCCAGCCCTCGCGGAAATCCTTCGGTGCATGAACGTCGGTCGGGTCGACGGTCTTGCCGTTGACCAGCGTGATCGAGCGCACGTCGATCGCGTTGCCCTTGCCGTGCTCGCTCATCATCGCCCCGATGATGTTGTTGCGGCTGCGGCAATGATAGGCCGCATAGTTCCGCACCGAGCGGACGCGCGATCCGAGATTGAAGGCCGCGAGCTGCGCCAGGTCGTCACGCACCCAGTCGACGAGCGCGTCGGCCATGTTGCAGCGGAGCACGGCCGGCGGATTGATCTCGACCCGGCTGCTGTCGGAGAGGATGACCGCCTCGAGCCGCACCAGGTCGCCGCCGCCGCAGTCGCCGGGCCCCTCGATGGCATCGACCGAGGGTGCAATGGCGCGGTCCGCCGTCAGCCGGACCCGGCAGGCGGACGGCGCCGCGGCCTGTGTCGGTGAAGACGTCGGAGCCGCCGGGCGGGCGGGCGGCGCCTCTTTATTGGAAAACGGCCGCGGGCGCGGCAACGGAACGGTCTGCGCCACCGCAACTTCGGACAGGGCCACGAAGGCGATGATGATGGCGCAACTGCGTTTCACGTGACCGGTTTCTGCACCAATTGCGGCTTTTCGGTGCCGAATTGTGCCGTGCTGGCGTGGCCGGCGCAACTTATCGCATCAGCGATGCCAAGCCCTCCGGCGTGGTGACCGGAGGCCGCCAGCCGAGTTGCCTGAGCGCCGCCGGATCGGCCACCAGCGCGCCTGCGAGCCGGCGATACGCCTCGTCGCGGCCGGCGAGCCGGCAGGCGGCCGCAAGCATCGGCGACGGGACCGGCACCAGCCCCGGCCGGCGGTCGAGGCCGCGCCGGATGGCGGCGACCATCTCGGGCAGCGTCAACGGCTCGGGATCGGCAACGACCAATGGCCGCCGCAGCGGCGCCGGTGCCGCGAGCACGCACTCGATCGCCTGGATGAGATTGTCGAGCGCGAGCAGCGACCGGCGGGCAGTCAGGCCACCGAACGGCAGCGGCCATCGCGAGCGCGCAAGCCGGATCAGCGCCGCCATGTTGCCCTTGACGCCCGGCCCGTAGACCAGCACCGGGCGCAGCGCAACCCAATCGATGTCGAGGGTCGCAAGCCCCTGCTCGGCGGCCAGCTTCGAGCGTCCGTAGGCGTCGACCGGCTTCGCTTCGATGCTTTCGGTTTGGACAATGTCCTCGACCGGGCCGCATTGGGCACGGATCGACGACAGAAAAACGAAACGTCGCACGCCGGCGCGCTGCGCCGCTTGCGCGAGGCGGATCGTGGCGTCGGTGTTGAGCAGACGATAGTCGTCCTCCGGCACGCCGGACATCGCGTGTGCGATCCCGGCCGAGTGGATCACCGCATCCGCGCCAGCCAGCGCCGCCGACATGTTTTGCGGGCGCGCGAGATCGCCGATCACCGCGCTCGCGGATTCAAGCGGGACCGTACTCGGACGGCGCAGCAGCACCCGCAGGCGATAGCCGCGCTTGGGCAGCTCCCTGATCAGATACTGGCCGATGAAACCGGTCGCGCCAGTCAGCGCGATGAGCGGCCGGGCTCCGGCACCGAATGCGTCCGTCACGTGTCTTACCGGTGGTGAATGGATCGAGCCGACAAGCTAAAACAGGATGCTCGTCCGTAGCAACCGAGCCGCACCGCGATCGAACCGTGCTATGACCCCTCACGCTTGAGATATATGCGCGGCGGTACAGCTTTCGGATTCGGACTCGGTTGCAATGGCCTCATACGACGTCGTGGTGTGCGGGCTCGGCGTCATGGGAAGCGCCGCGCTCTATCATCTGGCCCGCCGTGGCCAGCGCGTGCTCGGGATTGATCGTTTCCCGGCGGACCACGATCGCGGCTCGTCGCATGGCGAGACCCGTATCATCCGCCTCGCCTATTTCGAGCACCCGTCCTATGTGCCGCTGGTGCGCCGCGCCTATGAGCTGTGGCGCGAGCTTGAGGTCGAAGCCGCCCGGCCGTTGCTGCATGTCACCGCCATCGCCGAGATCGGGCCGCCCGACGGAGCACTCGTCACCGGCACCCTCGATGCGGCGCGGCTGCATGACATTCCGCATGAATTGCTCGCGGCATCCGAGCTGACACGGCGGTATCCGGCATTCCGGCTGCCGCCGCATTTCGTCGGCGTCGTGCAGCCGGACGGTGGCTTCGTCGAAGCCGAGCCATCGGTGCGGGCGATGCGTGCGCTGGCGCAGCGGCACGGCGCCGAGATGCGATTTGACGCGCCGATCCGCGCCATCGAGCCGGCGAACGACCGCGTGCGCATCATCACCGATGCCGGCACGATCGAAGCCGGCGCCGCCATCGTTGCCGCCGGCCCGTGGACGGCGTCGCTGCTTCCCGACACGACGCTGCCGTTGCGCGCGACCCGTCAGGTCATGGGCTGGTTCGCACCGAAGGAGCCTGCCGCCTTCGCGCCGGGCCGCTTCCCGGTCTTCCTGATCGAAAGCGCGCACGGCATCCACTATGGTTTTCCACCCTTCGGGGCCGGATTGAAGGTCGCGAAACATCATCATCGCGACGAGGCGGTCGACCCGGAGTCCTACGACCGGACGGTTTCGGCGGAAGACGAAGCGCTGATCCGCGCCGGGATCGCGGAGCACCTGCCCGGAGCAAACGGCCCGCTGGTGGCGGCGAAGACCTGTCTCTATACCGTCGCACCCGACGGCGACTTCATCATCGATCGACTTCCGGGCGCAGCGCCGATCGTGATCGCATCACCCTGTTCCGGTCACGGTTTCAAGTTCGCGCCGGCAATCGGCGAAATTCTTGCCGATCTGGCGAGCGGACTGACACCGCGGCTCGATATCTCGCGGTTCCGGATCGGCCGCTTCGCATAACCATCATGCGCGCAGGAAATATTGGGCGCGGAAATATTTTGCGCCGGCCACGGCCAAGCGGAAGAAAATGTCGCGCTGGTTTGTTAGCAGGGGGATGCCGGACACGCCTCCGGCCCTGCCTGAACAATATAACACTGACCCGAAGAAGGAGGATATCTCAATGAAACGAACGGTGAAAATCGCCCTCACCGCCTCGGTCGTGCTCGCAGCCGCGGCAACGACGGCCGGCCTGCAGGCGCAACAGAGCGCGATGACCTTCTTCGTCACCAGTGCCGGTTCCGGCAACGGCGGCAATCTCGGCGGGCTCGAAGGCGCGGACGCGATCTGCCAGAAGCTGGCCACGGCCGCAGGTGCGGGCTCCAAGACCTGGCGCGCCTACCTCAGCACCACCGGCGCGAAATCCGTCAATGCGCGCGACCGCATCGGCCGCGGTCCGTGGCAGAACGCCAAGGGTGAGACCATCGCCCGCACCCTCGACGACCTGCACAGCGACAAGAACAACCTCACCAAGCAGACCGCGCTCACCGAGACCGGCCAGGTGGTCAACGGCCGCGGCGACAAGCCGAACATGCACGACATCCTCACCGGCTCCTCGCCGGAAGGCAACGCGGTCGGTGGCGGAGAGAAGGACACGACTTGCAGCAACTGGACCAGCGCGGACGCCGGTTCGGCGATCGTCGGTCACCACGACCGCCAGGGCCTCGACACCTCGCCGCCGGCGCTGTCCTGGAATTCGTCGCACCCGTCGAAGGGCTGCTCGCAGCAGGCGCTGGTCTCAACCGGCGGCAACGGCTTCCTCTACTGCTTCGCGTCGAATTGATTAGACTTCGCAAACCAGGCGCGGCCGTCGGGTATCACCCGGCGGCCGTTGCTTTTGCAGCAGGGCAGCACTTGCTGGCGAGCAGACGGCGGTGGTGGGTCGCGGTCTAGCTGGATTGATGTTTTCTCGCGTAGTTCAATTTTGCCATCTCGCCTTCTGTTAACGAGTCTTCAATCTCACCATAAAGCGTAACGACTTCGTCGAACTTCTTCAGTTTCCACGCATGCTCCGCTTTGGCGCGCACTTGTCGACATCTCATTTCGTCGGTCACGAGCTTTGCTTGCGCATTCCTAAATATCACCAATCGGCGAAAGAACATCCGATCGCCATCCAAAGCTGCTTGAGCATGCGTTCGCGTATCCTCGGCAAGCTTCTCCAGAAACGGCTCAAGCCGCTTTTCATCCGGAACCTGGAATGGTTGGGCTGAAGATGACACAGCCCCCTGCATACGGAGCAAATCCGTGAGCGAGACCGGCAATTCACGGTTTCCGCTCGATGCTTGGAGGCCGAAGAAGACGTTTAGCTCACCAGATCGCTGCTCCCATTCGACCTTCACAAATGTACGAGGTGTCGAATACCGTACAGCGCTTGGTCCGCAGACATTGACGCGAAATCCCGCCATCTCCAGGAATGAGAAGGCTCGTCGAGCAAGGGGTTCGAAGCTATTCGATGATCCAGACATCCCGACCATGGCTGTGGCTTAGCAGCGCCGTCTTTACTACTGCGCCGGCGCGAAGGCCTTGGCGTAACGATCGGCGATCTCCGGCTTGGTGGCGACGATCTGCGCCACCACCTTGTCGATCTCCTGGCCGGAAACCCAGTTGAACTCGACGTTGCTCTTGGCCGCCTCGGCGAGGAATTCCTTGTCCTGTCCGAGCGCCTCGAAGGCACGGCGCAGCATCGCGAGCCGTTCCGGAGGCACGCCGGGCGGCAGGATCACCGGCCGCGCCGCGGTCTTCTGGAAGAAGTGCAATTCCATCACCAGGCGGTCGGACGGGCTCTTGATGAAGTCGAGCGCGTTCGGCAGGTCCTTGAGCTCCGGGTCGTTCTGCAACGCGCCCTGCATGAGCATCGTCACCTTCTTGTCGCGGATCCATTCCGGCCGCACCGCCTTGAAGCTCGACCATGACCAGTCGGCGATGCCCTGCACCTCGCCGCGCTCGATCGCGAGCGCGATCAGCGCGGTGCTGTTGTAGCCCGACACGATCTTGAACTTGGTTCCGATCAGCGAATTATAAAGGCGCGGCGTGGTCTCGGGATCGACGCTGACGATGCCGCCGACGATCAGCTCGCGCTCGAACAGATCCTTGGCGGTGCGATGGTTGGGCGACGTGGCGTTCCACGCCAGCGTGACCGCAGTCTCGCTATTCAGGCTACCGACCCAACCGAATTTCTCCAGCTCGAAGCGCGTGCCGCCCGGATAGGTCAGCTTGGACAGCAGCATTCCGCGCTGGACCAGCGACATGGTGGTGCCGTCCTTCGGTGCTGTGCTGAACATGAAATTGGCGGCGGCGAGACCGCCGGCTGCCGGCATGTTCTGAACCACGACCGTCGGATTGCCGGGAATGTGCCGGCCGAGATGCCGCGCCGCCGTGCGCGCCTGCAGGTCGTAGCCACCGCCGACGCCGGCGCCGACGATGAAGGTGATCTGCTTGCCGACGTAGAAATCCTGCTGGGCCGCGGCCGGCGCCATCCCCGCCGTCAGCGCGGCGGCCGAGAGCGATGCAAAACAAGCGGTCCTGAAATAGCCATACGTGACGTAGAACATTCCAGCGTCTCCCGAGCTTCAATGGTCGAAGCGGCCCCCAACGCGGGCGGGATTCTAGGGCCGCCGAAAGCGGCTGCAACAAGCCTTCGAGGGAAATTCACCCTGTCCCGGACCTTCGCTGCGGTGTATTGCCACTGGTATGGCGGGTAGGGTTCGGCAGGCTTGATCGGTCCGGAATGGCGCGGCGCATCATCATCGACCAGGGTACCTCCCGGCTGGCGCTGTGGGCACGCCGGCTGGCGCTGTTCGCGCTGGCGGCCGCGATCCTGTCGATCATCATTGTGCATTCCGGCCTGCTGGAGATGCGCCCCGCGCTGGTGACGTTCGGCGCTGCGCTGGCGCTTGCGGTGGTGGCGCTCATCTTGGCGTTCGCCGGCTTCGTGTCGATCTGGAAGGACGGGCTGCACGGCATGGGCGCGTCGCTCGGCGCGATCGCCATCGCGCTCCTGTTGCTGGCCTACCCGACCTACATCGCGGTGAAGGCGCGCAACCTGCCGTGGATCTACGACATCACCACCGATCCGATCGACCCGCCGCGCTATGACACGCTCGCCAAGGCGCGGCCGCGCGACGCCAATCCGATCGTTTATCCCGGCCTCGCCGCAGCGGAGCAGCAGCTCGAGGCCTATCCGGACATCGAGCCGCTCGACGCCGACATCGACACGCGCTCCGCCTACAACGCTGCGTTGGCCATCATCAATCGTCGAAAATGGCGCGTGGTCGAGCAACGCCCACCCGACCAGGGCCGCCCGGAAGGCCGCATCGAAGCGGTGGCGCGAACGCCGATCATGGGCTTCCGCGACGACGTCATCGTGCGGGTGCGGGCGTTCGAGGGCGGCGCCCGCGTCGACGTCAGGTCGTCGTCACGCTACGGCTCGTTCGATTTTGGCGCCAATGCGAGGCGCATACGCGTTCTGCTCGAAGACATCGAGGCCGAATTCGCCAACCAGGCGCCGGACGAGCCGCCGCCGGTCGCGCGCCCGAAGGGGCCCGCCAAGGGCGCACCCAAGACTCAGCAGAAGGCTCCGCCCGCCAAAGCCGTGCCGAAGGGCAATCAGGCCAACCGGTAGCGGCCACCGACTGATGGCGCGCCGTCGGTCGCGACCTTGCCGCGCGCGACCAGATCCTCGAGATGCGCGAGCACCGACAGGCCAGCCGCCTTGGTGAGGCGCGGATCGAGCCCGATGTAGATGTCCTGCACCATCGACGGGATGTCGGTTTCGCCGCGCTGCAATTGGTCGAGGATCGCCGCCTCGCGCGCGCGGCGGTGGCGAATGAATTGCTGCACGAAACGCGGCGCGTCACGCACCGCGGCGCCGTGGCCGGGGTAGTAGGTGGTTTCCGCACGGCGCGCGAGCTTGTCGAGCGAGGCCATGTAGTCGCTCATCGAGCCGTCGGGCGGCGCCACCACCGGCGTCGACCACGCCATGACATGATCGCCCGCGAACAGGATGTCGGTGCCCTTGAGCGCGAAGGCCATGTGGTTGGCGCAGTGGCCGGGCGTGGTGATTGCCTCCAGCGCCCATCCGTCGCCCGCGACCACGTCGCCGTCCGCCAGCACGCGGTCGGGCCGGAAGTCCATATCGCCCGATGAATCAAGTGGCCGCGCCTCGCCGATGTTGAGCGGACGCGCCGCGCGGTGCGGCCCTTCGCCCAGCGTCAGTGCGCCGGTCGCGGCCTTGAGCCCCGCCGCCGCCGGCGAGTGGTCGCGATGGGTGTGGGTGATGAAGATATGCGTCACCGTCTCGCCGCGCACGGCATCGCGCAACGCCACGCTATGCGCGTCGTCCAGCGGACCCGGATCGATCACGGCAACGCGGCCGCGGCCGACGATGTAGCTCACCGTCCCCTTGAAGGTGAACGGCCCCGGATTGTTGCACAGGATGCGCCGGACGCCGGGCGCGACCTCCTCGACCTTGCCCGGCGGCAGGTCGAACGTCTTGTCGAAGGGAATATCGTCGCTCATGCGGCGAGCCCATGCGCGTTTGGGTGGCCGCGGTCAATCATCTACTCCAGCGTGACCTTGCCGACCGTGATCACCTTCTCCCACTTCGCGGTCTCGGCCTCGACCAGCTTGGTGAAATCTTCCGGTGTGCCGCCGATCTGGATGCCACCGAGGTCGGCGAGCCGCGCGGCAACCTTGGGATCCTTCAGCGCGGCGTTGACCTCACGGTTGAGCCGCTCGACGATGTTCGCCGGCGTCCCCTTGGGAACCGCCAACCCGAAGAACGCGCTCGCCTCATAGCCCTCGACCGTCTCGCCGACCGCAGGAACATCGGGCAGCGCCTGCGAGCGTTGCGCCGTCGTCACGCCGAGCGCCCGCAGCTTGCCGGCTTTGATGTGCGGCAGCGACGGCGGCATGTTGTCGAACATCACATGCACCTGGCCGGAGAGCATGTCGGTCAGCGCCGGCGCGGAACCGCGGTACGGCACGTGCTGCAGGTCGACGCCGGTCATCATCTTGAATAGCTCGCCGGAGAGATGCACCGACGTGCCGTTGCCCGACGTCGCCCAGTTGACCTTGCCGGGGTTGGCCTTGGCATAGGCGATGAACTCGGCGACGGTCTTGGCGGGCACCGAGGGATTCACCTCCATGACGTTCGGAACCCGGATGATCCCGGCAACCTGGATGGTGTCCTTCAGATAGTTGAATGACAGTTTCTTGTAGAGCGTCGCGTTGATCGCATTGGCGGGATTGACCAGAAGGAAAGTGTGCCCGTCGGGCGGGGCGGTGACGACGGCCTCGGTCCCGAGATTGTTCCCCGCGCCCGGGCGGTTTTCGATGATGACCTGCTGGCCAAGGCGCTCGCCCAGATATTGTCCGACGATGCGCGCCACGATGTCGGTCGCGCCGCCCGGCGGATATCCCACAACCCAGCGCATCGGCCGCGCCGGAAAGCCCTGCGCCAACGCGGGGCCGCCGAACGCCTTCAACGCCGTGGTCGAGATGGCGCCCAACGCCGCTGCCCGCAGCAGTTTTCGCCTGGAAATCATGGCATTCCCTCCCACTTTCGTGCGCATTCCGTCGCGTATTCCGCCCTTGGATCCGCCGCACCCGTTAAGACCCGGCGGCCACGTTTCTTGAACCGTGTGCAAAGGTACGCGGCGACACAGGCCCGACACAAGGCCGTTGCTACGATCTGCCCCAGCGTCGCGCCCGCCGGCCAGGCCCTGTCGAACTGTGCCGAATTTTCGACGACATAAGCGGGCACGATACGGCTGGGCGCGGTAAGGTTCGGGTGACGGAAAGATTCGGATGGCGGCAGTGCTGACCTATGCGATCGGCGACATCCACGGCAGCTACACCAAGCTTGCGAATCTTCTGCGCCACTGCGCCGATCATTGCGGCGGCAACACCGCCCGCTTCGTGTTCCTCGGTGACTATATCGACCGCGGTAAGCGCAGCCGCGAGGTGGTGTCGCTGCTGATCGAGACGCAGCGGGCGCGGCCCGGCCAAGTCGTCTGCCTCATGGGCAATCACGAAGACATGCTGCTGGCCGCCGCCGACGGCCACGACGAAGCGATGTGGCTGTTCAACGGTGGCGAGGCGACCCTGCACAGCTATGGCGTCAGTCGCGCAGCGGAACTACCGGCCGAGCATCTCGCTTGGTTCGCGAATTTGCCGGCCGCCGACAGCGACGAGCGGCGGTTCTTTGTCCATGCCGGCATCATGCCGGGCATAGCTTTGACGCAGCAACGGAAGGATGTGCTGCTGTGGATCCGCGAGCCGTTCCTATCTGATGAAAACGATCACGGGCTCTACGTCGTGCACGGTCATACGCCGACCGGAACGGGAGCGCCCGACCTCCACCCCAACCGGCTCAATCTCGATACGCTGGCGTGGTACGGCAACCCGCTGGTCGCCGCCGTGTTCGACGAGCGGCGCGTCGGTCCTCTCGCCTTCATTGCCGACGATGGAAGCGTGACCGCGGCTGCGCCGATCAATTTGCGCGAGCAGGAACTGTACGGTTCAGGAAAGCGGGCGCGCGCGCGTTGAGCGCGCAAGCCCTGCGATCGATCTGATGGCTACCAGCGCAGCGCTATTGCGCCGCGCACCGTCGCCACGCGGTGGCGGAAAGTGGTGTTATAGGTCTGACCGGCGGCACTGACGGGGCCCGCGCTGACTTTGCCAAGGTCGTGATACAGAGCCTCGACGCGCGCCGTCCAATTGCTTGCGAAAGCATGTTCGATGCCGCCACCCGCCACCCAGCCAGCTTTGGTCTTGTCGACCGACAATCCAACTGCAGGGGTGCTACCATCGAACCAGCCGGATTCGACTCCGCCAAACGCTGCACCGCCGGTGACGTAGAGCAGCGTCGGGCTCATCGTGATGCCGAGTCGCCCACGGACGGTAGCCAACCAGCTAACCTTGGTATGAAGTGTCAGTGGATCGGTTACGAAACCCGCGGGCGACAAGACCTTGCTTCCCTTCAGGTTGAGCCAAGTTCCGTCAACCTCCAGGCCGTACACGATCCGTCCGGATTGAAAATTGTATCCGGCAAATCCGCCAAAGGCCGCTCCGGACTTTTCGATTGAGCATACGCTCGGCGTGGTCGGACCGAGAGTGCCGGTGTTACAGGCCCCGTTGGGGTCCACCGTCGTCTGCTTGTGGTCGAGCCACGCGCCGCCGCCGTGAATGCCGATGTAGAAGCCGGTCCAGTTGTAGGCCGCGGCGACGACCGGAGCCTTCACCGGCACCACGCGCGCAGGAAGATCGGCGGCCGCGGCGACATTGGCCGCGCCGATGATCGCCAGCGACGACACCGTCGCGAGCAGCAGGCTCTTGCAGCGCATTCGAAGCTCCCCAGCCCCGGTTCCAATTCACACCAATATACTGAAAACACACGCAAAAGCTGTTGCAGAACTGCCACTGCGAATAACTATCGACGGGGGCCCGCAAACCCTCCTCGGGCCGCGATGAGAGCCTAATTTATAGCAATATCAGCTTGTTACGGACGGGCTTTGCCAATCAATGCCGCCAGCCGTGCCCGGTCGAGCTTGCCGCCCTCGGTCAGCGGCAGCGACTCGACCACCACGAAATGCGCCGGCGCAAAGGTCGGCCCCAGCGCCTGCGCGCAATGGCGGCGCAGTGCATCGTCATCAGCCTGCGAACGCGTCACCACCGCCGCCCACAGCTTGGCGACGCCGAGCGCGTCGGCATGGGTAAACACGGCGGCGTGCGCCACGCTCTCGTGCGTCATCAGCACACCCTCGACGATTTCGGCGCGCACCTTGTCGCCGCCGAAGTTCAGCAGCGCGCGCTCGCGCCCGAGGATGATCAGCATCCCGTCCGGATGCAACACGCCGACGTCGCCCGGATAGAACCAGCCGTCCCGGAACACATGCCGCCCCTCCGGCGGATCGCCGTAGTAGCCGCCGACCATCTGCGCGGTACGCAGCCGCACGCGCCCTTCGCTGCCGAACGGCAACGGCTGGTCACCGTCATCGACGATCTCGACCTCGGCGCCCGGCGTCACGTAGCCGGCGGCGCCCGGCGTCTCGGCGATGATATGCGCCGGACCGATGGTGATGCCGCCGGTCTCGGTCGCGCCGTAGGTCGAGGACAGGTTGGCGCACATCCGCGCGCGGACGTGCTGCGACAGCGCGCGCGGCATCGCCGCGCCCTGCGTGATGATGTGATCGAGGCCGCACGCGACATTGGGATAGGCGTCGTAGAACTTCAGGTATTCCGACAAGCCTTCGGGCGACGCCATCATCCCCTGCACCTGATAGAGCGTGAGCCCCTGCACCAGGCTTTCGGGATCCTCGCCGTAGTAGAAGATCGTGCCGCCCTTATAAAGAAGGCGAAGTAGGTCGCGGAATCCCGGATCGGTGGCGAAGCCGAGATCGCAGTAGAACCGCGCGCAGACCTGGAAGCGGGTGTCGCGCGTGAACGCCAGCCGCGCGTTGCGTTCCATCACCAGGCGATGGGTGAACGGAATGCCACGCGGGTCGCCGGTCGAGCCGGAAGTCAGCGTGATGCGGCAGAGATCGTCGCCGCCCGCGGACGTCAGCCGCGGATCATCGAGCGGGACGCCATCGCCGCCATCCATCCATCCACCCTGATCCGCAACGACGACGCGTTTGGCGTTCTGGTAGGCCGCAGGCGCGTCGACGATCACCGCGTCGACGCCGATCTCGGGCGGGAACGAGCGGCTGCGCGCCGACATCGTGACGACGCCGATGCGGGCGAGGCCGAGGATCAGCGCGGCATGAAAGATCTTGTCGGTCACGTGAATCGCCGCCACCTGCCCGCGCGCCAGCCCGGCCGACAACGCCACGCGGCCGATGTTATGGATCGTCCGTTCGAGCCGGCCGTAGCTGATGAGCGGACGCGCCGCGCCCGGCACGCAGATCGCCGGTGCGGCGGGATTGAGCTTGGCCTGGAATAGGATGGGATCGACGATATTCATGCCGCAGAGCATAGCGGTCCGCGACGGCAAGCGCACGCGCTGCCGCTCGAAAGCGTCAGGCAACGCCACCGCGGCACAGGACGTTCAACGGCTCAACGCTTGCGCGGGCACAGATAGAACCAGCAGACCAGGAACACCGGTATCGCCAGCGACGCCGCAGCCACGGCGTCCAACACGCCGTCAGCAACCAGCGCCGCAACCAGGCCGAAGCCGCTCGCGGCCCCGATCAGGAGCGGCCAGCGCCAGATCATGAAAGGGCTGTGCCGCGGTCGCGCGGTGGAATGCACTTCTGGTGGCAGTGTCATGTTGTCTGCGGCGAATGCTGCAAACGGCCGGCCGAGCGTGCGATGCTACGCGAGCGCCGCCTGGCCCACCAAAGGTAGAGCCCGGTGATCAAGACTACGATCGTCAACAGCGTCAGCAGCGCCCAGACGATCTTCAAAGGCATCCCGCCATAGTCCCCGAAGTGCAACGGCTGCGACACCAGCAATGTGGTGACGTACCACGGCAGGTCACGGCTGTCGGTCAGCTCGCCGGTCGATGCATCGATGATCGCGGGCTTCAGCGTGCGCGCGGTCAGCGGTGTCTCGCCACGCATGAATACCGCGTAGTGCTGCTTGCCGCTGAGGATCGAGCCCGGGAACGCGACGAACAGCGGCGTCATGTTCGGCATTTCCTTGCGCGCGCGATCGACCGCGGCCTGGATGGAGCTGAGCTTGTCCGGCACCGCCGCATCCTTGTAGGCGGCCGTCATCTCGGCAAGCTGTCCGAACTGCCAGATCTTGATGACAAGATCGGCCCACGTGTTGATCACACCGGTGAAGCCGACCACCAGGGCCCAAACGATCGTCACGACGCCGATCATGTTGTGCCAGTCGAGCCAGCGCAGCAGCCGGCCTTTCTGGCGGACCGTGCCGAAGTCCAGCTTGCGCATCCACGGTGGATACAGGACGAGCCCGGAAATGATCGCGATGCAAAAGAAGATTCCCATCAAGCCGAGAAACAACTTGCCCGGCAGGCCCGCGAACATGTCCGTGTGCAGCTTCAGGAGAATATAGGTCAACCGGCCTTCAAACTCGGGAATGTCGAGGAATTCGGCCGTCCGGCTGTCGAGGCGAACCAGACTGTTCTTGCTGGGATCGGCATCGATCGTCGGGCCGACGCTGACCATGACGACCTCGGGCTCGTCGCGATCCCAGATCAGAAAATGCGGCACCTTGCCGGGGGCCTTCTCCATCGCGGCAGCAAGCACGCGATCGAGGTTGGCGGACGGCGTCCCTGCCGGCATCGTTGCCGGCTCCACTTCTGCACCCAGCAGATGGTCTATCTCATGATGAAAGATCAACGGCAGGCCGGTGATGCAGAGCATCAGCATGAACACCGTGCAAATGAGACTGGTCCATTTGTGAACCCAGGACCACTTTCGCAGTGCGCGGCTCTGCATCGCCGTCTCCTATTGCCGATCGCCGCCCAGCCCCCTCAGTACCGTGCCTTCACGACCCCCGGGTTGCGCCGTTCCGCTTCCTGCCAATTGTAGCGCAGGGTCGCGAGCACGGTGCGCGGGGCGCCGAGTGCGCAGTACGCAAGACCCGTGAAGCAAGTGGCGACGTAGTAGGTATTGGCGACGTTGGTCGCGTTGATCTGCAACGTGACGCCCTTCATGTCAGGACGCAGGTACGAGAAGTCGTAAGACACCGCCGCGTCGAACAATGTGTGAGACGGCACCAGGAATTCATTGGCATCGCTGCCCTGCAGGCCGCCGACGTAACGCACGCCGGCACCAAGGCCCAAGCCGGCCAATCCGCCATCGAAGAACGTGTACATCGCCCACAACGCGGCGCTGTCTCTGGGCACGTTTGAAAGATCCTTGCCGATGAGCGCCGGGTTGAGACTGTTCTTGGTCACGACCGGTTCGATGTGCGAGATGCCACCCACAATGGCGAGCTCTCGGGTGATGTTGCCGCGGGCCTCCAGCTCGTAGCCGCGGACCCTGACCTCGCCGGTCTGCGACGTAACCATGAAATCAGGGGTCGTGGCCACAACGTTCTGCTGAACCACCTCGAACACCGCCGCCGTCAGCAACAGGCTATAGCCGAGGGGCTGATACTTGACGCCCGCCTCCCAGCCAGCACCGGTGGTCGGCTTGAACACCTCACCGCCGCTGCTTGTAACGTTGAAGCCAAACACCGGTTGGAACGACGTCGCATAGGCGACGTAAGGCGCGACGCCATTGTCGAACAAATAAGTCAGGCCGGCGCGGCCGGTGAACGCGCCGTCGTCCTGGTCGGCCGATGCGTTGTTGAGCCTATTGGTCGTCGTCGCGACGGCCTTGTCATGGCGGCCAGTCAGCGTGATGACCCAGCGATCAACCTTGATCTGATCCTGCACATAGAGCCCGACCTGATACTGATCGCTTACCGTGCTGATGAACCGCGTCATCCCGTCTTTGCCCGGTATCGGCTGCCCGTAGACCGGGTTGTAGACATTAAGCAGAAAGACACCGTAGTTGGCGCGATAGTCCGCATCCACGTCTTGCTTCTGATAGTCGATGCCGAACAACACCTTGTGGGAGAGCGGCCCGGTCGCAAAGTCCGCCTGCACGTGCGTGTCGACCGCCAGATTTTTCGTGTTGCCGAACACGTAGTTGGCGGAGCGAGACACGTCGCCGATTACGTTGGGCGCCGGCGATTCGTTGCGCATCGAATAAACTTCGTTGCGAATCGTGCTGTAGCGCACGTTCTGCCGAACCTGGAAGACCTCGTTGAACCTGTGCGCAAACGCGTAACCGACCATGTCTTGGTCGAACTTGATGCGGTCGAAATTGGGCTCACCCATATTCCGGCTGTAAGGGATGCGGGGCCCGTTCGGATTCGGGTATAAGGTGCCGACACCCGGCACGTATTGCTGGGGCTGCCCCTTGATATCGTCGCGCTGGAAACTCGACAGGAACGTGAACGAGGTATCCGCGGTCGGTGCCCAGGTGAAGCTCGGCGCTATGTACAGCCGCCGTTCATGGTTGAAGTCGACAACCTTATCGGTGTCGCGCACCAGGCCGACGATGCGCGCCAGGAATTTGCGCTGCTCATCGAGGGGGCCACTGACGTCAAAAGCGCCTTGCAGCCGGTCGAAGCTGCCGGTCTGGAGCTCCACCTCGCCTTGATAGACGTTGGTTGGCCGCTTGCTGACCATATTGATGAGGCCGCCGGGCGACGTATGGCCGTAGATGCCGGATGACGGCCCCCTGAGGACCTCCAGCCGCTCGAGGCCGTAGGTCTCCGTCTTGCTTTGCCCAAACTGAAGCACGGTGTCGTACGGCAGCCGCAACCCGTCCAGGAAGCGCGGAGCAATAAAGCCGCGCACCTTTATTTCGTCGACGACCGAGCTGGCGCCGTAGAGCTCCGTCATCACGCCGGGCGTATATCGCAGGGCCTCCGGAATGGTTTGCGCCTGCTGGCTGACGATCTGGTCGCGCGTGATGACCGAGATCGATTGCGGAATTGCGAGGATCGGCGTGTCGGTCTTGGTGGCGGTCACGCTATCGCGGGCGGCATAGCCCTGCACCGAGCCTAGTCCACGCTCACCCAAAATTGCCGGCCGTGTCACGGGCGCCGCCTGTGTCGGCGCCGCGACGCGACGGGTGGGCTGCGCCTTCTTGGTGGTCTGCGTGCGCGCTTTCGGCCGCGCGACGGCCGGGTTCACGTTGACCGACGGCAGACTGACCGCGGGTTGACCGGAAGGCGTCGGTTGCGCTGCCGGTGCCGGTTGGGTCGCGGGAGCAGCTTCTTCGGCGTGCGCGGCGAAATCGATGGGAGATGCTTTCAACGCAACGAGTGCAACCGAAATCATCAGCGAGATCTTGAACGTCGTCAGCCTGCGCCGACCAGAAGCTACTTCCCCAACCACCACAACACCCCCCGGTGTTTATTAAGCCGCAAGTGCTTTCACTAAGGGGGGACTTTGGCCCGCACAAATTGAATCATTTGGAATGCTTCGAAGTGTGGAGTAAGCGCCGACCAAAAAATCGACGGTTCGTATTTTTGAATGACTCCACTCTATGGACTACCCCTGCAATCAGACGAACGTTTTGAGGGAGATGAGAGACATTCAAAACTGGAAAACACGCGGTCGCACCGCCGCCAAATTCCACACAGACATGCAAAAAGTTTCTGTGTGTTGCAAAATTGTGATCCAATCCCGTCGGTCCTAGTGCCGTGACAAGCCGCCGGCCCTCGACCCTGCCGCGATACTCAGTGCGCATGTGAAGCTGAGCCGAGAGCGCGTCCTACAGGCAACGCTGGTGCGCGCGGCGGTGTCAGTGCCGGGCCTGATGCAGAAGGCTCAGACCACGATTATTGGACCGCGATGACCATCTTTATTAGGTGTGGCGGGCCGTGCCGAAGCGGCTTCAGTGCTACCGCGTTTCGTATAGCCACCACGGCTCGGGCCCACGATCCGGGTGCAACTTGAACATCCTTCGCTCATCGTCAGCCGCATCGCACGCCCGCAGACCGATCCGCCGCAGTCCTGCCTGATCGCGCTGGACCTGCGTGCCGAAAACAGGCTGCAAGCCGCAAGATGTCCCATGCGCATCAGACATCTTCAGCAGTTCGGCGAGGGTCGCCAGGTATTTGTGGATCAGCTTGCAGGCTACGGCCGCGTCAGCCCTGTTGCTCCTGGCGGCCTGCAAGGCTGTGCGGTCTTTCTGCAATTCGCCCCGGATCGCGAACAGCGCCTGGCATTGCGGCG
>Ga0075430_100000820_pt1 | contig 24262 bp, 19 predicted proteins | sample RhiMetdeltSRZDD4_FD_75294 | JGI IMG/M metagenome (GOLD analysis project Ga0075430, IMG submission 75294) | Populus rhizosphere microbial communities from Tennessee, USA - Rhizosphere MetaG P. deltoides SRZDD4 | ecosystem: Host-associated > Plants > Roots > Rhizosphere > Soil | place: USA... | reverse complement strand
CGAGAATTTTCGCGTGGGCCGTGCCCGGTGCGGACGCCAATCCGATCATTCACGACAAGCGCCCCTATCTGAACAACGTCTTCTTCGTCATCCGCGTCGCGATCTATTTCGTGTTCTGGATGTCCCTGATGTGGTCGCTCAACAAGTGGTCGGACGAGCAGGACTCCGGCAAGGCGGTCAGCAAGGTGGATTCAATCCGGTTTCGCACGGTCAGCGCACCGGGACTGCTCTTCCTGGTGATCACGGTGACGTTCGCGTCGGTCGACTGGGTCATGTCGCTCGAGCCCGAGTGGTTCTCGACCATCTTCGGGCTCCTGACCATCGCCGGGTACGGCCTGACCGGGCTCGCGTTCACCATCATCGTGCTCGCGGCGATCAACAAGGATCATCCCCAGGGCACCCTGCTCACGCCGCGCCACTTCCACGATTTCGGCAAGCTGCTGCTCGCGTTCGTGATGCTCTGGGCGTATCTCTCGTTCTCGCAGTTCCTGATCATCTGGGCGGGCAACCTGCCGGAAGAGATCCCGTGGTACATCGCGCGCATCCGCGGATCGTGGGGTGCGGTGGCGATCCTGCTGGTGGTCGGGCACTTCTTCCTGCCCTTCGGATTGCTGCTCTCGGCCGGCCTCAAGAAACGGAGCGCCACGATCGCGAAGGTCGCGGTCTGGGTGCTCGTGATGCGGCTGGTGGATCTGATCTGGTATGTCGCGCCGGCGTTCAGGCACTTCACGGGCGAGGGCGAGCACGCCGGCCCGGGGCTGATCCCGATGCACTGGATGGACATCGCGATTCCGGTTGGCCTCACGGCACTCTGGGTCTACCTCTTCGTCCGCCAACTGGCGTCGCGTCCGTTGTTCGCGGTGAACGACCCGTATCTCAAGGAGACCTTCGCCCATGAAGCCGCCCATTAAGCCGCCTTCGCCCGGACCCGGCGGAGATCGCGAGCCGGAAAAGGCTTCGGCGAGCCAGGCTGAGCCCGAGGCCAAACCACCCAAGCGTCCTGGCGGGCACGGCAGCTACAAGCTTGGTGGCGAGCCCGCGATCGGACAGCGATGGCACGAGGCTCCGCCGCCGCCGCCCGCGACGATGACCGGGTTCGACGATCTCGACGACGGGGTGCCGCACCGTCCGCATCCGCCTGGAGACGATGACCCGCTGCACAACGAGGACATTGACCACGAGCATCGCGACGTCAATCTCAAGGCGGTGATCGCCTCTGCGATCGTCCTCGCGGCCGTCGCCGTGGCGTCGCAGGTCGCGATGTGGCTCTTGTTCGCGGTTTTCGAAAGCCAGGCAGCCACCAGGGATCCGCAGCTGTCGCCGCTGACGCGACCGCCTGTCGAGATGCCGAACAATACACGCGAGTCACCGTTCTTCACGCCGAACGTGGGCGGTCCGCAGTTGATGACGAACGAGCCGAGAGGACTCGCCGACGCGCGGGGCGCTGAGGAGAAGCGACTCCAGGGGTACGGCTGGGTCAACCAGGCTGGGGGTGTGGCGTACATCCCGATCGAGGAGGCGAAGAAGCTGCTGCGGGAGCGCGGCGTCCCGGTTCGCGAGGGTGGTGCGGTCGCGCCGGATCTCGGTACCCGTCTGCCCGCACACGGCGAAGCCTCGGGTGGCCGCGTGATCACCACTCCGTCCGGCCAACCTTCGACCGCGCCGGAAGCGGCCCCTGCGCCGGCACCCGGCGAGAAGCACGAAGGGGCGCCTGCCGCCAAGCCGCACGGCCCAGGCGGGCAGTGAGGTCATCATGTTCATCCCACGGTCGATCCGTCGCTGCGTAGCCAGAGCCGTCATGGCACTGGTGTGCCCGGCGGCGGCATTCGCGCAGGTCGGCGTCACCGTACCCGGACCTGGCGATCCCGCCAGTGCGAAGCCCGGACTCCTCAGCACGATTCACATCGATCAGCACCTCGATCGGCAGCTGCCGCTGGATCTGCCGTTCGTCGACGACACCGGCAAGAACGTCCGGCTTGGCGACTACTTCGGCAAGCGGCCGGTCGTGATGGCGCTCGCGTACTACGAGTGTCCGATGCTCTGCACGCAGGTGCTCAACGGCCTGGTGAGCGCGCTCTCGGTGATGAACTTCGAACCCGGCCGCGAATTCGACGTGGTCGTGGTGAGCTTCAATCCGCGCGAAGGCCCCGGCCTCGCGTCGCAGAAGAAGGCCAGCTATCTCGAGCGCTATGGCCGTCCGCAGACCGCCGGCGGCTGGCACTTCCTGACCGGCGGACAGTCGTCGATTGACGCGCTCACCGACGCACTCGGGTTCCGCTATGCGTACGACGACGCGATCAAGCAGTTCGCTCACGGCGCCGCCATCGAGGTGTTGACGCCGAAAGGACACATCTCCAAGTACTTCTACGGAATCGAGTTCTCCGCGCGGGACTTGCGCCTGGGCCTGATCGAAGCCTCCGACGAGCGTATCGGCACGCCGGTCGACGACTTCCTGCTGTTCTGTTACCACTACGACCCGGCAACGGGTAAGTACGGCGCTTCCGTGCTCCGCCTGGTCCGCCTGGGAGGAATCCTGACGGTGCTGGCCTTCCTCTCGTTTCTGACGATCAGCCTCCGACGTGAGCGCCAGACCCGGTTTTCTCAGGCCGCCATCCTGACGACAGGACCGTCAGGCGGTGGCTTTTTGCCGCCTGGCGGCGGCGCGCACGGCGCGCCCGCGCGGGAGCGGAGCGGGGCATGGGGCCCCAGCGAGCGACCAAGCCGGGGTTCGGGGCGGAGCCCCGACTAAAGATGCACACTTTTCCGCTGTTGCCGCAACAGGCCTCGGTCCAGGCGGGGCAGGTCGACGCCATCTTCTTCTTCATGGTGGCGGTCACAGCCTTCTTTTCGCTGTTGATCGCCGGGCTGATCGTCTTCTTCGCCATCAGGTATCGCCGCCGGCACGATGACGAAATCGGCGTGGCCATCCACGGCTCGCTCGTGCTCGAGCTGATGTGGACCATCATCCCGTTCTTCATCGCGATGGGCATGTTCGGGTGGGGTGCCAAGGTCTTCTTCGATCTCTACCGTGTGCCGGCCGGCGCGATGGAGATCTTCGTGGTTGGCAAGCAGTGGATGTGGAAGGTCCAGCACGCCAGCGGGCAGCGCGAGATCAACGAGTTGCACGTGCCGGCCGGACGGCCCGTCAGGCTGATCATGGGATCCGAGGATGTGATCCACAGCTTCTACATCCCCGCGTTCAGGGTGAAAGCGGACGTGATCCCGGGCCGGTACAACACCTTGTGGTTCCAGGCGACCACGCCGGGCCGCTATCACTTGTTCTGCGCCGAGTACTGCGGCACCAAGCACTCCGGGATGATCGGCAGCGTGGTGGTGATGGAGCCGACCGAGTACCAGGCCTGGCTGAGCGGCGGCCCGACGTCGGATTCGCCGGCGGCCACCGGCGAGAAGTTGTTTACCAGCCTTGCCTGCGTGACTTGTCATACCGGAGACGCCGCTTCCCGCGGGCCGAATCTTGCCGGTGTCTTCGGCCACGAGGTCGAGCTGCAGGGCGGCGGGAAGGTGGTCGCCGACGAAGCCTACCTGCGGGAGTCGATCGTGAACCCGCAGGCGAAGGTGGTCGCGGGATTCCCGCCGATCATGCCGCCGTTCCAGGGCATGGTGTCGGAAGAGCAACTGCTGCAGCTGATCGCGTACTTGAAGTCGCTCAAGGGCCCGGCGGCGCGGCCGGGCGCCCCGCCGCAGCAGAAATAACGGTATCCATATGGAAGCACCTGCACTGACGTATTTGAACAACGGCCATGGCGCGGCCTCCTGGCTGCTGACCAGGGACCACAAGCGCATCGCGCTGCTCTACCTGGTGTCGATCACGGTCTTCTTCGTGATCGGCGGCCTCTTTGCCACGCTGATCCGGTTCGAGCTCCTGACGCCGGAAGGGGACCTGCTCACGTCGGAGACTTACAACAAGATGTTCACCATGCACGGCGTGGTGATGGTCTTCTTCTTCCTGATCCCGTCGATTCCCGCGGTCCTGGGCAACTTCCTGCTGCCGATCATGATCGGCGCCAAGGACCTCGCGTTCCCGAGAATCAACCTGCTCAGCTGGTACATCTACGTGCTCGGCGGCGCGTTCACCCTTTATGCCGCGCTCGCGGGCGGCGTGGACACGGGCTGGACGTTCTATACGCCCTACAGCACGGCCGCGGCGAACACGCACGTGATGACGGCAGCCGTCGGGGTGTTCATCACCGGTTTCTCGTCGATCCTGACCGGGCTGAACTTCATCGTCACCGTGCACCGCATGCGGGCCACCGGCCTGACGTGGTTCCGCCTGCCGTTGTTCGTGTGGGCGCACTACGCGACCAGCCTGATCATGATCCTGGGGACCCCGGTCGTGGCGATCACGATCCTGATGGTGGCCGCAGAGCGGGCGTTGCACCTCGGGATCTTCGATCCGGCGCTCGGCGGCGACCCGGTGCTGTTCCAGCATCTGTTCTGGTTCTACTCTCACCCGGCGGTCTACATCATGATCCTGCCGGCGATGGGCGTCATCAGCGAGATCGTGCAGGCGTTCTCGCGCAAGAACATCTTCGGCTATTCGTTCATCGCCTTTTCGTCGATCGCGATCGCGGTCATCGGGTTCCTGGTCTGGGGACACCACCTGTTCGTGGCCGGCCAGTCGACCTATGCGGGGCTGGTGTTCTCGATTCTCTCGTTCACGGTCGCCATCCCCTCGGCCATCAAGGTCTTCAACTGGACCGCGACCATCTACAAGGGCTCGGTGTCGCTCGAGTCGCCGATGCTCTACGCCTTCGGGTTCATCGGCCTCTTCACGATCGGCGGCCTCACCGGCCTCTTCCTGGCGGCGATGGGGATCGACATTCACGTCCACGACACCTATTTCGTGGTCGCGCACTTCCACTACATCATGGTCGGCGGCGCGATCATGGGATATCTGGGCGGCCTGCACTACTGGTGGCCGAAGATCAGCGGCAGGCTCTATTCGGAAGCGTGGGCGAAGTTCTCCGCGCTGATCGTGTTCGTCGGGTTCAACCTGACGTTCTTCCCGCAGTTCGTGGCCGGGTATCTCGGGATGCCGCGGCGGTACCACGCGTACCCCCCGGAGTTCCAGGTGCTCAACGTGCTCTCGACCGCCGGCGCGTCGATCCTTGCGGTCGGCTACGTCCTGCCGCTGATCTACTTCACGTACTCGATGGTCGCCGGCCGGAAGGCGCCCGCCGATCCCTGGGGCGCCAGAGGACTCGAGTGGGAGATCCCCTCGCCGCCGCCCACCGAGAACTTCACCGTCACCCCGGTGGTCAGCGAGGGGACGCACCAGTACGGCCACAGCCAGGAGGTCGGTCTTGCCTGACGCTCACGCCGAGCATTTTCCAGGTCCGCTTCACCAGCCGCCGGTGGCGTCGAACGTGGACGCCATCCAGCCCGGCGTCCACCACGAGCACCCGGTCCATCCGAAGCTGCAGCACCACTTCGATGACATGGAGCAGCAGGTCGAGGCCTCCACCCTCGGTATGTGGGTGTTCCTGGTCACCGAAATCATGTTCTTCGGCGGCCTGTTCATGGCCTACATCGTCTATCGCGCGGCGGCGCCGGAGGCCTTCCAGGAGGCCAGCCACCACCTGTCGATCGGCTGGGGCGCCTTCAACACGGCGGTCCTGATCTTCAGCTCGCTGACGATGGCCCTGGCGGTGCGCGCCGCGCAGACCGGTCAGCCGGCCAGGACCCAGGTGATGTGGCTCGTTGGCACCATGTTCCTGGGCACCGTGTTCCTCGGCGTGAAGGTGATCGAGTATGCCGACAAGTTCGCGCACCACATCGTGCCGGGACCGTATTTCGACAAGTCAGCGTGGACTCATCCGGCCGGCGTCGAACAGTTCTACTCGCTTTACTTCATCATGACAGGACTGCACGCGCTGCACATGATCATCGGCATCGGCCTGATGGCGGTCATCGCGATCATGGCCTGGCGGAAGCACTTCGACAGCACCTACTACACGCCGGTCGAGGTCTCGGGTCTGTACTGGCACTTCGTCGACATCGTCTGGATTTTCCTGTTCCCGCTGTTGTATCTGATCGGGCGCCATTATCATGGCTGATCACTCCCAGAGACCTTCATGGACGCGCATCACGTTCCGTCGCTGAAACTGTATTTCGTCGTCTTTGGCATCCTGATGATCGGGACGGCCCTGACCGTGGCCGTCGCCTTCTTCGATCTCGGGCCGCTGAACAACGTGGTGATGCTGACGGTCGCCATCGTCAAGGCGATGTTCGTCGTCCTCTACTTCATGCACGTGCGGTGGGGCAGCCGGCTGACCTGGGTGATCGCCGGGTCCGGCTTCTTGTGGCTGCTGATCATGTTCTCGTTCACGCTGATGGACTACATGAGCCGCGGCTGGCTCCAGGGCACTCTCCGGTAGACCCAACTCACCTCTCGTCTCCGCGGGTCCGGATCCCGAGGGGCGCAGTCGGCTTGACCGTCGTCGCAGTTCGTAGATAAGATTCCGGCTTCGATCGACGCACTTTTTTTCCGTTGTTCCTGCGAAGAATTCTTCGGTGCGCGAGGATGAGGCTTCATACCATCTCGGGGCTCGCGGCTTGGGAAACTGTTCGACGCCGCGGAGTCCTAACCATTGGGCCAGATCGGTTCCTTTGGTGACACACGCTCCCGATCGTGGCCGACATCGCGGGTAGTCTCGACCTCACCCTCGTGATCGCGGGCGTCCTGGTATCACGGCTTTTCGTGGTGCACGGGTGTGGACTGCCTTCCCGTTCTCTTCCTGCGAGGCAACGCCCTCACCGCCTCGTTTCCTCAGACCATGGCACGCGATCCCGGCGCGGCCGCCGGCATCCAATGCCCGGCATCAATGATGAGGCGTGATGAAAGCCCTGATGAACCGCAGACTGCTGGTCCTTCTCGGTGTCGTCGCCGCACTCGTCGTGCTGGTGGGGTCGATGAGAAGCGCCTCGGCGGCGATGAGCGAGAGCCAGGAAGCGTCGCAGGCTCCTGCCGCCCCGCCGGCCGGCGCCGCCGGCGAGAAACCCGCCGCCGAGAACCAGGCCAAAGCGGGCCAGGACAAGCCCTACGAGGAGGCCGCATACCGGACCGTCCCCTACATTGGAAGCCGCGTCGCCATCTGGGCGGTCGCGCAGCTTCATCTGCTGTTCGCGGCTTTCGTTCTTGCCGTGCCGATCTTCGCGTTCATCGTCGAGGCGATCGGCTACAAGACCGGGGACGTGCGCTACGACCGGCTCGCGCACGAGTTCACGAAGCTGCTCTCGGTGTCGTTCTCGCTCACCGCGACGTTCGGGGCGTTCCTGACGTTCATGCTCATCATCCTGTATCCGAAGTTCACGAACTACCTGATGAGCGTCTTCTCCCCGACATTTCTCCCGTACGTCATCCTCTTCTTCTTCGAGGCGTTCTTCCTCTACACCTACTACTACGGCTGGGGGAAATTCCATCCGCTGGTTCATCTCGGCCTGGGGCTCGGCCTCAACCTGGTGGGCACGGCGATCATGTTCATCGCCAACGCGTGGCTCACGTTCATGATGTCGCCGAACGGGATCTCGAGCAAAGGCGCGGTCCTGTCGGTGTGGGACGCGATCTACAACTACACGTGGATGCCGATCAACGTACACCGCGTGATCGCCAACGTCGCGTTCGGCGGATCGGTCGCCGCGGCGTATGCGGCCTTCAAGTTCCTGCAGTCGGACAACGACGAGGACCGTGCCCATTACGACTGGATGGGATACATCGGCAACTTCGTCGCGATCAGCGCATTTCTGCCGCTCCCGTTCGCCGGTTACTGGCTCGCGAAAGAGATTTACGCGTTCTCGCAGACGCTCGGGCTCACGATGATGGGGGGGGCCTTCTCATGGCTCTTCATCATCCAGGCGGTCCTGATCGGGAACCTCTTCCTCGCTGCCAACTACTACCTCTGGCTCGGGATGGGACGGGTCGAAGGGCCGAATCCGCTGCAGAAGTTCATCAAGTACCTTCTGATCGGGATCGCGCTCTGCTTCATGGTGTGGGCGACGCCGCGATCGATTATCGCGACCGTCTCCGAGATCCGGGCCATGGGAGGGTCCTCGCACCCGATCCTCGGCTATCTCGGAGTCATGTCCGCCAAGAACACGGCGGTCAACATCCTGATCCTCACGACTTTCATGAGCTTCCTCCTCTACCGCCGGACCGGCAAGGTGGCAACGGTATCGTGGGCGAAGAAGGGGCACACCGCGCAGCTCGCGATCTTCGCCGCCGTCGCGGTATTCGTCATCTTCCTGGGCGTTTACGGGTACTTCGTCGAGGCAACCGTCCGGATCGGACTCTCGGTCCCACAGGTGCTGTCGGTCCTGTTCGCGATGGTGGCCATCACCGCCATCGACGTCTTCCTGTTCCGCGGCGCATCACGGACGGGGGAGGTGCGCTGGGGCAGGATACCCGTGATCTCGCAGTACGTGCTGATCTTCATCGCGGTCACGTTCACCTGGCTCATGGGCCTGATGGGCTACGTCCGCTCGGGACTCCGCCAGCACTGGCATGTGTACGGTGTGATTCGCGACCAGTCGGTCGACGCATTCACGCCCACGCTCGGCTTCGCCACGAAGGTGGTCTCGGTGACCGTGCTCCTGTTCTTCCTGCTGATCGGCCTGGTGTTCTGGATCTCGAGCCTGCACGATCGCCCCGATTTCGCCAGGAAGACGCGCCACCGCGAAGGGGCGGGCGAGGTCTCGCCGGATCTCGCGAAGCCGGCGCGAACGTAGGCGGAACCAGACGTCATGAGAGTCCCTCACATTGTCCGAATCGGGGCCCTCGTCATTGCGACGACGGGGTTCTATACCTATGTCGGCCAGATGGTGCCGCAGAAGGAAGTGCAGGCGCCGAAGGAGAGCACGCTCGGAGCCGGCATGAGCACGGCTGACATGGTCAAGGTGGGACGCGAGATCATGGAGGGCAAGGGCATCTGCCTGACCTGCCACACCATCGGCAAGTCGGGAGCGCTCCGGTTCCCCGATCTCGCGGGCATCGGTGAGCGCGCGAAAACGCGGGTTCCCGGGCTCAGCGACGTCGAGTACCTGGCGCAATCGCTGTACGAACCCACCGCGTTCGTCGTGCCGGGATTCCCGCCGGCCATGCCGCCGGTCAACCAGCCTCCCATCGGTCTGACCGATCAGGAGATCCTCTGTGTCATGGCGGCCCTCCAGACACTTGGCGGCACGCCGACGGTAACGCTGGAGACGAAGCACAAATACAACAGCGGCGCGTCGGCGCCGGGCGCGGCGCCCGCCCCGGCGGCGCCGCCGAAAGGGTCGCAGATCATGCCCGCCATCCCGACTCTTCATCCAGTTGTCGCCCATGCCCGTCTCGCCGGAGCCTTGGCGAAGGCGGATGCCGGGAAGGGCGGTGCACATTGAACCTTCTTATCGTCCTCGCCGTGGCCGTCGTGTTCGGCGTCCTTCGCTTCCTGCGGGCGAATCTGCTGACCTGGGCAATTGCCTGGTGGGTGGGAATCTACGTTCTCCTCCGGTTCGGATTCACGGCCCCGATTCCCTCCTCCGTCGTTTCGCTCTACATGGGAATCATCACGATTGCGATCCTGGCCTACATGTCCTCCAGCCAGGAGCGCCGCGACGAGATCTCCCGACCGCTCGTCCGCTTCATGACGGACAAGCGGTACACGGCGCTGCTCGCGGCGACGGTCATCGCCATCCCGGCGCTTGCGGCTGCGAACGTCTACGTCAAGATGAACGTTCCGCTTCAGCCGCCGCTGTTCTCGCGAACCGTCCACCCGGCGTCACCTTCCGAGATCACGGTTCACGACAAGAAAATCGATCTCAACGCCAGCGAGAACCCGTACCTGCCGCTGCAGACATCGAATCCCGAGGAGTTCCGCAAACACGTCGAGAATGGCCGCCGGGTCTATTACCGGAACTGCGTCTTCTGCCACGGCGATAACCTGTCGGGCAACGGCATGTTCGTCCACGGACTCGATCCGATCCCGACCAACTTCGCGGACGCGGGAACGATCCCGATGCTTCGCGACACGTTCCTGTTCTGGAGAATCTCGAAAGGCGGGCCCGGCCTGCCCGAAGAAGGGGGCCCGTGGGACACCGCGATGCCGGCATGGGAGAAGTTCCTGAAGGAAGACGAGATCTGGGACGTGATCCTCTTCCTCTATGACTTCACCGGCCAGAAGCCCCGCGCCAAGGAGGAGGCAGCCCACCAATGACCAGGCTTAGGTGGTGCATCGCTGTCGTGATCGGTTGCGTGTGTTCCGCGCTCATGGGATCGGTGCGCACCTCGGCACAAGATGTCGGGAGCGACGCGCAGCGCGAAGCGGGCAAGCAGCTCTACTCCAGATACTGCGCGCAGTGCCACGGCGACAAGGGCGACGGCGAAGGCCATGCCGCCCCGCATCTTCAGCCGAGGCCGAGGAACTTCACGCTGGGCAAGTACAAGGTCCGGACCACGCCGAACGGCGCGCTGCCGACGCACCAGGACCTCGTCAGCATCATCAGGCGCGGCATGCCCTACACCTCCATGCCCGCCTGGCCCACGCTCACCGACGAGGACGTCTCGAATCTGGCGTTTTTCCTCACCTCCTTCTCTCCCGACTTCTCCAACAAGGAGAACGTTGCCAAGCCAGTCGACCTCCCGGGAGCGCCGCGATCGACCGACCAGACCGTCGCCGCCGGAAAGAAGCTCTTCGAAGACACCGGTTGCATTCGATGCCACGGCAACCTCGGTCGTGGCGACGGGCCTTCGGCCCCGACCCTCAAGGACGACTGGGGCCATCCGATACGCGCCGCGAACCTCGCCGAGCCCTGGACGTTCCGCGGCGGATCCTCGCGCGAGGACATCTTCCGGACAATGAGTACGGGGTTCAATGGCACACCGATGCCGTCGTTCAGCGATTCGCTGTCAGTCGAGCAGCGCTGGGCGATCACGGACTACATCGCGTCCCTTTCGGGCAGCAGGGAGCCTGGCTATACGAACCTGGTCATTGCCAAGCACGTCCAGGAGCCGATCGATCTCAACAAAGGCGCGGCGAGCTTTGCTTCGGCGCCGGCTGCGCGCTTTGCAATCGTCGGGCAGATCATGGAGCCGGTGCGCTCGTTCCACCCTCCCGCCAGCTCCGTCGTCGTCCAGGCCATTTACGACGCGGAGTCGGTCGCCCTCCTGGTTCGATGGCACGACATGAGCGCGGAGAAGGGCGGGAAGAATGGGCTGTCGCTGCCGGTGCCTCCGGAAGAGGAAGAGGCGCCGGCCGCAGCCGAGGGCGCCGGCGGCGCGAATCCGTTTGGCGACGCGGTGGCCGCGGAAGCCCCGGCCGGGCAGGCGAAGGATCCGTTTGCCGAGGAAACGCCAGCCACTCCGGCATCCGAGTTCTCCGACGCGGTCGCGATCCAGATTCCTTCCGAGGCACCGGCCGGCCCGCGGAAGCCGTATTTCATCTTCGGCGATAGCCAGAACTCAGTCGACCTCTGGTTCTTCGATCTGGCCGGCTCCGCCCCTGCCCGATTCACCGGCCGGGGGAGTGGGGACATCAAGCCGAACGACCAGGCGGAGGTCACCGGTGTCGCGAGCTACGACCAGGGAGAATGGTCGGTCATCTTCAAGCGGCCTCGCGCGTCCAAGTCGGGCGCGACGTTCTCACCCGGAGAATTCACCCCCATCGCCTTCTCGGTGTGGGACGGGTTCTCGCGTGAGCGCGGCAACCGCCGGGGGCTCTCGTTGTGGTACTCGATCTACGTGGAACCCGAAAACGTTCCGTCGGCGGTGGGGCCGATGATCAGAACGGCCCTCATCATTCTGGTCATCGAGCTGGCCCTGATCGGCTACGTACGGTGGCGACAGGGGAAGCTCGGCGGCGAGCAAAGGCAGCCGGCAGCAACGAGGGCATAGTGTGAGTTACTGTCGCGGCGCGAGTGAGCCGCCTTCGCGCTTCGCGCTACGGCGCCCAAGGCGCAGCCTGCGGATAAGTACGATGTTCCCGATAAAAGAGGACAACCGAGATGTACAAAAGCATCTACGTTCCTGTCGATAACTCGGACCACTCCAACCGCGCCGTGGCGTGCGCCCTCGGGTTGGGCAAGGCGTACTCGGCGAAGCTGGTCGGCTGCCACGTCTATGCGGCGAAGCTGCACGACTACCGGTTCCGGCAGATGGAGTACACGCTGCCCGAGGAATACATCGACGAGGTGGAACTGGAGCGCCAGCGGAAGATCCACGACAGCCTGATCACGATGGGCCTGAAATTGATCTCCGACAGCTACCTGGACGGGATGTCGCGGCTGTGCGGCGAATCGGGCCTCGAGTTCGAGCCGCGGATGATGGACGGGAAGCATCACACGGAGATCCTCAAGGACCTGGCCGGCTCACGGCACGACCTGGTCGTGATCGGCGCGCTGGGAATCGGGCGCGCCCGGGACAGCGTGATCGGCTCGGTCTGCGAGCGCGTCGCCCGCCAGTCCGATCGCGACATCTGGGTGGTCAAGCACGTCCCCGAGGCCGGCGAGGCGGAGCGCGACACGATCCTGGTCGGCGTCGACGGCAGCCCGCAGTCGTTCGGCGCGCTGATGACCGCGATCGACCTGGCCCGCACGTTCGGCAAGAAGGTGGAAGCGATCGCCGTCTATGACCCGTATCTCCACTACTCGGTGTTCAACGGCATCGTGAACGTGCTGACCGAGCAGGCGGCGAAGGTCTTCCGCTTCGAGGAGCAGAACCAGCTCCACGAGGAGATCATCGACACCGGGCTCGCGCAGATCTATCAGTCTCATCTCGAAATCGGCGAGCGGATGGGCAACGAGGCGGGTGTCTCGATCAAGAAAACGCTGCTCGACGGCAAGCCTTTCCAGAAGATTCTCGATCACGCACGCAAGACGAATCCGTGGCTCGTCGTGCTCGGCCGGATTGGCGTCCACAGTCCTGCGGACGAGACCGGCCTGGGGAGCAACGCGGAGAACATTCTGCGCGCCGCCGGGTGCGACGTTCTCCTCTCGACGCGGCTCGAGGTTCCGCGCCTCGACGTGCGGGCGGAGGAGACCGTGCGGTGGACTCCCGAGGCCGAGGAGCGCATGACGCACGTGCCGGAACAGGTGAAGGGCATCGCCCGCACCGGCGTCCTTCGCCTGGCGCTCGAAAAAGGGCACTCTGTCATCACCAGCGCGGTAATCGACGAAGCGATGGATCGGTTCATGCCGAAGAGCGCCTCGAACGCGACCAAGGCCCTGGCCGAGGCGGTCGCCCTCGAGCGCGCGAAGGCCGGCCCGGTGTCGATGTGCCGGTCGTGCGGCGTCGCCGCCACGCAGAGCGACCCGGTGAAGTGCACAGTGTGCGGCGCCACGGACTTCGAGGTCATCTCGCGCGAGATGATCGAGAAGATCGCAGCGGTCGAAGGAGGCCTCGAGGAGGAAACCACCTACGACGGCCGGAAGCTTCGCTGGTCGGAGGACGCAAGGAAAGGCCTCTGGACCATGAAGAACGCGTATCAGCGCCGCCGCGTCAAGGCGCGCGTCGAGAAGCGCGCGCGCATGATGAAGCTCGACACCATCACGCTCGTGTTCGCACGGGCGGTGATCGAGGAAGAAACCGGCACGCCGCTCGAGATCGGATCCGCCGCCGTCGGCGTGACGAGTGACAGCAAGCTCGTGGCTCGCGACGAGAAGAAGAACCCGCTGATTTCGGCATTCGAATGGACCGCCGAGGCCACGCAACGAATCATGCGCGTGCCAGCCGGCTTCATGCGGAACAAGACGCAGGAGCGGATCGAGGAACTCGCACGCGAGCGCGCCGTCACCACCATCGATCTCGCGCTCGTCGAGGACGGGATCGAGATCGGCAAGAAGATGATGGCCGAGATGATCGCGACCTACCAGGGCCCGCCAGCGCCGGCTGCCAAGCACAATCTCAACGAGGTGAGCCCGATTACTGCCCGCAGTGAATGAGCGGGTACAGGTTCTGTCGTACTGACGATATTGGCCTGCTGGTCGATGCGCTGAATCGCTGCTGGGCGCCGCACTTTCCCGACGAGCCGCTGATGACGCCCGCGGCGTTCAAGCGGTCGATCCGCGATCAGCAGGTCTGGTGCAGCAGCTGCATGGTCGCCTTCGCGGGCTCAGACCCGATCGGCGTGCTGATCGGCGCCAAGCGGCCTTCCGGGACCCTGATTCACAAGATCGCCGTCCATCCCGATCACCTTCGCCAGGGTCACGGCCGTCACCTCCTCACGTCGCTCAGCTCGAAGCTGGCGATCCTCGGGCCGCCACGGATCGTCGCCGAAATCCCTGAGGCGCTCACCGCTGCCTGCAGCCTGTTCGGCGCAAGCGGGTATGTCGAGGAAGCGCGGCTGACTGACTACGTCCTCCAGCAGGAAGAGACCGATGCGCGGGAGGTCGCAGGGACGTTCATGATCCCTGTATCGATAGACGACCTGGCCGCGAATGGTCTCCTCGAGGCACATCCGCAGGCGTGCTGGGCGCGCGCGGTCGAAACGCTCACGGCCAGGAAGGACGACATCGCCGGCCTGGCGGTCGCGTCCGACGACCGTGTCGAGGCCTTCGTCCTCTGCCTGGACCACAGCGAGATCGTGTCGCTTCGGTCGTTCGTCGAGGATGGTGGAGCCCGCGTGAAGCTGCTGCTTTCGCGGCTCGCCGCGCCGGGGATGAGGACCTTCCGGTTCCGCGGGGTCCACCCCGCGGAGGTCTCACCGGAGCTCCTGGCGACGCTCGGGTTCCGACGAGCGGGCGCGCATCTGCGCTATGCTGCGCAGGCCCGGTCCGAGTAGTGACTCGGCCTGACCTGCGCCCGGGTTGGGACACAACTATGAACTCCTCGCACCGTCTGATCGTGGTCGTGATGCTCGCCGGTTCGCTGGCATTGCTCGTTCCAGGCTTGTTCGCGCCGGTTCTCACGATTCGCGGCGTGCTTACACGCGAGGGGATCGCGCAAGTGGCGCCGATGATGCTGGAGCGCGGTCTGAGCGACGAGACGGTGAAGGTCCTCGAGTCGATGATGAACCCGACCGTACTCGCGTTCATGCAGATGACCGGCGGCGACATCCGCAAGGTCATCATCGAAAAGCTCGCGCCGCAGATCACGGCATCGCTGCAGAAGAACATGACGGAAGTCGAGGTGTACGAGCAGACGCGAAGCATCCTCGGTTCGGTGCGACGGCTCTACGAAGTCAGCAGCCCGATTCCAGCGACGCTGATTCTCCTCTTCAGCGTGATCGTGCCGCTCGGCAAGGCGGTGCTGGTGGCGTGGGCGATGTTCGTCACGAATGCGACGGTGCGCCGCCGCACCCTCGCGTTCGTCGAAACGATCGCCAAGTGGTCGATGGCCGACGTCTTCGTCGTCGCGCTCTTCATCGCGTACCTCGCCGCGAAGGCGAGCGCTGCGCCGACACAGGGCCCGAACGCCGCGCCGGCGCTGATCGCATTCAGCGCGCACTTCGGCGCGGGTTTCTACTGGTTTGCCGCCTATTGCATCTTCTCGCTGGCGTCGCAGCAGATCACGGCACGCCTGGCGCAGGCGTCGCTCCGGGACGCCGCCGGCGCGGAAAGAATCGGCCGCCCGTAAGGCTTCGATCCTCCGATTACCGACTCGCTGGCGTCGGAGCCGATCCCGCTTTCTTCAATTGATAGACGACGCCCTCGAACTCCTCGACGAGCTTCGTAACGTTCGGCTCCATTCCCGGCAGCATCTGCGTGAAGAACACCGCGCCGATCTGCTTCTCGCGATCGATCCAGAAGAAGGTGTTGTAGATGCCGGCCCACGTCATCGTGTTGAGCCCGCGCGACGTGCCCCGCGGTTTGCTATTGAGCCCGAAGCCCAGGCCGAACTTGTCGGGGGCGCCTGGAAGGATAGCGTTCGGCACGGCGAACTGCGGAATCATGCTGGGAAGTTGACGAACCGTCAGGCTGCCGATCTGGTTCCGGCCCATCGACGCGACCGACTCGGCCGACAGAATCCGTTGCTTGTCGAGCTGGCCGCCCGCCATCATTGCCCGCACGAATCGCAGGTAATCGGGCGGCGTGCTGTACAAACCGCCGCCCCCGGAGAAGAACGTCACCTTCGGCGCGGCAGGCGCCGGCTGCCGGCTGATTGCGCCATCCGCCGCTCGAATGAACTGCGGCACGAGCCTGGATTGCTTCTCCGGCGGCACGATGAAGTAGGTGTCGGACATCCCGAGCGGCGTGAAGATCTTGTCGCGAAAGTACGCGTCGAGCGTCTGGCCGCTGACGCGCTCGATGATCCTGCCTACCCAGTCGGTGTTGATGCCGTACTCCCACCGGGTGCCCGGATCGGCGATCAGCGGCGCCTTGAGGAATCCGTCGCCTCCGGCCACGAAGCTTGCCAGTTCCTTCTTCGCGACCAGAGCGAAGACGTCCTTGTTGAAGATCTCGTAGCTGAACCCGGCCGTGTGCGATAGCAACTGCCTGACCGTGACCGGCGTCTTCGGCGGCCGCAAAGTACCGCCCTCCAGCACGCGCACATCCCGAAGTTCCGGCACATAGGTCGATGCCGGCGCGTCGAGCTTGAGCTTCCCGGCTTCGACGAGCTGCATCGCTGCAACCGACGTAATCGGCTTCGTCATCGACGCGATGGCGAAGATGCCTTCCTTGTCGGCCCCGGTCGCGTGCTCGTAGACGACCCCGCGTCCATCGGCGACCATGGCAACGACCAGAGGGACGCGCTTCTGCTCTACTGCCGAACGCAGCAGCGTGTCGATGTCCGAGGGTGCTGCCAGGGTTCCGCGCCACGCGCACACCATACCGGCCAGGACGATACCGACCCCGGCGATTCTTTTCATAGCCGCCCCTTTCGCTGGAGAACGCGAGCGGGATCTTACGATCGTCCACCCGGTGTAAGCTACGGCAGCCTCAACCCTCCTGCCGCACCGTCCTCACCTGATGACCGTCCGTCGCTGAGACCGTACAGTCCGTCGGGCCCATCGACCAAAAGCCCCGATCGCACGGCTCCGCCGTGGGGCGCGGTCTTTGCTGACGCGGCGTCGGCCGTGAGCACCAGCCCTCTTCTCGAACCGGCGAGTGACACTTCCGCCGCCCCGTGGTGTTACAGCAGCAGTGTGAGTCGTACGGGGCTCGATGCCGAGGCGCTCTGCCGGCGGTACGGCCCGATGGTGCTGCGGCGGTGCCGACGGCTGCTTCGGGACGAGGAAGAGGCCCTCGACGCCTGCCAGGACGTCTTCGTCCGGGTCCTGGAACGGCAGCAGCGGCTGGACCTGACCAGCCCGTCGAGCCTCCTGTACCGCATCGCCACGAATGTTTGCCTGAACCGGATCCGCGATCGGAAGCACCGTCCGGTTACATCCGACCAACCGCTGCTGGCAGCGATTGCCAGCGCGGACGAACCCGGCTCAGGCAGCGATGCCAGGCTGCTGCTCGACTGGCTGTTCGGGCGGCAGCCGGAGTCGACACGGACGATGGCCGTCCTGCACTTCGTGGATGGGCTGACGTTCGAGGAGGTCGCCCGGCACACCGGGCTGTCGATATCCGGCGTGCGGCGCCGGCTCCGCAAGCTGCGGGAAGTGCTGGTGGCAATGCACTCGTAGTTGTGGCTTGAACGTGTTTGTGGCTTCCGAATTATTCATGGATCAGAGCCTCGGAAACGTGACGGACCTCGCCCTCGAGCAATACCGGCTGAACGAACTGCCACCGGCCGAAGCCGGGCGCGTTCGGAGCGCGCTCGACACGGACGCGTCGGTGCGCGGGCGGCTCGCGGTGCTCGCGCAATCAGACGAGGCCATCGCGCGCGAGTATCCGCCGGCATGGCTCGTCTCACAGATTCGCGCCCGTGCGGCCCTGCGAGGTGCCGCGGTTCTGCCTCGCAGACCGGTGGCCGGGTGGGCGTGGCCACTGGGCCTCGCCGCCGCCGTCCTCGCGCTGCTGTTCACGCTGCCGGGTTCCGTGGTGAGTCCCAATCTCTCGACCACTGCGTCGACCACGGAAGACAGCCGGCCCAAAGGGGTCCAGCCCGCGCTTGCCGTGTATCGGCGCACCGACCGGGGCAGCGAAACCATGGCCGATGGAGCCATCGCCCGCGCCGGCGACCTGCTCCGTCTCGGATACCCGGCCGTCCCTCAGGTCTATGGCGTCATCCTTTCGGTCGACGGCCGGGGCACGGTCACGAGGCACCTCCCGGCGAGCGGCGCACGGGCGGCACTCCTCGGCCGCGATCGCCTGAACCTGCTGGAGGCGGCCTACGAACTGGACGATGCGCCAGGGTGGGAGCGGTTCTATTTCGTGACTGCCGATACGGAGTTCGACCTCGAACCCATCGTGACCACCGTCCGCCAGCTCGCCGCCCGGGATCTTCAGCATCCACCCGGCCTGCTGCCGCTCGGACGTGAGTTCGGCCAGGCGATGTTTCTCCTTCAGAAAGAGGCGAGACCGTGAACGCATTTTTCTCACGCGGCGCCCGATGGGGCGTGATGGCGGTGTCACTCGTGCTGGCTGGCGCTCGCGTCGAGGCCGCGCCGGTGCAGCGGTTCATGCTCGTCATCGGCGCGAATTCGGCCGGCGCTGACCGCCCGAAGCTGCGCTACGCCGTCTCGGACGCGGAACGGTTCGCGCGCGTGCTTACGGAGCTCGGCGGTGTCACCCGCGCCAACGAGATCGTGCTCAGGCAGCCGACGCTTCAGGAACTGATCGCCGCGCTCGATCTGCTTCACGCCCGCGTTTCGGACGTGCGACGTGCGTCCAGCCCCCCGGGACGCACGGAAGTCCTCGTCTACTACTCGGGTCACGCCGACGAACAGGGCCTGCTCATCGGCGACGACCGGTACTCGTACCGCGCGCTCAGGACGAGGCTCGATCAAATCCCGGCGGACGTCCGCATCGCCGTCCTCGACGCCTGCGCGTCGGGCGCGTTCACGCGGATCAAGAGCGGCCGGACCCGGCCGGCGTTCCTCGTCGACGAATCCGCCGACATGCGGGGACACGCGTTCCTGACATCGAGCGCTGCGACGGAAGCGGCCCAGGAATCGGACCGGATCCGCGCGTCATACTTCACGCACTATCTGGTTTCCGGCTTCCGGGGCGCCGCGGATCTGTCGGGCGACGGAAAGGTGACGCTGAACGAGGCCTATCAGTTCGCATTCCAGGAGACGCTCGGCCGCACGGTCGACACGAAGAGCGGCCCGCAGCACCCGTCCTACGACATCAGCCTCTCGGGCACCGGAGACGTCGTCATGACCGACGTGCGTCAGACCACCGCGACGCTCGTGCTTCCGAGTGATCTCGAAGGACGGTTCTTCGTGCGCAATGCCGCACGGGAGCTGATCGTAGAGCTCTACAAGCCGCTCGGCCGGACGGTGGAGCTCGGCGTCGAACCCGGCACGTACGAAGTCCGCGCCGAGATCAGGAAGTCCTCAATGGTCGCGAAGGCGAACGTGTCCGACGGCAGCACGTTCGTGCTCGAACCGCGGCAGTTCGGCCCTGCCGCTGTCGAAGCCACCCGGCGCCGCGACGGCGCGACCGCCTCGCCTCACGCCGTCGCCGGCCGCAACCGAATCGAGCTCCGCTTCGGCACGTGGCGGGTGCCCGACGAATCGACGCTCGCCGCCGGCGTCTACACGCGAGATGTCTACACGCGAGATGTCGTAGCCGGGGCACAGTACACGCGCTATGTCGACGAGCGGTTCGCTGTCACTTTCGGGATCGAAGCGGCCGGCGCCGAATCAGGGGCCTCGGTCGGTCCGGACGGCGTCTTCGCCGGAACGTCGGACCTGCTGGCCTTTCGCATCGGCGCCCGGTGGAATCCGTGGGGACGGCATCGTCCCGGAGAAGCGATGAAGCCGTTCTTCGCCGCCAGCCTCGGGCCGGTCCTTGGCGCGAGCTCCGGCAGCTACGTCGGGAACGGCGGCTTGTTCGCGGGCACCCGTGCGGACTCGGCTGCCGGCGGGCATGTCGGCGCCGGGGTTGATTTCCACGTGGCACGCTGGCTGTCGGTCGGCGTCAGCGGCGGATATAACTGGATGCTCGACTTCGCCGAGCCTGTCGGCCGGCGGGACAACTACAGCGGGCCGCAGCTCGGCGTGAACATCGGCTGGCTGTTCGGCGGCTCTCACTGAACCTCTTCATACAATCTACGGAAGGGAGCCCGGAATCATGTCGTCCGCGCGGCGGCTCGGTGGAGTGATCTGCGTATTCATCTCTTTCGGCACGTTCGGTGCGTTCGCAGGCCTCGCCAAAGCTCGCCAGGTTGGCGAGCGGGCGGCGGCGGGGACTATCCGCGGCGTTGTCGTCGATCGTGCGGATGGCACGCCCATCGCCGACGTCTCCGTGCAGGTGCAGGACTCGTCGCAGCAGGCCGTTGCGACGGATGCCGAGGGCCGCTTCGAATTGACCGGCGTGGCACCCGGACGGGTGACGCTCCACGTTTCGCTGGTCGGCTTCATCCTGGTCAAACGCACGGTGGAGGTGACCGAGGGCGGCACCATCGATCTCACGGTCGTGCTCAGTGAAGGCACCGGCACATACAGCGAGACTGTCACCGTTGGCGGCGAGCGCTTCCGGGAGCAGGAGAAGTCGGTCCCCGCGCAGATGACGCTCGGCAGCGCCGACATCCAGAATCTGCGCAACCTGTTGACCAACGACCCGATGCGCGCGATCCAGGTCCTGCCGGGCGTGACGACGGGCGACGATTTCCGCAGCGAGTTCGCGGTCCGCGGCAGCCCGTTCAGCCGGATGAATTTCACGATCGACGGCGTCCCCGCGTCGTTCCTGCTGCACACCGTTCAACACATCGAAGGTGGCGGCTCGATCGCGATGCTCAACGGCGACATTCTGGATGGCATTACGCTGCTCAACGGTTCCTATCCGCAGCGCTACGGCAATCGCCTGGGAGCCGAGCTCGACTTCCAGATGCGCGAGGGGTCGCGCGATCGCGCGCAATTCCGCTTCGGCATCAGCGGCACCGATGCCTCAGCCGTCGCAGAGGGGCCGATCGGCGGCACGAAAGCAGGGTCGTGGCTGTTCTCGGCCCGCAAGAGCTATCTCGAACTGCTCCTCAAACAGATCGACGACGAGAACGACTTCGGATTCGGGTTCACGGACGTGCAGTCCAAGATGGTGTTCGATGCGTCGGCCCGGCACCGGTTCGACATCGGCTTCGTTGCCGGACGATCCCGGCTCGATCAGGAAACGACCCCGGACGACATCAATGAAGTGCAGGACGGCCGCAACTCCGCCGAGCTCCTCGAAGCGGGCTGGCGGTTCAGCGCTTCGCGATCGTTCCTGGTAACCCAGCGCCTCGCGTTTGCGGCCAACCAGTTTTCGAACACCAACCCCGCGGGCGTGGATCTCGCCGACGGCGATGGACAGGATGCGACCTGGCGAGCCGATCTCGTCGCCGGTCCTTACAGGTCGGTCAACTTCGAAGCGGGTGCCCAGGTACTGTGGCAGCAGCGCGCGTCCACCGAGGGCGTGTTCGACCGCTCGCGCGTCGAGCCGACGATCGTGCAGGCGTACGATGCATCCGCGACGATTGCGTCGGCCTACGGTCAGGTCCGCTGGAGCCTGGGGCCGCGCGTGACCCTGGCGCCAGGCGCACGCGTCGACCGATCCTCGTACTGGGGAACGACCGGGTCGCCCTGGGTGCTGCTCGAGTCGAGGCTCAGCTCGTCGCTGCGGCTCCGCGCCGGCGCCGGCATCTATCGGCAGTTCCCCGGCTTCGAGGAGTCGTTCGGGCTCCGCGCCGGCAGCGACCTCGTGCCCGAACGGGCCGTGCACGTCGACGTCGGCCTCGAGCAGATGGTGGGATCGAGTACCCGATGGCAGGTCACGCTGTACAACCGCGACGAGGAGGGCGTGCTCCGGCTGCCGAACTCCGAGCTGCGGGTGGTCAATGGCCGGCTGATTCCGCCCTCGAGCACCTCCCAGTGGACGAATGCGCTGGACGGTTACGCCCGGGGCGTCGAGCTCCTCGTCCAGCGGCGAAGCACGACCGGCGTCTCGGGGTGGCTGTCGTACTCGCTCGGGTTCAATCGATACCATGACACCACGAACGGGGAGTCGTTCGATGGCGACTACGATCATCGGCACACGTTCAACGCGTACGCGCTGTATCGCTTCACGAGCAAGTTCAGCCTCGCCGGCAAACTCCGCGCGGCGACCAATGTTCCTGCCATTGGGTACTGGGAAGAGCGCGACGGAGCCTACTTCGTGAGCACGACCCGGAACGAGCTTCGGCTCCCGCCCTACGTGCGACTCGACCTGCGGGCCAACCGCACCTTCAACCGGCCCTCGAGCCGGATCACGCTGTTCGTCGAGGTCATGAACGTGTTCAACCGCGAGAACGTCCGGTTCACCCCGCCCGGCGTCAACGGCCGGACCGGCCAGGCCTTCGGCATTTTCGAGTCGATGATTCCGTTCGTGCCGTCTGCAGGTGTGCTGGTGGAGTTCTGACCTGTCGCGGGCTCGCGAGCGCGACAAGCGCTTCCAAAACCGTCATCGGCGGTCCAGTGAATCAGGGCTGGGTGGAGGCGATGGCTCGAGTGGCCGCCGGACCGGTGAATTGGGTGGCGGCGTCTGCACTCCCAGTTGCTGCATCACCGCCGGCAGGTTGAGGCCGAGCGCCTCGAGCTGCTGCAGGAGATTGAAGACCACTGTCGGACTCGTTTTCGCGAGACGGGCGAGCCCCGAGCTGCCGCCGTCCGCGCCGTTGCCCTGATCGATCACCACCAGCTTGTCGATGTTCCCGAGCGGCGCGGCGACGGCGCCGAAGATTCCCGTTGACGCCTCCAGGATCGCCGGCAGCTTCTCGAGGATCGTCTGCAGCCGTGCGGCCTCGTTGAATTCCTTCCAGGCTTCCGCCTTGCGCAGGATGGCGGCGGCTTCGGCGACGCCCTGAGCCTCAATCGCCTTCGCCTGGGCAAGACCGATGGCTTCGATCTTCGCGGCCTCAGCCCTCCCCTCCGCTTCGACGGCCGCCGCCCGGCCGGCGCCTTCCTTGTGCAGTTTCTCCTGCTCCGCTTCCGCCAGCGCGATGAGCGCGGACCGGCGACCTTCAGCCTCGAGGATCGCTGATTGTTTCGCGGCTTCGGCGCGCACGACCGCGGCCTGGCGGTCGGCCTCCGCCGGCTTGATGACCGTGGCTTCCAGCTCCTTCTGTTTGCGGAGCACCTCTTGCTCCTGGACCGAAATCAGCTCCTGCGTGCGGGTGCGCTCGACCTTGACTTCTTCAGCGACCACCGCCTGCTTGGCGGTCGCCTCCGAGAGCGGCCCGGCCTGGCCGGCGCGCGCCTTCTGTGTTTCGATCTCCGCCTGATACTGCGCCTGCCGAATCATGAAATCGCGCTGGGCCTGCGAAATCTCGGCGTCGGCCTGGAACTTTGCCCGCTCGCCTTCCTGCAGCGCCTGCGACGATTTGATCTTGGCATCCCGGTGCGCTTCCGCTTCGCCGATGGTCGCGTCCCGCTTCACCTCGGCGGTCCGGCGTTTGCCAAGGGCATTCAGATATTCCTCCTCGTCGCTGATTTCCTGGATCGTCAACACGTCCACACCCAGGCCCATCTTTTCCAGGTCGGCCGCGGCCTCGCTGGTCAGCTTCTGCGCAAAGCTCTGTCGGTCGCTGTTCACTTCTTCGACCGTGAGCGTGCCGAGAATGGAGCGGAGGTGCCCCTCGAGCGTCTGGAAGATGACCTTCTGAATCTGGTCGTGGGTCATGCTGAGGAAGCGCTCGGCCGCCGCCTGAAGCGACGTCTCGTCGCCGCGAATCTTGACGTTCGCGACGGCCTTTACTGAGACTGGCACCCCTTTCAGCGTGTAGGCGCGCTTGATCTCCAGCGGGATCGTCATCACGTTGAGGTGGAGATACTCGACTTTCTCGAGCACCGGAATCCGAAACGCGGCCCCGCCGCGAACCATTCGGTACCCCACCACCCGCCCGTCCGCCAACTTCCGCCGTCGTCCGCTCAGGACGGCCACGACGTTTGGCGAGACTTTCAGGTAATTCCGACTCATCAGGTACGGCGCGACAACGGCGGCAATCAGGACCGCCAGCACGATCAGAGGAATGACGAACGGTTGGACGTTGTCCAGCATAAGGGCCCCCTGTTACTGCCTGATCACGATCACGGTCTCGCCGAGCACTTCCTCGATGCGCACGGCAGCGTTCTCCGGGATCAGCGCGCCATCGCGCGCCTGCGCAATCTTGTCGATCAGTTCCTCCCCCACCCTGCAGCGCACCTGGCCAACACCTCCGGCCGGAATGGCGACCACGACACGACCCGGCTGGCCGACCAGATCGGTG
>Ga0075430_100000819_pt1 | contig 24262 bp, 28 predicted proteins | sample RhiMetdeltSRZDD4_FD_75294 | JGI IMG/M metagenome (GOLD analysis project Ga0075430, IMG submission 75294) | Populus rhizosphere microbial communities from Tennessee, USA - Rhizosphere MetaG P. deltoides SRZDD4 | ecosystem: Host-associated > Plants > Roots > Rhizosphere > Soil | place: USA... | reverse complement strand
GGCGCAGGTCGGCGCCGAGTTCCCAACCGACACCGAGAGAGCACCTCGCGCGGTCTTCGGAAGGCTGGCCCTCGGTAAGAGCCTCGCCGAGGATCGCAGCTTCGGGCGTCTATGGACGCCGATGGTTGAGATTCTCGCGGACAGGGAGTTCGAAACCTTGGCGCGGACGAATTGGGACATCGTGCCGCAATTCCAGGTGTCTGTGAACAGGCGCCAGCACGTACGCGTCAACATTGGCATCCGGCAACCACTGAACAACACGGAAGGGCGATCGACACAGCTGGCGCTGTATGCGCTGTGGGATTTCTTCGACGGAGGCCTGCGCGATGGCTGGTAGGGGAGTGTTGCTCGCGGCGGTCCTGACGCTGATGACGGTATCTGTTACCCGGGTGCTGGGCGCGCACGAGCAGACCGATCGCGAATTGTTTCAGACCTCCGATCGCTGCATGGCCTGCCATAACACGCTCTCGACATCGGTCGGCGAGGACATCTCGATCGGGTTTGCGTGGCGCCCGACGATGATGGCGAACTCGGCGAGAGATCCGTACTGGCAGGCTGGAGTGCGTCGCGAGTCGATCGATCATCCTGAGTCGCAAGCCGCTATCGAAGAGGAATGCTCGAAGTGCCACATGCCGATGGCGAACAGGCAGTCCAGCTTCCAGAAGCGTGAGCCAGAAGTGTTCTCGCATCTAGACTTCGGATCCGAGAAACGAATCGACCGGATGGCGCAGGACGGCGTCTCGTGTTCACTCTGTCACCAAATAAGACCGGACAATCTCGGCACACGCGACAGCTTCGTCGGTGGATTCGTCATCGATACAACGCGGCCGCTCGGCGAGCGTCAGGAATTCGGTCCGTTCGAGATTGAGAAGGGCGAAAACCGCATCATGCGCTCCTCGTCAGGCGGATATCAGCCCACCGAGGGGAAGCATATCCGGCAGTCGGAGCTCTGTGCGACCTGCCACACCCTGATCACCACCGCCCTCGGTGCCAACGGCCAGAAGATCGGCGAGCTGCCCGAACAGATGCCGTATCAGGAGTGGTTCAACAGCGACTTTCGTGACACGCAGAGCTGTCAGAGCTGTCATATGCCGGCGGTCGAGGAGGCGGTGCGGATCACGAGCGCGCTTGGCGAGTTCCGCGAGGGCGTGTCGCGTCATGTCTTCGTCGGCGGGAATTTCTTCGTTCAGCGTATGTTGAACCGCTATCGCGGCGAGCTTGGCGTCATAGCACTGCCCGCGGAGCTCGAGGGAGCCGCAGCTCGAACGATCGAGCATCTCCAATCAAAGACCGCGGCGGTCGCCGTTGACAGACTCGAACGAACCGGAGATGTACTGAATGTCGACATTTCTATCGAGAATCTCGGCGGCCATAAATTTCCTACGGCCTATCCCTCGAGGCGTGCGTGGCTGCACGTGAAGGTCCTCGATCCGGAGAACCGGACCGTGTTCGAATCGGGCGGCTTGAATCCGAACGGATCGATTACGGGCAACGACAATGACGCCGACGCGGGTCGATTCGAGCCGCACTACGACGAAGTGTCACAGCCCGATCAGGTTCAAATCTACGAGGACATCATGGTCGGGCAGAACGGCGTGCCGACCACCGGCCTGCTGACAGCTGTGCGTTTCATCAAGGACAACCGGCTTCTGCCCGCTGGGTTCCAGAAGGCAAGGGTCGAGCAGGAAATCGCGCCGCAGGGCAGTGCAATGACGGATGACGACTTCTTGGGTGGTAGCGACAGAATCCGCTACGCGATTCCAGTGGCGACCGTGCAGGGCCCGCTACGCGTCGATGTGGAGCTGTGGTTTCAGCCCATTTCGTATCGGTGGGCCGCAAACCTCCGGCCGTACATGGCGGCTGAGCCGCAGCGATTCACGCGGTACTACGACGCGATGTCGTCGGGGTCGGCTGTGCTGATCGACCGCGCGTCAACAACGACCAAGTAGAGCGATCGCTGGGAAACCGCGCGGTCGCTTCTTGCACGGCCGGTTTCCAATTCGCGGCCGCGGAAAAACGCTCGCAGCTGCGCCACGCCACGCTGTGGCGTCCTCGTGAGCCGCCGTCGCGCGGACGCCGCGTCTGCCGCATCTACCAGCGGTGCACCACCGGCGGGGGATAGCTGTTGGAATTCCAGGCCGGAGTCCGGTATTCCACCCCCCAGATGACCAGACCGGTCAATATCACGATGACCAGCGCCAGGACGATGAACGCTGCCGCGATCACGCCCAGAAGCGGATCGTGGAACGGATCGTCGGCACGTTCGATCTCCTGACGTGGTTCGTGAATCAACGTCGCCATAACGCTCCACAATGGATCCGGGATCGGGGATCCGGGATCAGGAATCGTGATTGACCAGTCGCCTGTGTCCCCAGCTTTGCAGTGTTCGGATGTAGCCTGCGCGTTCCACCGAGGCGGGATCGAGTGCCTGCTGCAGGCTGGCTTGTCCCTGGAAGTCAGCCACGCTGAGAAACTCGTGGCGCTCCATCCAGTCTTCCAAACCCCGGAGCATCGTTCGCACGTATGTGGATCCGTTGCGAAGGAGAGCCGACACCAGTTGGACTGCGTCTGCTCCCGCCAGAAGCGCCTTGATGCCGTCCTCAGGTGTGTTGATGCCACCCGTGACCGCCAATGACGAGCGCACGTGGCCGTGCAGGATTGCCAGCCAGTGCAGCCGCAGCAGCAACTCGCTGCTCGTGGACAGCTCGACGTGCGCCGTGGTTCGCAGCGACCTGATATCGATGTCCGCCTGGTAGAAGCGATTGAAGAGGACGAGCCCGTCCGCGCCGGCTGCATCGAACTGCCGTGCCATGTTGCCGAACGATGTGAAATAGGGCAGGACCTTTACCGCGATCGGGATGTTGATGATCCGCTTCACCTCGCGAACGATGCCTGCAAATTGACTCTCCACAGTCACGGCCGCGGTTCCGACGTCCGTAATGACCTCGTAGAGATTCAACTCCAGCGCGTCGGCGCCTGCCTGCTCGATGATGCGGGCGAATCGCAGCCACGACTCCGGCGATATGCCGTTCAGGGATCCGATCACGGGCACGTGGACGGCTTGTTTGACTCGGCGCACATGCTCCGCGTACGCGTCGGGTCCGAGCGGGTACTCCTCGCCTTCCGGAAACCTGGCCATCGTCGCCGCGAGCGCCGCATCGCTCGGATCCATGTGCCTGATGCGGCCTCCTTCACGAGCCGTCAACTGCTCCTCGAAGAGCGAATGCAGGACGATGGCTGCACACCCCCCGTCTTCAAGGCGCCTCACGGTGTCGAGATGGTGCCCGAACGGCGAGGCGCCGGCCATGAACGGATGCGGGAGGCGAAAGCCCAGATACGACGTTGTTGTGTCCATGGCCGGCCCCTTTCCTCCAGAGTTCGGACTACTCGTTCCCCATTTCAACCGCGTGAATGCGCTCGTTTGCGTCTTCTATCGCGTCGCGCTGTGTTTCGACGAGGTCCGTCACAGTCGGCGGCAGCATGCCGTTCAGTGCTTCCTGATAGGCATTGAGCGCCGCGTGCTCGCCCCGCTCCGCTTCGATCACGATCGCGTGGTCGTGGCGGCCCGGCACAAAGCCTCGAAGCACCATCCACCCACGGTGCAACGAACCGGCGTTGGTGCCGCCGTCTGGCAGCCCACCCAGGCGGTAAAGATGGGGCTCGAGCTCCTCGGCGAATTGCTTGCGCTGTGCCGACAGGTCCGCAAACAAGGTTTTCAGCACCGGGGCATTGACGTGCTCCGCTGCCGTTCGGAACCCGCGTTCGCCGTCCTTGCAGATTTCGATGAGGTGATGGAGCACCTCGCGTTCTGTTCGTTCAGCCATCGCATCCTCCAGCATCTCGGGACGCGGTCCCGATTCAATCGATCCCTTGTGCAGATTGCGCGCCAACACGAACCGACACGGCAAAGTGCGACGGTGCGACGGTGTGATGGTGCGACGGTGCGGATGTGCGATGGTGGGAGGGTGCGATGGTGCGACAGTGCGCGGAATAATTCGCGCAGCCGCGGATTTGTTCCCTACTGAACGCTTCCGCTCATGTAGCGTCCGTGGCACGCCTTACACGTGGCGTACACGGAGTCGCCTGCGTTCTCCAGCGCATCGCGGTCCTTGGCCTCCGCCACCTTGATCGTCGCCTCGGCTTCCCTCACCAGATCACGGGCCATCTCAATCCACGTGTTCTTGTCTTTGGCGAGGGCGTCCGTCATCAGGAGCCAGCCGGATTCGGCAAGGGTGACAGCGCTCTTTCGTAACGCGGCCCAGGCTTCAGCGGTGGCAGGAACTTCGGCCGTCGCATCGAAGATCGCGTCGGAGGCCGGGATGGTCATCGTAGTCATGACATGTGTCACCGTCGTCGGCGTGCGGGCGGCCGTCTGGCGTGCGTAGGTCACGGAGGCGAACGTCACTACGGCGGCGATGACGAGGGTTGTCGTTGTTGTGCGCATAGGCCAATGACCGCTGCAGCTTGCGCGCCAAATCGGACGACACGGGTCGCGAGTTTTTGCGGATGCGCTGAAAAAATCAGCGCGGATCGCCGGCCTTGACGGCCCGCCTGGCGCAGCGTGAAACTGCGCTCTACGTGACTTATGAATCGGTTCTAGGCACTTCAGGCACTCCACGCATCAGGCACCTTAGGCACCTTAGGCACCCCAGGCACCCTTAGGCACACCCTACTCCTGCCGCTCGATCCGAAGCTTGTTCGTTACCGCCATGACCGAGAACGTGTCACGGGCAATCGCTTCGGCTTTCCGTCGTTCGACTTCCGAAAAGACAACGCCCGTCAACGTCACCTTTCCTCTCTCGACGATGATATGCACCGGTGGATTTGCCTGCGTCGCATACCGGGAGAACAGGCTATCCCCATAGATCCGCCGCGCCACCGCGTAGCGCAGCTGATCGTCGAACAGGGACACGGGCAATGCCCGCACTTCGTTCCGCACCTCCTGCACGCCAGAGATGTGTGCGGCGAGATCGGCAAAGGCGTCCGCTTTGTACGGCAGCGTGACGCGTCCCGTCAGCGTGACGACGCCGTTGTCGACCTCGACATTTGCGTCGTCGAAGATCGTGAAAAGGATGTACCGCTGCAACCGCTGCCCGACTTGTGCAGCGATGCGCTCATCGCTCTCGCCGCGCGGCACCTTCAGCTCACTGAAGACGGAGATGACGTCGTCTACCTTGCTGGCTTCTTCGATCGCGCGGTGCTTGACCCAGAGTGTCGGAACTGTGCCTCGAAGCGTCACGATTCCGCTTGCCACCGACACGCTGACCCTGGTCATGTCTTCATCCATCAACCGTTGGGTGACCAGGCGGCCGAGCGTTTCGTCCGATGCCGTCCGCTGTGCAATCGCACTGGTAGACGCGACCAGAAGCAGGGCGATCACGACGCCTATAGATGTCCTGCGCATGGTGAACCTCACGGGGCGTCGGGCCAAACGTCTGTGGCTTCCAACAGCTTCCGCCGCCGTTCGACGCGATGCCAGTCAGTACAGTGCACTGTCGAAACGATCTGCCCATTGCGCTCCACGAGCAGTACCCAGCCGCCTCCGTGGTTAGCAAGATGCACCCAGACTCGCGTCGCTTGACCAGCGTTGATTTCCGAGGGTGACATCCGCATTCGTCCTCCAATCCTTCGCTGTAGTTCGCATCAGGCGTGCCATCGTCATCCTCCACAAAGGCAAGAGGGAGGATGGCGGTTTTCGACTCATGACGGTGGGCACCCGTGCGTTTTTCCTGGTGGGCCCAGAAAAGTCCGCGCTTCTCGAATTGGCAATTCGCGGATCTCGAACGGATGACGCCACCGCGAAAATGCTCGCGGTAAGCTATGTCCAGGCTCGCTCCGTGGACATACTCGACCCGAAAGACCGCGCCGCACAGGTGTTGAGGGCGCTTATTGACTCTGCTGTCGATGGAATCATCGTCATCGACGCTCAGGGCCGGATTGAGACCTTCAACCCCGCTGCCGAACGGCTGTTCGGCCACCGCCAGGAGGAGGTGGTCGGCCGCAACGTCACCATGCTGATGCCGTCACCCTATCGGGAAGAGCATGACCGGTATCTATCGCGGTATCTGGAAACTGGGCACGCCAAGATCATCGGCATCGGGCGTGAGGTCACTGGCCTGAGGCGAGACGGCACGACATTTCCGCTGCACCTGTCGGTAGGGGAAATGATCGTCGGATCTGAGCGGAAGTTCACCGGAATCGTGCACGACCTCACCGAGCGGGCGAAACTGATCGAGCAGTTAAGGGGCAGCGAGGAGCGTTGGCGCTCGGTCATCGAATCAGCCGTGGACGGCATCGTCGTTATCGATTCCAACGGGCGGATCGAGGCATTCAATCAGGCCGCGGAGCGTCTGTTTGGATATCAGGTGTCCGAGCTGCTTGGCCGGAACGTCAACGTTCTGATGCCGTCGCCCTATCACGAAGAGCACGATGGCTACCTGGCTCGATACCTGGCCACAGGCGAGGCGAAGATCATCGGCACCGGGCGTGAGGTCATGGGCAAGCGCCGCGATGGAACGACGTTTCCCTTGCGGTTGTCAGTCGGGGAGATGTCGATTGGTGGCGAGCGGAAATTCACGGGCATTCTCCATGATTTGACCGCCCGTGTGCGCATGGAGGAGCAGCTCCGCGAGCAGGCCTCACTCGTCCGTCTTGGCGAGATGGCGGCCGTGATTGCGCATGAGGTAAAGAACCCCCTGGCTGGTATCCGCGGCGCAGTACAGGTGATCGGCGGGCGGTTGCCGGCCGACAGCCGTGAGGCAGCGGTCACGGGTGAAATCATCAGCCGCATCGACACATTGAATGGGCTCATCCAGGATCTGCTGCTGTTTGCGCGGCCACCGCAACCAAAGCCGACGCTTGTGGACGTTTCGTCGCTCATTTCGACAACCGTGGATCTCTTGATCCGCGACACAGCATTGAGCGAAATCGATATTCAGGTGGAGGGGGCATCGGCTCCAGTCGTCGCGGACCCCGAACTGCTGAAGATCGTGTTTCAAAACCTGATTGTGAACGGTGCACAAGCCATGCGCGGGAAGGGCAGGATCCGCGTTTCGATCGGTGCGAGTGACGTTGCGTGCGAGGTTCGATTTATAGATGCCGGGCCAGGAATACCTCCCGACATTCGCCAGAAGATCTTCACCCCGTTCTTTACGACGAAAGCCCGAGGAACCGGACTCGGCCTTCCGACCGCAAGACGTCTCGTTGAAGCCCATGGTGGAACCATTCATGTCGAGTGCCCTCCGGCGGGCGGGACGACGGTGACGATTCGCTTGCCTGTTGATCGGGTAACGGCCTCGACCCGCGCGGATGGACCGGTTCTTGAAAGGGGTTCGATCGAACCCTGAGCGTGGACGCCAATTGCGGGCATAGGCGAGATCAAGGGCGATCAGACAAGAAGGCAATTGGGTCAATTTCCCCAGGGTGTGGAATTTTTCGCTATGACCGGATCTACTCGCCATCTGTGCGTGCTTGTCGTTGAGGACGAAACGCTGATTCGCTGGTCCATCGCCGAAACGCTGGCCCAAAAGGGACACCGGGTCGTGGAAGCCAGCGACGCGCGCGGCGCGGTACGGGCGTTGAGCTCCGAGCCTGAGCAGATTGATGTGGTCTTGCTCGACTACCGCTTGCCGGATTCAGACGATCTCGGACTGCTCAAGAACGTCCGGCGGTTGAGTCCTGAGAGCGCGGTGGTGATGATGACGGCGTTCGGCACGCCAGAGGTCACCAAGGACGCGCTCGACCTCGGCGCCTATCGCGTCTTGAACAAGCCGTTCGATATTCATGGCATCGAGCCGCTGCTGCAGGAAGCACACGATTCGCGATCCGGCGCTTCGACTCGTCCGCATTAGCGCGAAGTTGCATAAAGCTGCGTCGAGTTCCCTCTCGTTTGACGTGTAAGTAAGAGCGAAGAATTCCCCGCGTTACTCAGGAAGTTCCTCATCGGCTGCGAACCGATTGTCGCGCAACGCCTATTTCCTGAACTGACCATCCAACGCACATTGGTGTGGGCTGTGCTTCGTTGTTCGAGTACAGGGCGCCGATGTTCAGTCGAGCGTACTTCGTGATGGTGTGCGTTGTCGCGCTCACCCTTGAGGTGCGCGCACAGGAGGTGCAGACCCCGTCCGCGGCTTCCCTCACCGTTCAGCGTGAGCCGGACCGACTGGTCGGCGGCGTGGCCGATCTCGTCGTTCGGCCCAGGGACACACTGCGAACCATCAGTGCGCGATTCGGGCTCGACGTCACAACGCTCGCGCGTGAGAACGGCATGCGAGTCGACGGCAGGCTCACAGCGGGACAGGTGCTTCGCATCGACAATCGTCACATTGTTCCGGCCGCCATCGATTCGGCCGATCTCGTCGTCAATGTCCCTCAACGCATGCTGTTTCACCTCGGTGCCGACAGCTCAACGGTCGGATATCCCATCGCCGTTGGCCGTCCAAGCTGGCCGACTCCCACGGGAGAGTTCAGGGTGATGGTGTTGGAACGGCACCCGACATGGGAAGTGCCACGTTCAATTCTCGAAGAGAGCCGCCGGGCCGGACGGATTCAGGCGCCGGTGGTTCCCCCTGGGCCGAACAATCCGCTCGGTGATTTCTGGATCGGATTGAGCCTTGCCGGGATTGGCATTCACGCGACGAACGCCCCGGCGAGCATCTTTCGCACTGCGTCCCACGGATGCATCCGGGTACATCCCGACGACATCGCTCAGCTCTTCGACCGCGTTGAGGTCGGCAGCTCGGGACGCATCATCTACGAGCCGGTGCTGCTTGCCGTTGTGGGCGAGGATGTCTACCTCGAGGTACATCGCGACATCTATCGTCGTAATGTCGCAAAGCCTCAGAACGTGGCGCGCACGCTGGCCGCGGCGGCCGGCTTGTCGGAACTGATCGATTGGGCAGCTGCTGATGCGGTTGCTGCAGCTGCCGACGGTGTTGCGCGCAGCGTGACGACGTCTGTGCGGCCTGTTGCGCAGCGGACCACGCCAAGGGTTTTTTCGCACGTCGCGGAAGATTTCCGTCACTGACAGGACTTGCCGGCTGAAACAGTCGTGACGCGACGCGTCTGACCGTGGCCGCGCGCTTGCACAACCTCCTCGTGCAAGGCGTTGTCACATGACGGTCATCAACTTCCTCAGATCGCCCTTGGGACGAGTTGCCCGCGTGACGGTCGGATTCGCGCTGATCGCCTACGGCAGTACCCTCGCGTCCCTCATGGGACTCGTGCTGATGATGGTCGGGATGGTACCGGCAGTGACCGGCCTGGTCGACATGTGTCTGATCGGAGAGGGCGACTCCCATGTTTGATGTCATTACGGGCAACGTCACCCACGCGCCTCGTCCACGGACCGCACCAGTGCTCGTGTCGAATGCGGTCCACGGATTCGTTGTCGGCGCGATTCTGGTTGGAACCGTCATGGTCGTGACGGCACCGGTTCCAGAGCTACCGGCGATGATGGCGTTCGTGGCGTCTCCACCGCCGCCGCCACCGCCACCACCCGTCGGCTCCCGCACCGAAGAAGACGGAGCCGGTCAAGGCACTGCCGACGTCCGGCGACGCAGCACCGATCGAGCCGCCACAGGCGATCGAGCCTGAAGCGCTGGTACCGGACATCGGCGAAGGAGAGGTCATCGGCGTCGAAGGCGGCGTACCGGGTGGACTACCTGGAGGAGTCATCGGCACGCTGTTGCTCGAGCCCCCGCCGCCTCCACCGCCACCGCCTCCTGCGGAACCTCGGAAGCCGCTACGCGCCGGAGGTCAGATCAAGAGCCAATGCTCATACACCGCGTGGAACCGGTGTATCCGCTGCTGGCGATAGTGCAGGAACTCGAGGGTGTCGTGATTCTCGAGGCGATCGTCGACGAGGAAGGCCGGGTCGAAAACCTACGGGTGTTGCGATCGCCGGGAGTATTCGAGAAGGCAGCGCTCGAAGCGGTGCGGCAGTGGCGATATTCGCCGGTGATTCTGAACGGGCGTGCCGAGAAGTTCATTCTCACCGTAACGGTGTCGTTCCGCCTGGACAAATGACACGACCGGAGGTGTGAATGAAACTCGGGGTCATTGCGCTGGACTACGACGGAACGACTGCTCAGCACGACCGGCTGGACCCTGCCGTTCGCGATGCCATTGCTGACGCGCGCACACGAGGCATCACGGTCATCATCGTCACGGGACGCAGCCTGGACGAACTCCGGCGCGTGGCCGGCGACCTTCATTTCGTTGATGTCGTTGTCGCCGAGAATGGCGCCGTCCTCCACTTTCCCGAAAACGACTACACGGCGGTGCTCGCCGCTCCCGTTCCTGCAGCACTCATCGATGAGCTGCGCCGGCGCGGCATCACAGCGGCGCAGGGACGGTGTCTCGTCGACTGCGCCACAAGCGACGCGCTCCAGATCTTGGATGTCATCCGGCAGATGGAGTTGCCGCTCGTCCTAGCCTTCAATCGCAGCCGCGTCATGGTGTTGCCCCAGGGGGTGAGCAAGGCGACGGGGTTGCAGGTCGCGCTCGACATGCTTCGCCTGTCGCCACACAACGCGGTGGCGGTCGGTGATGCCGAGAACGACCACGCCTTGCTGCAACTCGTCGAGGTTGGAGCAGCGGTGGAGTGGGGCAGCCCGACGCTACAAGCGGCAGCCGATCTGACGATCCGCGGAACCGGGCCTTCGGCCGTGTCCCAATACGTGCGGACGATCGTCGGATCGGGCCGCCTGCCGGTCCCACCAAAGGCACGGCGCCGGCTGCGCCTGGGATTCACGGAAGATGGGCGGGAATTCTCGCTGGCAGTCCGCGGTCGCAACGTGCTGATCGCCGGCGACGCGAAGTCAGGTAAGTCGTGGATTGCAGGGTTGCTGTGCGAACAGCTCATCCTGCACGGCTACTCGATGTGCGTCCTCGACGCGGAAGGCGACTACCGCTCGCTCGAGGCGCTGCCGGGAGTGACGATTCTGGGCGGTGAGGATCCTGCGCCGACCCCGCGGGAGCTCTTGAGTGCGCTTCGCTATCCGGATCGCAGCGTGGTCATTGACCTCTCGCGCGTGGTTCACGACCAAAAGATCGACTACATCCGCGCGGTGTTGCCAGCGCTGAACGTGATGCGCCGCCGCACAGGCCTCCCGCATCGCATCGTGGTCGACGAAGCGCACTATTTTCTCCACGATGCCGCCGCGCGGCATCTGCTGGACTTCGAAACGAACGGCTACACGGTCGTCACCTACTGCGCAACCCGGTTGCCTCCTGAGCTGCTTGCAGCAACCGAGGTGATGCTCGTCACGTGTGAGTCGAACCCCGCTGAGATCGAAGCCCTATGCCGACGGTGCGCGAGCGGTCAGCAGGTACAGGGTGCTGGCGAACGGTGGTCGGGCCTGGCCCATCTGTCGCTCGGCCAGGCCGTTGCACTGCCGATCACTGAAGAGGCAGGTGGGGAGCGGAAGGTGTTCAACATCGGCCAGCGCCTGACGCCGCACGTACGTCACCGCCAGAAGTACGTCGATGTGCCGGTGAGCGAGAGTCGCGCGTTCCAGTTTGCTGGCAATGGCTCGGCACCGCACCGGGTACGCACACTCCGGCAGTTCGTGGACGCACTCGAGCATGGATCGATGCCCGCGCTCGGCGGCTATCTCCGTCGCGGTGACTTCTCGCGTTGGATTGCCGATGTATTTGGCGACAATGCGCTCGCGCAGGAACTGCGGAAGGAGGAGCAGCGGTTCAGGTCCCACGTAGACGACGATGTGCTGCCGGAAATCGCGAACGCGATCAGAGCGCGTTACGACCTCGTCGAGGACGACATGACATGAAGTGGAGGTGTCTATGACCACGCGTGTTGCTCTGGCAATGGCGGTTCTTATCGTCGCCGCTCCCACGTCGGGTACGCAGAAGGGAGAGACCGGCGCTGTCGCAGTGGTAGACCAAGTGGCTGCCCAGCAGGCCCAGCCGGGCATGCAGAGCATGATGCAGATGCACGAGCAGACGATGGCCGAGATGAAAGCCACTCGGGCCAGGCTCGATACCTTGACCAAGGAAATGAACGACGCGTCTGGCAGCCAGAAGGTCGATGCCGTCGCGGCGGTCGTCAACGAGCTCGTTCGTCAGCAGAACGCAATGTACGAGCGAATGGGCCAGATACACGGCCAGATGATGTCGGGCCGAGGCATGATGGGCGGCCGCAACATGATGGGACGCTGACGATTCCGCCGGACGCCGGCCATGGAGCCGTGGCCGCACGGCTACATTCGCGACGCCGCGCTGCGTGGTAAGAAGTCGACTGAGTCGCTCAGCCTCCGGACGGTCACCAGCTCCCTCGACGGAGTGCCCATCGCGAGGCTGATGCTGCCGTCTCCGACGAGCTCAGTAGTCGCTCAGCTTGCCTCCAGGGAGGCCTGCGCGCAGCGAATTCAACACTGCCGCGAGATCGATGACCTCCTGGAAAATGGCGCCTGCTACGGGCGGGAGCGCGCCGCCGAACGCGATGAACATCCCGACAATACTCAGCGCCATGCCGCCCACCGCGCTCTGAAGCGCGATGCGCCGCATGCGGCGCGCGATGTGAAACAGTTCGTCGACGCGTTTGAGCGACGTGTCCATGATGACCGCACCAGCCGCCTCGGTCGTGATCTCACTCTGATGGCCGAACGCGAGACCGACGGTTGCCGTCACCAGGGCTGGCGCGTCGTTGATCCCGTCGCCGATGAACAACGTGGGCGCGCGTTCCGTCTCCCGGCGGGTGATCGCCACCTTCTCCTCTGGTGTCTGTTCCGCATAGATCTGGTCGATGCCGACACGTTCGGCGAGATAGCGAACCTCGCTTTCACGATCGCCCGAGACGAGGAGGACCCGCTCGAGCCGATGCCGAGGGCCCAGATGTGTGACGAACGATCGGCTGTCCTCACGGGGTGCGTCGCGGAATCGGTACGTCGCCATATACCGGCTGTCCACCAGGATCACGCATTCGAGTCCCGCGGCCACGGGCGGGAGAAGGCTGCCGTGTCCGGCCATATCGGCCTGTCGACGGCCAACGATGCGCACGTGGTGTCCGTTGACCTCGCCCTCGAGGCCCTCGCCTGGCCGCTCACGTACCTCAGTCGCATCGAGCAGCGCGAGATTCTCCCGCTTCGCTGCCTCTCGAATGGGCGCTGCCAGCGGATGCTTCGAGTACCGCTCGACGCTTGCCGCGAATTGCAGCACCACCGCATCGTCAACACCTTCTGCCGTAAGGCGATCCGTTAACGTCGGCTGCCCATACGTCAGCGTACCGGTCTTGTCGAGCACGATGGTGCGACAGCCGTCGATCCGCTCAAGGATCGCAGGGTCACGGATGATGATGCTTCGCTTCGCTGCCAGGGAGATGGCCCCGATGATCGTGACCGGTATGCCGATGAGCAGCGGACAAGGTGTCGCCACGACCAGCACGGCAAGGAACCGAATCGGATCACCGCTCCACGCCCAGGCCGAGATGGCCAGTGCCAGCGCAATCGGCGTGTACCAAGCGCCCAGCTGATCGCCGAGGCGGCGAAGCCGAGGACGCCGCTGTTCGGAGTCGCGCATCACGCGCATGATCCGGGCATAGCGTGAATCGACGGCTAGTCGGCTTGCCCGCAATGTGAGCGCGTTCTCGCCGTTGATGGCGCCGGCGAAGACGTCGGATCCCGGTGCCTTCGGCATCATGAACGGCTCTCCGGTGAGGTACGACTCGTCCATGACGCCGTGGCCGCCGATCACGACGCCATCCACTGGACATATCTCGAGTGGGTACACGATCAGGTTGTCTCCAACGCGCACATCGTCGAGCGGCACTTCGGAGACGTGGTCATCGTCTCGGCGATGGGCAACGAGGGGCATTCGGCGCGCCAGCGCCTGTAGGACTGAAGACGCCCGCCCAAGTGCAAACGCCTCGAGCGCCTGGCCTCCCGAGAGCATCAACACCACCAACGCGCCGGCAAGGTACTCGCCAAGCAGGGCGGCTGAAATGATCGAGATTCCCGCAAGCAGGTCCGAACCGAACTCGGCCCGAACCAGGTTGCGTGCGAGGGTCAGCACGAGCGGTGTGCCAGCCGCCAGGAGGACGACATACAACGGGAGCTCGTATGTAGTCGGAGAGGTATGGCCGATGAACCGCAACACCAGATGGGCGGCGATGCCGAGAAGCGCTATGGCAGCTATCAGCGATGTGCCCCACACAGCTGGGCGCCATAGATGCTGCCAAAGAATTGGCCGTCGCACGTCTTTCTACGTTGCAATAAACGTGAACATGTTGCCCATGCGCCGGCGGGCCGTCGACTGCCCGTCATACTGCCCCGGGTTCAGGACACTGGTGATTATTTCGCGCTATCGCGAAGAAGTGGTGGTGGCGACGCTCGTCGTAAGCGCATCAAGCGGTTCAGTACAGCTCATTTCCACTGCGACGCCCCTCCTCGAATGCCGAAATGTTGTCAAGCGTCGTCGCGCTGATACCCTGCAGTGCCTCTCGCGTGAAGAAGGCCTGGTGTGCCGTGACCAGCACGTTCGGAAACGTCAACAGCCGCGCGAACACATCGTCCTGAATGACGTGCGATGAGAGATCCTGGAAGAACAATTGTTCTTCCTCCTCGTACACGTCGAGACCCAGATGGCCGATGTGCCCTTCCTTCAGAGCAGCGATGAGAGCCGGCGTGTCGACTAGAGCACCGCGCCCCGTATTTATGATCATGACGCCCGGCTTCATCCGTGCGATGGCCTTGGCGTCGACCGTATGTCGTGTTTCCGGCGTAAGCGGAGTGTGGAGCGTGATGATGTCCGATTGGCTCCAGATCGCGTCGAGGGGCACGTATTCGACGCCCATCGCCCGGCACTCCGGATCGGGAGCGATGTCGTAAGCCAGCACCCGGCACCCGAAGCCCGTCACGATGCGGGCGACGACCGAGCCGATCTTGCCTGTGCCGACGACGCCGACGGTTCGACCGACGAGATCGAATCCCAATAAGCCGTCCAGCGCAAAATTGCCCTCGCGGACGCGCGCATAGGCGCGGTGGATCTTGCGATTCAACGCGAGCATCAGTGCGACGGTGTGCTCCGCGACTGCGTGCGGTGAGTACGCGGGCACCCGCGACACTGTTAGGCCTAGCTCCTGCGCCGCCCTGAGGTCCACGTGATTGAAGCCGGCGGAACGCAAGGCAATCATGCGAGTGCGTCCGGCCGACAGTGCCGTGAGGACGGTGGCGTTCAGCTGATCGTTGACGAAGGCACACACGGCCGGAAAGCCTCGAGCCAGCACGCTCGTAGCCGGGCCCAGTCGCGCATCGAAGTAATGCAGATCGTGCCGATGGCGGGCGTTGGCCTCGTCGAACGACTCCCGGTCAAACGAATGCGTACTGAAGAATGCGATACGCACGCGTTCAGTATGCTTCCGACGTGGCTCGGATGGGGTTGCGGCGCGGGACAGCAACCATTCCGCGAGGTTCTGGGTGGCAGACCGGAGTCACTTCTTGGGCGGAAACGACCAACGGGGACAAGAGTTTACCGACTCGTAGGGAAGACTGCGCGAACCAGCGCCAGTCGTCGCGTCGTTTTCGCATTGAGCTCAGGCTTCGGATCACGTTCGCCGGCCAGGTCCAGCACCTGGCTCCGCGTGGGTTGACGGCCATCGGCGCGCTGCCGCCGAACGCCGGCCTTGATGGCCCTGTCGGCATCAATGAGGATAGCAGTGGGCATCGCACCCTCCCATCTGTTCGATTCCGCCTCGACCGATTCGACTCGCATTCGCTCGGTCTGACGCAATCCTGATTCCAGGGTGATCGGCCAGGCGGCGTGGAGATAAACGGGTGTTCGACTGCGAGGCTGCGAGACATTTCCCAACATGGGGAACAATTCCGCAGATGGTCTCGTGAGCGGCCGCTCTGCACCCACCCGCCGATACAATCGGCGTAGCGGACGCACCTAGGCGAACCGGAGCACCTAGGCGAACGTTGAGGAACAGTGAACGTGCAGACCACGGAGAGCGCGGACAGCCTGCCCTTCGACATCGTGCTGCGGGACGGGTCGACACTCGCCCTTCGACCAGCCACAGCGACGGATGTGGCGGCGCTATGCGCGTTGTTCGAGGCGCTCTCGCCGACCAGCCGCTATTACCGTTTCTTCAGCGTGGCTTGTCCAGACACCGAACGCGTGGAGCGCTTGATACCGGGCACCGAAAAAGGGGCCGCGCTCGTTGGCGAGGTCGGCAATCGGGTTGTTGCGTTTGCGGGCTATTACCAGGATCCCATCGATCGCAAGCGCGCCGAGGTCGCATTCGCAATAGCCGATCGACTCCAGGGGCGCGGCATCGGAACCCGCGTGCTCGAAAGGCTTGCCGATCTCGCACGTCCTGCTGGCGTTCGTGTCTTCGATGCATACGTGCTGGCCGGTAATCACAAGATGATGGAGTGTTTTCTCGATTCCGGCTACCGGACTTCGCGACACGTTGACAACGGTGTCGTTCACGTCGAGCTCTCGCTCGAACCGACGCTCGGCCATCTCGAGAGAGCAGCGCAGCGCTCGCAAGTGGCCGCCGCCGCGTCGATGAAGCCGTTCTTCGACCCCGGAGCTGTCGCCGTGATTGGTGCGAACCGGCAGCGTGGGAAGATTGGCGCCGAGATTCTTCACAATCTGCAGGCATCAGGGTTCAGGGGGAAAGTCATCCCGGTTCATGCATCTGCCGACGATATCCAGGGGCTGCGCGCCTACAGGCGCGTCGTCGACATTCCAGGCCCGGTGGACCTGGCAATCATTGCCGTTCCGTCACCGTGCGTGCTCGATGCCGTTGACGACTGTCTCGCCAAGGGCGTCAGGGCACTGTGTATCATCAGCGCCGGGTTCGGTGAGACCGGACGCGAAGGACTGAAGAACGAGCTCATTCTGCTCGACAAAGTGCGGTCGGTGGGTTGTCGGGTCATCGGTCCCAACTGCATGGGACTCCTGAATACGGACCCGTCAGTTCGCCTGAACGCAACGTTCTCGCCCGTCTATCCACCAGCCGGCGGCGTCGCGATGTCCACGCAGAGCGGCGCGCTTGGTCTGGCCATTCTCGACTATGCCCGCCGTCTCAACATCGGCATTTCGAGCTTCGTCTCGGTTGGCAACAAGGCGGATGTCTCGAGCAACGATCTGATTCAGTACTGGGCCGAGGACCCGCGGACGACAGTCATGCTGCTGTATCTGGAGAGCTTCGGGAATCCAAAGAAGTTCGGCGAGATCGCGCGGCGCGTCGGCCGCGTGAAGCCAATCGTTGCCGTCAAGGCGGGACGCTCCAAGGCGGGCGCCAGAGCAGGATCGTCCCACACCGGAGCCCTGGCGACCGATGACACCGTCGTCGATGCTCTGTTCCATCAGGCTGGCATCATCCGTACAGACACTCTGGAGGAACTGTTCGATGTCGCGAGCCTGCTTGCCAACCAGCCGCTTCCGCGGGGCCGGCGTGTCGCAATCTTGACGAACGCCGGTGGTCCCGGCATTCTCGCGGCAGATGCCTGTGAAGCGCGCGGCCTCGACGTCGCTGCGTTCACGGAACAGACCCGCACCGAACTCCGAACATTTCTTCCACAGGCTGCAAGCGTCGCCAATCCCGTCGACATGCTCGCATCCGCGCCGGCGGAGCATTATCGCCGCGCACTCTCAGCGCTGTTGCGCGACGAGAACGTAGACAGCGTGCTCACAATATTCATCCCGCCGCTTGTGACCGAACCGGACGCAGTGGCTGCGGCCATCGTCGAGGCCGCATCGGAGGTCAAAGGGAAGCCTGTTGCAGGAATATTCATGCGCTCAGCGGGCGCCCCCCCGAACCTCTTGGGTATCCCTTGTTATGCGTTTCCGGAGTCTGCAGGGAATGCGCTTGCACGAGTGACGGCCTATAGCGAGTGGAAGCGTAAGCGTGCCGGTGTCGTGCCGGTGCTTAGACGCTTCCATCGAGACGACGCAACACGCATCGTCAACTTCGCGCTTGGGCGTGGTGGTGGCTGGTTGACGCCCGAGGAAACGCAGGCGCTAATGCAGGCGATTGGCATCCAGCGCGCGCCCATGCGTCTGGCCCGCAACGCCGACGATGCGGTGACTGCGGCGGAAAGTGTGGGATTTCCGGTCGCGCTCAAAGCCATCGGACCCGCGATGCTGCACAAAACGGAACGACAAGCGGTGAAGCTTGACCTTGCCGATGTGAACGCTGTGCGCGATGCGGCAGAAGATTTCGAACGACGGTTTCGCGGAGAGCTTGCGGGCCTCCTGGTCCAACGGATGATCCCTGGCGGTATCGAGATGCTTGTAGGCGCTGTTCACGATACGACGTTTGGGCCGCTCATCGCCTGTGGCACCGGTGGCATCCTGGTCGATCTCCTCAAAGATACGGTGTTCAGGCTCCATCCAATTACGTCCGAGGACGCGATCGACATGATCAACGAACTCAAGGGTGTCCGACTCCTGCGGGGATACCGCGGTGCGCCGCCAGTAGACGAGGAAGCCTTGCGAGACGTGGTCCTGCGGGTCTCGGCCCTGCTGACCGAGTGTCCGGAAATCCACGAACTGGATCTGAATCCGGTCAAGGTTCTGCCGTCAGGAGCTTGTGCGCTAGATGCGAGGGTTCGTGTCGAGCGGCATGCACCGACGCGGCGGACACGACGAGTCGAGTACTGAGCTCGGAAGGTTCGCGCCGGGAAAGTTTTTGGCCGTTGTGAAGAAGTTCACGCCATCGCTCACCTGACCGATCAGAATCCTTCGGCCCTTGGCCATCTGCGCCGGCGCCATCACGGGCAACCACCTTGCACTACCGTGTGATGCAGGAGCATCGCGATGGACAAGGTACGGATCGAGCAGCACAACTCATTCGGCACGGAACATGCCTCAAGCGAAGTGTCGTCCTCATTACCAGCGGGGGAGAGCTGGAGAAAGCATCGCGCGCCCTGTACGGCGAGAGGAGGGCCACGACATGATTCGCATCACGCACGTACTCTGTCCGGTTGACTTCTCCGATATCTCGCAGCATGCGTTGGATCACGCTGCGGCCATCGCGCATTGGTACGAGGCACAGCTCACGCTGCTGCACGTGTTTGTCGCGAGGCCTACCATGGATGCGCTTCCACTGGCATTGGAGGATGCCGATCGGGAGTGGCTGAACAAGTCGATACGCGAAATGGCGGTCCGGGTGCCCCCCGATGTGTGTGTGGACGTCCGCGTCGAGCAAGCCGAGCAGGTCCACAATGAGATTCTCGGGCAGCTCGCGGCCACGGGTGCTGACCTGCTGGTGCTCGGCACGCATGGCCGCTCGGGATTTCAGCGGTGGTTCCTCGGCTCGGTCACTGAAAAGGTCATTCGGAAGGCGGCGTGCCCAACGCTGGTGGTGCCGCCGCGTGCCTTGGATGTTCCTCCGGACGCACCGGTCCAGTTCAAACGGATTCTGTGCGCCGTCGATTTTTCAGAGAGCTCGCTCTCCGGGCTCGCGTACGCATTGCACCTCGCAGAGGAAGCCGATGCGCATCTGACCTTGCTGCACGTCATTGAAATGCCACCGGAGCTCCGTGAGAACCCGATGGCGCCGGACTTCAATATTGACCGCATACACGCCGCGGCGCAGGCGGAGACGTTGAGGCGGCTCCGAGATCTGATTCCCGATCAAGCCCGCACCTACGCCACCGTGGAGACGGCGGTCGTGGAGGGGGGAGCTTATCGGCGTGTGCTGCAGCGATCAGCTGAGGAACAGGCGGACTTGATCGTGATGGGCGTCCACGGGCGCAGCCCTATCGATCTGCTGGTGTTTGGCTCGACGACGTACCACGTTATCCGCGCGGCAACCTGTCCCGTCCTGATCGTGCGGGGTTGAACGATTCCCGAGCCGCAGCGATCGCTGATTCACGTTCGTAGCGCCGGTGTTCGGTATGCACATGGCCTATCACTTCGAATCGCATCCGATTACGCCTTGAACGGGGTCGAGTCGTGAAGGGAGGTGTTGACGTGACCCGCGAACGAGAAGAGATCACGTACCGGTCCGATCCGGAAATATTCGTTGACGCAAAGAAAGCACTCGAGGACCGTCCGTCTATTCCGTCGGAAGTGCACGTCCACGTGGAGTACGGCAACGTCACGTTGACGGGCAGTGTGCGGTGGCTTTTCGAACGAGCCGAGGCCGAGGACGCTGTCAGACGGGTGAAGGGGATTCGCCGCCTCGTGAACCGAATCACGGTCGCAGAGGTCGCCAACGCACAGGGTTTCGAACCGCCGGATGATCGCGACTGATGAACGGCCAGTCCTCAGAAGCGCTGTCAGCGATACCGCGCGTCCACGTGCTTGCCGACCATCTCCGCTTTCAATGGCGGGAGCTCGCGGTGCCAGTAGATCCACTTGCCATTCGAGTTGCCGACGGTAGGGTTATGTTCGTCACTTCTCATAGGCGCGGATGGCAGCGTCAAGGTCCCTTCTTCCGCACGGGGCTCTGCACGAACACCTCGCATACCGTTGACAAGTCTGGCCGCCCATTTCGAATGCGTGCAGACCATTCATGGCCGCAACGCAGGCAGTCATACCACGTAATGACCCAGGTGCTGTCTGCTGCCGGCTCGACCGGCCGTCCACACATGGGGCAAGACATCGTAGCGGTCGCTGACAACTTCTCGAACATACAGACCCGCAGGGCAACGATTGTGCCGGTTGTGATTGCGACCAAATGGCTTCGCGCTGCTCGACTCGCGAGCGCAATGCGCGGAATCTATCGCACGATGCGAGAAACTCCGCACCGCGCCGAACGTGAAGTGCCTTGAATGTACGGATTGACGTGGAAAGCGCCTGGTCAGGCCGGGGGGCAACTGGCACGCTTGGTGCCTCAAGAGGATGCGCGCCTGTGTACATCGCTCGGTCCGAGCGCTCACAGCGTGAGGCAGAGCCATGATCGAGATTAAACGAATTCTGTGCCCCGTCGATTTGTCCGACCATTCGAGGCACGCGCTGCATCACGCGGCCGCCATTGCCCAGTGGTACGAGTCGACGATCACGCTGCTCTACGTCCACCCGTTCGTGCCCGATGCCGCCGCCGCTGCTTATGGAATGGCGTTGGCGCAGGAAGCGGACGCCCGGCTCACTCTGCTCAACGTCGTCGAGGTTCCGGCCGACGCACATGAACGGCTACCACATCTGTCACCTGGCGTGCGCGAGTACGTCGCGGCCGTGGAGGAAGACCATCGTCAGCGTCTTGGATCCGCGGTTCCCGAGGCCGTCCGCGCCTATTGCGACGTCGAGACGATGATGGTGCCCGGCAAGCCGTACCGCGAAATCCTGCGTGTCGCCGCGGAGCAGAGGAGCGACCTCATCGTCATCGGGGTTCATGGTCGGGGCCCCGCCGATCGACTGTTCTTTGGCTCGACGACTCAGCACGTCGTGCGGCAGGCCACGTGCCCGGTGCTGACGCTTCGCCGGTAGCCTCAGGCCGCCTCAGTAGGGGATCGAGGACGGGCGGTGACGCCCGTCCTCAGGCAACCGGCACCTACGCTGCCTTCACGGTTTGTGGCGAATCCTCGATAGGGACACTGCGGGGCTTCGGTTCCACGTGCACAGCCAGCGGGACACTGACTTCGAGCACCCCGTCGGCAAACGTCGCCTTCACGTCCTCGAACTTGACGTTCTCGGGTAGCGGCACGGCACGATAGAAGTTGCCGAACTCCCGCTCGCAGCGATAGTAGTTCTCCTTCTTCTCTTCGACTTCATTCTTCCGTTCGCCGAAAATTGTCAGCCACCCGTCGGTGACCTCTACCTTCACGTCTTGCTTCTTCATCCCGGGAAGGTCGATCTTCGTGACAAGACGATTGTCTCTTTCGAAGACATCGATCTCGGGCGACCACGCCGTCGTGCGCGGAGCCAAGAAGCCGTTGAATGGCCGGCCGAACGACGGCCAGAATGGCTCGTCGAAGACGCGATCGAATTCGGATGCCATTTGCCGAAGCACTCCGAAGGGATCCCGGCCGAAACGAGTCGGAGTCATGGCCGTTTCTTCTTTTCGAGTCGCCATGATCTACCTCCTGCTGGTGATGCAAACCTGCGTTCTTCCTATCGCCGTGACGCAATCAATGTGCCTTGGGAGGTCGGCATAGCACACCGGGTTGTCGTCGAGATGGACGCGCGCAGTGCGGAAATTCGCGACGCGCGGCGCGAACATTTCCGCCTATCCAGTGTCCGGTGCGCGTCGTGCGCGCGCATGAGCGCGCAATGAGGTACGCGGCTGCTGGAATCCCACTTGCTCTGTTGGACGGGTGAAGGCGCACCACGCGCCCGCGTTGAGCCAGAAATGACTGTTCGCGGCGCGTGACGCAAACAGGAGGACATGACAATGGCGACAACGAGTCTCACCGATACGGACGTGCGGGTGCGAGAGGCCGTCGTGCGGCAGCTGGACTGGGATCCCGAAGTCGACAGCAGCGCAATCGGAGTCGCGGCCAAGAACGGCATTGTCACGCTGACGGGATTTATCGGCGATTACCCGGGCAAGCTGGCGGCCGAACGAGCAGCGAAGCGTGTGCACGGCGTGCGCGCGGTAGCCAACGATATCGAGGCACGCCTGAAGCTGGGACGAACCGACGCAGATCTGGCGCGCGACGCCGCGAGGGCTTTGGAGGTTCGTATCGGCGTGCCGGATACCGTGCAGGCCGTCGTGCACAACGGGTACGTGACGCTGACCGGAAGGGTGTCCTGGATCGCACAGAAGAAGAACGCCGAAAAGGCGGTGGCGCACCTTCCCGGTGTCCACGGCATCTTCAATCACATCGACGTAACGCCCGATCAAACCGCGCGGGACGTCCGTCATCGAATCGCGGAAGCGCTCCACCGGAGTGCTGATATCGACGCGCGGAACATATCCATCGCGATTTCAGGCGATGCCGCGGTTCTCACGGGCTCGGTGGCCTCGTGGTTCCAACGAGAGGCTGCCGAACGGGCCGCCGGCGATGCGCCAGGGATCCGTTGGGTCGATAACCGTATCGTGGTGGAACCGCCACCCCGGGAAGAGGAGCCTGAGATCTGCTGACTGGCACATGAATTGCCGCAGCCGAGCGCGAACGCATCGTTACTTTGCGGAGCCGACCGATGACCGACCTTCTTGCCGATCGCACCATCGGCGCGCGGATCTGCGCCGAGTATCACGAGATGCCGGGAATGCGCCTAACCGTGTCTCAGGCGGCGCGTCTCTTCAACCTGGAGCTGGCGCACTGCGCTCGCTTGCTCGACGCACTTGTCGAGAACGGCTTGCTGTGGACGAATGGTCGCGAGTTTCTCGGTCCGAACGTTGGCCGCCGGCTCGCCTGATCGTCCCATTGTGTTCCCGCACCCGACGTCGTTCCGCAACCGATGCCGATGTTCGTCGCGGCGCATCGGAATATTTCGCATCGACGTGGAAAAATCCGCGCGCAATCAGCCGTCGTGATCCTCCGCCACGTACATCAGCACAGGAGCCTTCGCCAGCATCAGTACGCGGTACGCAGTAGATCCGGGTGCTCCACCTTTTTCCCCCGGCCTGCGACGCCCCAGGACAAGAATCGGCCGCCGCGTGCTGGAGGATGTGGCAGCTTCAGCCAGATGCAGTGCGACGTCGCCGGTTTCAAGCTTCATCTGCAGGGGCGCCTGGCAGCCAATCGACCGAATCACAGTTTCGAGTTGCTCGCGCGCGGCCGTCACACGACTACGGACAGCGTTCTCTGAATGAACCCGCCAGCGCACGAGCGCTGGCACGTCTGGCACGACGTGGACGACTTCGACGACTGTGCTGAGCGCCGCAGCGAGCTTGCAGCCCGCCTTTGCCGCGTCGATAGCTTGTGCCGAGAAGTCGAGCGCAGCGACCACCGGTCCCATGCTCGATACGTCGGGAACGATAGAAGCCGCAGAACCGAACCGTGCTGGCGTAACCAGGACCGAGGTGGGCGCGCGCCTCAACAGTCCCTCGGTCGTCGATCCGAACACCAGCCGTTCAGCGCCGGAGATGCCGTGGCTGCCTACGACGATGAGGTCGGCGCGCAGATGTTGCGCCGTCTGCACGATTACATCTACCGCCGGCCCGGTGGCCACGTGGACGTACGGAGCAGCCCCCGATCCCGGCGAGGCGTCGGCCACAAAGCGTCCGAGCTCTTCTTCGGTATCGCTCGAGAGGTCGAATCCAGCGTGGCGTGCCCCCTCAGCCAGCAGCGGATCCTGTGCGTGCAGCACATGCAGCGCCGCGTCCGTGTATCGGGCGAGCGCGACGGCAAAATGCAGCGAGGCGCGCGACGGCTCGGAAAAGTCGACGGGGGCCAGAATC
>Ga0075430_100000818_pt1 | contig 24268 bp, 26 predicted proteins | sample RhiMetdeltSRZDD4_FD_75294 | JGI IMG/M metagenome (GOLD analysis project Ga0075430, IMG submission 75294) | Populus rhizosphere microbial communities from Tennessee, USA - Rhizosphere MetaG P. deltoides SRZDD4 | ecosystem: Host-associated > Plants > Roots > Rhizosphere > Soil | place: USA... | reverse complement strand
TTATCGTAAACTTGATGTGGAAAGATTTCTTCTCAGAAATAAGCAGTATGTCCTGATAGGTATCTTTTGCGTAATGCTAGCTATGTACTTGGGTTTAGGACTGGCTTTTAGTTCCAAGCTGCTAAATCTTGTTGCATATAGTTTACCTTCTTTGCCTTTCATCTTTATTTTCTTTGAATTCTTCAGACATAGGCATGAGTAGCAAGAATATTCAGTCTAATATTATTACTTTTCATATATGACTATTATTCAAAGGTAAAAAGACATGATTTGGAGAATAATTTTTTCTCCATTCTTAGAGTCGGGACATTGAACAAAGATAGATGGCATACAAAAAAGCTCACATGATATGCTAGTAGTGACTAGGAACATCAACTTTGTAGGAAGCCATTCCCGTTGCTTTAGATAGATCAGATTGACAAGAGAAGATTGTGATGATGAGGAGATGAAGATGATGAAAAGCCCCATATCCAACTAGCACGTCGACGACATCGTATGATATTGAGACCTCTCTTGTATTGTACAACTCATTAATGCTTTTCAATTCTCTGCTCACTTACTGCTACTGGTGTGCTATTGCTATTTCCGCATATTATGGAGACATATTCTCAAGTTGTTTGTGACTTTTTACTGCCTTCGGCACCTGACTGTTCGCCACGTTTCGGAAGTAAGGGTGTGAGCACCTTCGATACCAGAAAACCTATAACTGCTCCAATGACAATTATTGGCAAGAGGTCTGTTTGCCCTCCCATAAAACCCAGTAATAGAATCATCGTCAGGGGCATTGGAAAAATAGCGGATGCAACGCCTGCCATCCCCGCAGTCACCCCCACGCCTTCGGGAATAAATGGAAGGATCTTGGATAGCGCCAATCCAAGCGTACCACCAATGAAGAGTGACGGGAAGATCGGACCGCCTTCAAAGCCTGTGGCAAATGATGTGCTTGTTAGTAGAGACTTGACTAACACTAGCAGGAGCAGCAACCCAATGCCATAGGCGGCTGGATTATGTATGATTTGTAGTAATTGATCCTGACCTGAGTATAGGGTCAAGGGGAGGAATGAACCTATTAAGCCTATGACCACGCCTCCTATGATAGCAAGCAGCACTGGTCGTTTCTTGAGACGGCTAAAGGCGAGGTGCAAAATCCCGAAGATCAGCTTGAACATGATCCCAACGAGGCCCGCAATGATACCGACCAAAAAAGCCCACCACAGGTCAACAATGCGGGGAGCATCATAATTAGGAAAGTCATAGATTCCCAAATAAGAGGTCTGCAATAGTGCATAATAAACGGCCCAGCCAACAGCAGCAGCGAGTAGTCCTGGGATCAAGTGGCGATAGAGATTAAGCTCTTTTATGAACATGTATTCAATAGCGCCGACAGCTCCAACGACAGGGGAGCCAAAGAAACCTCCGAAGGCTCCTGCAATGGAACTATAGACTAGTACCTGTACATCGTCATTCTGGAGCTTGAGTCTATCAGAGATAAAGGTTCCAATCCCGCCTGTTAGAAAAACTAGGGGACCCTCAGGACCAACTGCAGCACCACTCCACAGGGATATGAATCCTTGAAGCAAGATGCTGGGCAGGTCTCTGGGTTTGAGGCGGCCCGTCTTAGCGTATTCCTGCTGGGCAACGCCCAATCCCCCACGCTGTCCAAGGAATTTGATTACAAGGCCGATGACTACCCCTGCTCCAGTCAGCAGGATCAGTGGCCAGATGTTTATATTTAGTACGAGGACACTCACCTGCTCGAAGAACTTGACCCCCAGTTGGTAGAGCGTTATATATCCTGCCGTGATCAGAGAAGCCACAGCGCCGAAAACTGCGGCGTATACCATCAATAGGTAATAGCGGGTTTTGAGCCCTGGATCAGGTTCAACGGTCACTGTTATCCCCTTAGCTCAAGCTTGATGAATTCAAAAACGTTCTGGTCGTTATAATCCGTGTAAAATATTCTATATGGTCTAATAATATTTAGAAAAGAATAAAACAAAACCTGTCTAAGAAATAGAGAGATTCGAGATCTAAATTGTTCTATTTGCGATGAAGCCATACATGTGGTATATTCCCAAATCTTTTTTCTGAAGGACCAGTTGGAAAGGTTATCTTTTTGGATAGTGTAGGAAACTCAAATGCTATTCTTTGAAATCTGGCCGGCAAAGCTGTAGAACCTTGGGGGGCTTGCCATTAAGTCAATTTGTATAAGCAAGACTTTTTTCATAGTAATGTTCCCGTTTTGGCTCTTAATATGATCTTTAAGTGATTATTTTCAGTATGATTAAATAGATGACAACCTTGATACTTCCAGGAATGATTGGGGCTGAGAATAATGATAATAAGAACTATAAGAATATCCATAACAACAAAGCCCGACTAAAAGCTATTAGATTAATTATGCATAATGTTGAAGGAACCTGGTATTTTGGACTGCTAGCTGCCACGCTGATACTCTCCATAGCTACAGCGGGAGAACATAGTATCGCAAACTCTAAAGCCTATGCAGAGGAGGACCAAATTTACAGTACTCAAATGGTGCTTAACCCAATGCTCCTTACGTCTATTGGTTCAGTTGAGCAGGTAGGAACTCAACAGCCACTAAATAATCAAACGGAAACGCAACAGTCTCCATCATCTCAAAATGCTACTATTCATGGATTCGAAGATGCATTCATTGGAATTGTAAATGATACCCGCAATCTCTCGCTTGCATACAATGATGAACTAGCCAAGTTGCAGTCAGGAGTATATGATAATCAAACTTTTGTAACAATTACAGATCTCTATTTGGATAAGTATCAAGAATTGATAGCCAGGACAGACGCTCTAAAACAATGGCCGGCCACACTACCCCAAAACTACAGCAATGCTATTGATCTTTACTCTGACTCCATAAGGACAGAAATGGAGAGTCAAGAACATCTCCAAACTTACATAACCACAGGAAACCTGACTGAAAATGAAAGATCCCTTCAACTGTTGTCAGAATCATTGAAATCTGAGCTTGAGGCATTCAGTGCATTTGAATCTGTAGCTAATGCTACAAGAACATCCAACAATAGCACCGATAGTATGAGCAACGCGACAGCTGCAAGCCTTGGCATTTAACGTTTCAGCATAAAGCGCTCGCGGGTTGTTAAATCATAAAGGTCAACTAGCCTAAGTGGTTGTATCGGTATACCAAGCGACCGTTATGACCCATTAACCTAACTGTAAACGTATATTATACCACTTCGATTCACTGGAATCCGTCGAACTCGGAGCACAGCGACTGATGAAATGCTAGCAAATGATAGAAGAACATTATGGCAGAATAACAAGTATAAGGGTTTTTTCCATAATAAGGGAAATAAAGGGCACGTCGACTTGTCTTTGGATCTGAAAAGGGTGTGTACTATCATAAGCAATTTGCTTTGATCTATTATTTGATGGACGTGATAATAACTAAGGGAAACAACATCTGCGGGGTTGTAGATGCAGCAAATAACACTCTATATATTCCCACTCCGCTGTTTATCGTCTCAGCATTTCCAACTCCTTTACAGATTAGAAATGGGCAGACAGAGACTAATGAATTGAAAGTGAATTAAATTCCACCTATCACATTTATTCAACCTTCTGCAGTTTTTTTAGTTGGTTCAGCGCACGATGGTATCGAGATTGATCCTCACGAGATATCTTACAGCTTCTATTCAGAATTGGTAGAATCCATCTAAAGAACCGATATCGTTCCAGGTTCCACCGAACTCGCAAAATAAAGTTAGATGAGAATTTCTGTCGCAGATACAAATATGAACCCTGAAGAATGATGAATGGGATCAACTGCGAGAAGTCACTCATTCTATCTTACGGATCTGTTGGGATTCAATGTTTCAAGAGGTTCGATATAGAATTGACAAATGCGTCTTCAACCTCGTTTACAATTTAAGGTTCAACTACTATCCTTTTTTATTGTGAAGAGACATAGAGAGAGGCATGACCACCGCACTAACTGTAATGATGACAGCAGCTCTCATGACACTGCTATCATCACCTATAACATCGATGGCTCAACAACAACAAAGCAGTGATAGCGAGATCGCTATCACTATCGTAAGCCACTCACTGATCGACGCAGGATCAGGCATCACCCTCGTTGTCGGAGAGGTGAGAAACGATTCACCCGAAAAAATAGGCTGGGTGCAGGTTAGCGCCAATTTGTACGATTCCGCAGGGCAGCTCATCCATCTTGCCGAAGGTCCTGTGCAGCTCAGCGAGCTGCGACCAGGAGAGAAGGGACCCTTTGGGATCTACATCAATGACACAGCTGTGTCTGAGAAAATAGCAAACTATACTCTGAGTGCAGGGCTAGACTCACAGTTCCTTCAGGATAAGCCGGCTGCATTGAAGGTTGTGGTAGCCATGCACGGTATGGTAGAGAGCGAAATAGGACTACCATTGTTTCAAGTAACCGGCACTGTTACAAATACTGGTAACGTTTCTGCTCAATCTGTTTATGCGGTAGCCACCTTCTACGACACAACAGGGAATTTTGTTGATTTTGATACTACAGTCACATCTCCCTCAACAATACAAGCTGGTCGGTCTGCCAACTTTACAATAGTCACGCTTGTTGGCGATTATGGAAACTGGACAGCGGAAATACAGAGGATAGCTTCGGTGAACGCAACAGCAGAAAGTTCAGAATACTTGGCGATAATGGTTCCGCAGAGAGGGCAAGAGTGAAAACCGGGAAAAAATTACTGGGAAGATAACAAGAGCTATGATCTCGACATCCATAGGTTAGAGTATGGGTAGTAATGATTATCCTATTGTGGATCATATACCAATAACAGTAAAAATTGCCCTATCTTTAGGTTTAATTCCAATACAAGGAGGTGCTTATACCTTCACTTTGATTGTACATTCATCTGAATTTTCAGCATCATCCCACCGAACTGGTAAATTACATTTACCTCATTTCAAAGGAATTTATTATTTGTTCTATCATCGGCAAATACGTCGAATACCTGCTGTTTTGCGAAATATATGAAATAGTATATACTTTATCCTCTTTTACCGCAAAAATTTGCATGAAGTCTAAATCTTCTTGAGTGAGACTGGCCACAAGCTTATACGCTGGAATAGTATTATTAGCTAAATTAGTCGAAGATAACTCGATTACTTTAATTCCGGGGTATAGTTCTAAATAAGAAGTAAGAGTTGCACTCGTTAAATTACTCAAGGCTGTAGTATTGGAGATACTGGAGGCATTGTTAACTTCTACTCGGATGTTTTCACGAAAGTTATCGGTATCATTTTCCAGTGGAGAGTTAAATCTTAGAGCTAACGAAGAATTTGAAATACCTTGAATTATTATATCCCACCCGTCAGGATACTGTGTTCTAAATCCATAAACAGGGCTTTCGTATACAAGGCTTCCTTCCGAAAGGGATTGAACTGAGCTCTCTGTTGTTGTCGTGGTATCGTTGCCAATACTTATGCCTCTCTGTCCCCTGAGAATCTCGCCTTCGATTTCTTCAGGGGATGGTTGCTGTTGTTGTTGTTGCTGTGCTATTACCTGTTGATTATTGACCGTGTTGCAAATTGATACTGAGAACATTACAATGATGAGTAGCGACGTGATGACGATTTCCTTAGTTTTAGCCAATTTCGATGATATAGAACAATAATGGGTTACTTTTATAGTTATTTGAATAGAAGAACATTTTATTATTGGCGTTAAAGAAACAGCACATATAAGTGCATCACTGTCATAAAAGTTACTAGGCGACTTCAATATTCATTAACAATACAGACTACTGAGAAGAAAATAACCCAATATTTTGGATCTATTAGCCGAGTGCACATATGTAGTATTCATATCTTCCTCCAAGACTTGCGTCGAGGTTGAAATGGGAAGCACGAGTCCACGCTAACGATTAGACATGCATCAATATCTCTTAAATGTAAGTTCTCTTTGCTATCGTAATGAAGTGAGAATATTGAACATAACAATTGTTAACCAATTGTTATCTATGTTGCACGATTACTTCAGGTAGCCTTACTTTCATTTGCAGAATCATCTGAATTTTCAGCTGCATCCCACCGAACTCGCTGCGTTATCACTACTGGAACAGTGTGGAACTGACGGGTAAGCGAGCTAAATAGATGATAATTATTATATTCTCATATCAATTCTAGGCTAAACTAATATTCGTTTAATACCTGTTATGACAGTATCCTTTTAGCTACAAAAGAATGCAATTCAGAATCACTCATCTTCCTTTTTACATCTGCATACAGTTTTGCATCCTCACCAACAAGGTATCTACAGAAATTACTATTACCTCTTTGAGTAGTGGAATCTACTAAATCATTAATGCTTGCAAGTATTACCTTAGCTACTTCTTTTGGAGATGGAGCATTACTCATGGCTGGATAGTAATGAGATAGAAACCTTTCTACCACATAAGCGTATTTCGTCATTTTTTCTCTGTTTGACTCTGGACTGCCTGAATAAGTTACTGTCTCTGATGCAGAAGGAGATGATGAAGGTGACAATAGTTGTGATGAAACACCCTGAGTATTATCTGGTAACAAAATGTTTTCCACAAAATTGGAGTTAATTACGCCTGGTTCGATGAGTACTACGCAAATTCCATATGGTTCTACCTCATAAGCAAGAGACTCACTCAATCCTTCTAGTGCAAACTTTGTACTAGCATACACTGATTGTGCTGGAAATCCAATCTGACCTGATATCGAGGAAATATTAACTATAATCCCACTTCTTTGATTTCTCATTATAGGAAGTACTTGCTGTATAGTTCTAATTGCTCCAAAGAGATTTGTTTCAAATTGCTTTTTGATGTGCTCAATGCTTTGATCTTCTAGGGCACCAAATAGTCCAAAGCCGGCGTTATTTACTAAAATATCAACTCCCATTCCTCTCTCGTGATCTTCGCATATTTCTTTAAATGCCCTTACAACGGATCCGTCTTTATCTACATCCATTTGGATGACCTTTATGGGAAGCTTTTCTTTTTCTGCAATGTTTTCAATTAAATCAGTCTTTGTTAAATCCCTCATCGTGGCATAAGTGAGAAACCCATTACGAGCAAACAGCAGACAGGTCTCAAATCCAATGCCAGTTGAACTTCCGGTAACAACTGCGACTTTTTGATCCTTTGGTACCATATTTTTTGATCTGATGTGATAACACTCTCCTTCATATTATAATTTGTTTGAATCTATATGTCCGAGGTACCAATCTTATGAGCCCATTGATGTTGGCTATTTTGCTGGGTGGTTTTATAATTATGTCAAGTCTGTCCTGCATTCCACCAAACCCGCATCAGATCAATCACTATGATGTTTGCTATCCCGCAGGTAGGATTATCAAGTTAACTCTATCTTAGCTTCCACCCAAAAGGTTTCCTACTATGTGCTAATAGGATTCTTACAGATTAACAAACTCATTGATTACTGAAAAGCTACTACTGGACTGTAGTTGCCGAATCACTATGTGAGATTAACGCACTACCAAAACGTTGCCCTCTTATTATTAAACTTGAGTCTCCTGATAACCGGTATTCGCTTTCTTCTATGTCAGAAAACGCGTTATTTTTCACAATATTATCATGGCTTCTTGTAGCTGAGATACCATTTTCGGAGTTAATTATAGTATTGTTTTCGATCATATTGTTCACGGTCACGCCATCGTCTGGGAATAAGGGATTAAACAAACGTATTCCATATGAAGTTGCTTGTTCAATTCTATTCTTATAAATAAGGTTATTGGGTGATTCTGATACCATTATTGCAGTTGATGAATTATAGACATGATTATCTCTGGCAACTGAATCATGCATATTTCTCGAAAAGAATATCCCATATTCTGTATTGTGATCTACAATATTTCCCTCAATAAGAATATTGTAGCAATCAAGTGAACAGATTACACCTATTCGGTTGTGATGAACATAGTTATTTGTAATATTCATATCATGAGTTGCACTATGAGGATCCACCGTGTATTTGATATTGTTATAATATTCATTACTGTCAATCACAATGTTGTATGCCCCATTAGAATAAAATGCCATCCACATATCATGAAACTTGTTGCCTCTGATCGCCATATCGTGAGATGGTTCTTCTCCATCTCCATCCCCAAGAAGATCAAATCCTCGTCGACCGGGTTCAACATCTCCTAGATACCCAAATTCTGAATTTATTATTTGAGAACCCTCACTTGCAGCAAATTGAATATATCCTCGGCGAATTGCTCCATTCATATCCTGTGGGATGACATCATTTGAAGAAGTATTCCAAGATGTTATTTTTATACCATCTATGAGTATTTTTCCATAAACAACTATCCCATTTTCATCTGCAATCTTTAGGTATTGTAAATTATGAGCACCACCAGCATCTGAAGAATTCATTTCAAAACTCACATCATCAGCTACTTCTAAAGTGGCATTTAGAAGGTATTCTCCATTGCCTAGGTTCTGAATTATCTCAGAATTATTTATGGCTTGGGCAACATCCGGGAAGGAGGTGTCGCAGGCTACGTTAATAGTATTCTCTGTTTGATCATGCTGTATGCAAACCCTTTCTCCTGCTTCGGCTGTGAAGCGAAGATGGTACTGTTGTTGTTGTTGTTGTTGTTGTTGCTGTCCATAGAATATCAACCCTACTAAAATGAAAAGAAGAATAGCAGTTCCCTCTGTAGAATTCTTACAAAGATCAATCATACAGATATTTCTTTAATACTTCAGGTAAAGTCCAACAGCATGAATTAATCTCGTTCCTTTACTAAAAGAAATTATAGTCTGTGCTTGGGTTTATACCTCTCAGGCTTGCTTGTGTGTTATTCAGCTTTGGAAAAAAGAGTGTGATTTCTGCATTTAGATTATCTCAATTTTCAGCTGCATTCCACCGAACCCGCACCGATATTGATTGTTTTTGAATGGACCCTGCTATCAAAAATGCGATTTAAGAATTACGTCTAGCCTCGCCTATATTTCTTGTTCATGTAGCTACTTCAATTTGGTATTCTTGTATTGAGTATTAAAGTGGCGGGGGGATAATAACTAGTATGGGCCGATGAGTAGCAATAATACGTTATCTGACACTGTCCCTTTAAGTAAAGGTTTTATCAATGCGCATATACCGCAATTACTATCATCATTTGTCAATTGCAAAAAATGTCTTAATCTTAGGAGCAGGATTTGGTGGGTTAGCATCAGCTACCTTTTTACGAAAAAGCCTGCCACGTGAAGAATGCCAAATCACGGTTATTGACAAAAACCAACATTTTATGATGGGAATTGTAAATTTATGGATGCTGAGCGGAAGCAGAAGATTGGAGGACTCTCAAGTCGCCTTGAGCAAGCTGGAAGATAAAGGAATCAGATTTCTAAATGATGAGATTACAGGCATTTATCCTTCTGAAAATAGCATTACTACTAGAACCAAACATGATAAATTAGGATACGATTATTTGATAATAGCTTTGGGTGCAGAACTTGCGCCAAAACTAATCGATGGATTTGAAGATAATGAAAGTTGTTTTAACGTATATGATGCTCATCAAGTCCCAAATCTACGTGAAAAAATACTCTCGCTGAAAGGTGGTCGTATAGTGATTTGTATAGTGGATATCCCATACAAATGCCCGCCTGCACCTTACGAGGTATCATTCTTAGTTAATGACATATTAATTAAAAATGGAACAAGGAATTCCATTGAATTGGATGTATATGGACCTACACCTATTTCATTACCGGTAGCTGGGGCGAATACAAGTCAAAGTGTTGTCGACCTGCTTAATGAAAACCATGTTAAGTTCCACCCACTCCACAAATTGAAAAAAGTATTAGACAAAAAAATGGTAGAATTTGAAAATGGCAGTAAAACAAGCTTTGACCTGCTGATAGTAATTCCTCCTCATCGAGTTCCTCAAGTCATAAAGAATTCTGGTTTATTAAGAGATAGAGATCAACGTTGGATTAACGTTGACAAATTTACCCTTAGAACAAACTATAAGAATGTCTTTGCAATAGGCGACGTGACGGAGATTAAACTTGACAATGGAATAACCATCCCCAAAGCTGGAATTTTTGCAGAGGGTGAAGCAAAGGTAGCCAGCCAACAAATTATTGACGAGATTAAAAATAATACTAGTAGAAAGACACCGCCTTCAAAGTTCGATGGAAAAGGGTATTGCTTTATGGAAGTAGGAAGTAAAAAAGCAGGATATATTGATGCTGACTTTTACAATGAAGGGGGTCCAACTGTTAGGCTTGATCCACCCTCAGAAGAGTTATATCGAAAGAAACTTGATTTCGAAAGAAGCAGATTAAAGGAATGGTTGATGTAATACTAAACCTATCTGCAATCTTCCATTTCACACTGCTTGAAACTAGTTGGACTATCCTTGGCACAAGTCAAGCGTCGATATGCAATCTAAACAATAATACTTCTCGCGAGAAGTACGAATAATCTTAGTTTGTGCATTTGTTCTCCAGCAACGATTACAACACAATACAAAAAGTCATTTGATGCTGAATCCCATTCCTCCATACTGTTATCTGAGATGTTAATATGCTCATTGTATTAAAAATGAATGCGAAGTGACGTATCTAACATTCTGTCTCAATTGCAGGGGAGGATGGGTATGAAATAGGTATATGCAGCAGTATTACAGTCTCTAATAGAATTCATCTTTGGATTGGTCTGAATTTTCAGCTCCATTCCACCGAACCCGCATAGATTTTGAGCCGAGCTACATATGTTCAGATATCTTATCTCCAAAGGCGCATATCTCCAAGTTGATTCGAGCATTTCACTTGTTCAAGGAAATTGAAAAGGGTCAAAATTTTTCATCTGTCCTGTATCTCCTGCCAAATCTTGATTTCTTGTCTTGATCATACCAAGTGAATTTTGGAAAATGAAGTTGAGATACGTTGAGCATGACGGATTTTTGTAACCTTATGGGAAAGAATGAATCTTGAAAATAACTTGCTTTGCTGTTACGATCCAATCATAATTTAAGAGCCTTAGTTATTTCCACTGAAATGGATACTTTGCGACAGTCCAAAAGTCCCAGGCCAACTATTCTCCATTATTGAAATCAGGTTGTACTATTTCTTTCTAAGACCACTTTAGATTCGCTAAAGCTTATTTTATAATTTTTCAGTACGTCCATACCCAAAAGACTTGGATAACGCTCCTGATCAACTGTGGCAATATTACTTTGCCGGAGAAACTTGACAGGTTTGACATCGACTGATTCTATTCCCTCACCAAAATACAAATGACATGAATCTGCCAAGTATGACATGGCTAAACCACCAATGCCTAGTGAATCCTGATATCTTGTCAACTTTGAGTAATCTACTTTCATTTGCCGAGCATCAAATTCATTTATAGTGGTAATAGCAGTTCCAGTATCTACAACTAGGAGGATATCTCTAACAACTTCAAGTTGGTCGCAAATAAATTTTGCAAATATGAATGGTAACCAGCCAGTTATGAGACGTCCCTCGATACTCAAATTATGTCCTTATCTTGGAGAGAACTTTTAGCAAATTAAATTTAGTGATTAGATCTATCTCTTCGTCTGTGCGCGAGATCATGACTATGTTCTTCTGTGGCAGATATGGTTGCCGGGCTAAGGATGCTCGAGCAGCTCGGGTACTCAAAACTATACTTTCTTACTCCCTTAGCTTGAGGAAGATATTTTTTACTTTTTAGTTCATTTTTAAGCGACATCAGATTTAATATTCTTCTCTATTGATGCATGAACCGAAGAGTTAACCGCACCAAGTGTTACATGACAGGACTAGCTTCATGTTATGGAGGATCCTAATCTAGTTGCACTTTCTTTACTGCTGTTCACGATCTTTCAGGTCTATCTGTATTATTATTATCATTATCCTTTGATGTCATGTTGGTTTGAATTGACTTGTGCAATTTATCTTGTCTTTCAATGATATGGTCTATCTTGCTATTTAGGTCCAATATTGCATTCAAAGTTAAATCATGACGCTTATCTGATTCTTCTAGTCTTTTTAGAATTCTGTCATGACGCTCATTAAGCTCCTCAATGTGTGTGAGCGTAAGATCTTGCTTTTCAGTAGTTTTCTTTTGTCTGTTGTAGATCCAATAGCTGATAATTCCACCAATGACAGCCCCAATTGCAATCCCAAGATAGGTGCTTGCAGCATTTGTCATGTCTTGGCAATCTTTTGTAAGCTCGGGGATGCAGCCCCATGTAAAGAGTAGAAGATTTTGCAACATACTATATAGCTATCTTTTGATATACGCATTTGTCGCTTATTAGAAGTCGATCTGCTAGTGTAGTGCAGTTCGCAGGGCCCGCGTTGTAAGTCCCCTGAATTTAACCGTGGGATTCACAAATAGTGGAACATTCATTAATCATGCCCAAAGGCTGGGGTTCACGACTCTTATCCTTGTTTTACCTGCAATATAATTAGCGGGCCTAAATACGGCTATGAATAAACTTCTGCAAAGTTCTGCTACTCGAAGTAAACTTCATATCCGATGCTCATAACAATACCTTGGCTGAGCGTTTAATATTGGTTGCACAACAAAATCCTAGAGTCAGAGACCTAGTCGATACAGCTTTTATTGCTTTAGATGAAAATACTCTTGTAGCCGAAGCTGCAAAAGCGCTATATGCACAGGAACGATGCACTATAGTCGTCACTCGTGTTGATGCCAGCAATGGTCAGAGAATCCCCGTCGGAATAATAACGGAAAGAGACATTATTTTCAGAGTTGTAGCTCAAAACCGAGGACCATTCAAGGTTACATTAAAGGATATAATGAGCTCGCCAATCATTACTATAGATGTCGATAAATCTGTTGAGGAAGCTATAGCGATCCTGAACAAGCACAAGATAAATCGCTTGCCTGTAGTTCATGATAGTTCCATAATTGGTCTCATAACGCCAGGAATGATTATGAGCAATGTTTCAATTGAAAAGCATTCTGATACTGAGGTTTGACTAGGTTCTGTCGTACTCTTTGAGTGGAAACGAGCATTCAATGGCAAGAGTAACTCAGGACAGCTTTAAAGCTGGGAGCTTTAATTTGGATTAACAGAACCAATTGTAGAAACCGTATCGTTCTAGGTTCCATCGAACACGCTGCGTCAGTGTTTCACTTTAGGGGATGACCCAATTGCCCTCGACGTTAACTTCTAACTTATTTGAGTTGTCGTGGAAACAAATGTTTGATTAGTAGGAGTAATCAGTCTTGTGGGTGTATAAAAATCACTGCAAGCAAGAAAATACTAATAAGTATTGAATATGTGCTTCCCCTAATCTTTCTTACGCAATGCATGTGTTCTAAATCACCTGTACATGCTAGATACAGATTAGGTTTATTCCCTAGGACTGTTAATGTTGAATGATTGCTAAATGATAATATCATATCTGTGTCATCTTGAGATTCTCTCAATTTTGAGCGGCATCCCACTGCACCTGGATCGATAGTTGACTTGCGACCAATTATCTTTATGCTGCTCACAAACTGCAATAATTCAATCAACATACCTCCTAGTTGTTCTTTAATTATTTTGATAAAAAAACATTATTCTATACCACCATTTTACATCATCTTGCAATACTGTTGTTGGGTCTTACATTAAAAGGTAAGAAGCGCCCATCATAATTATTATTAGTCACTTCCTTTAACTTTTGCTTGTATAGACATGGGTAACAATAGTAGCCGTGATAGCAGCTGTGATGTTCGTGTTCATGCATATAAAAATGGCAAGTCCTTTGACGAATGCAAAGAAGAAGCCAGACAAAATACCGAATTTCTGTCAAAGGAAATTTTAGAAAAGGGTGAAGCATCGTGGGAAAGAATATTAGAAGTAGCAAACTATGATGAACTAGTTTACAAATTAACTTTAAAGTATCTTCGACAAAAGGGATATGATATAGGTTATGATAAGAATCCAAGAGTTAAAGCATAACAACCCCAATACTAACTTGCTCGTTTGCTAAGAAGGTTAGTATGATTTTCTGTATGCGGATATTGTCAAATACAATAAAATAACTAAATGAATTACTGTAATCTATGAAAATTTCTGAATTATGCAAAATGATTCAAGATTCAATTCATTCTGGACGATATCCGCTAGGTCTAGATACTGAAAAACAAATGTCAGGACTTGTACAGATCGTAAACAGATCATCATCTGACGACCTGAAAGACAAGGACATCAGGATAGAAGTAAGAATTAAGGATCTATATGTGTTGAACAACTATATTCCAAGTATACAACACTTGCCAGGAGTAATTGAAGTAGACGCACTAGATTCATTTAAGATGCTAAGTAGACGCGTAGGAAGAATAGAGAAATCTAACGTTTCATTCAATTAAAGAAAAGAATGTTATAATTCTTGTCGTGATTCCAGCAGCAGGACATAGCGCAAGCACTTCATACACATCTGGTGTCAAGATCCTCAAATTGTAGCTCCTCTTAATCTATTATAAGCTCATTTAATACCGAGGCAGTCTTACAGTTGAACCGACGAATAGTTACATATTCAAACAAGAGAAGTTAAAAGCTAACGAGTTCTAATAAAATTAATAGAACCCTGCTAATAATCATTCTCGTTCCAGGTTCCACCGAATCCGCAAAATTGCCTCACATCTTATGTCTTGGAACAGCAGAATAATCTGTGCAGCCTTTCTTCATCAGTGAATTTTTCCCTCGCTTGACTCTGTGTCGATGATAATATCAATGTCCTCCTTTGTAGATCCCTAAGATCCTTCGTTCTATCCTGATCACGTCCTATTTGCGCTGAGTCTAGATATTTTAACGACAAAAAGCAGGAGAAATCAATTCTGGCAGACTACATGACTCAGATACCTGTGCATAGTTCACAGGTCATCGTATGATTGCCTACGCAAACTTCTTTCACATCCCAATACTATGAATGTTCTTGTTGCTGGAGTAACGGTTCGCTTGCTCTTATCGAAAAAATAAGCTCTCTAACTTGATGCAGAGTCTTCTCTAGATATTGAATTACTTCCATATCAATCATATGGTCAAATGGGTTGCCTTCTCCGAATTCGCGCAAGGTATTCAGCAAACGAATTTGACGCGGCTTTGGTGGCAGGTCATGCACAGATATTACTTTCTTCAAAAATGTCCTGTGAACTAGATTGTTCTGCAACTTACTTATTAAATAGTACCAATTTCCATGCTGCCTAGCCCTATCCAATGGAGATAGTAAATCAATCAATTTTGTTTTGGAACTCAACGCGCTCAGTATATTAGCAAAGTTCACATGCTCTGTTGGTACTCCTAGGTCGAGTCTATCGTTTATTTGATAAAGCAGCGAATCCACAGCCCCGACAAGTTGTGATAAAAAGCAATCTACCTCCATTTCAACTTCAATTCTGGCATTGTACTTTGCAATGTCCCCATATGCGTTTTCAATATCTTTAAGCCTGTTCAGATGCTGCTCAGCAGCATAGAGTTTGAACTCTACTCTATCGTTTAGCAGCCTTTTGATATGCCCTTCCTCATCTGACAGCATTGTTGTATATCATAGAATCCTAACACTTTGAATAATATCTGTCTAGCGTTGCGCTATTCATATTTCGATCTTGTGATATTCTTTCCATAAATCGGTCTTAATTCCTACAAGCCAATAAATTGTTCTGAATCATATAATTTCTATTATTGTTTTGGCAATTAGATCGGATGACCAAGCAATATTGACTTTGGCTTCAAGCCCCCAAAAGTACTCTGAGTATTTTCCAATATAGCTTTGGTTTACACCTTGTGGTATCGCTAATTCAAATGGAATAGCGTTGTTGTCATTCTTTCCTCCGATTTCATTTCCATTTAGTTCTATGTTTTTGTCGTATTTTTCAATTGTACTTACCCTTTGCAATCCCTGAGCAAATGCATGTTCTATGCCGCTTAATGTAATTTTCAATCCTCTGACTCTGTTTCTAATCTCTTCTTCTTCTTCTTCTTCTTCTTCAGTATGAAGACGTCGTATTACTACGTCACCCTTTACTTTATGACCAGGCGAATAGGATTTAATGTTGTTGCTTTGGTCAATGAGATTAATCTTTGCCTCGGCACTTTCTTTGAGAAAATCCTCTCGACCTTTTGCAAATGTCGTATCAAGATCAAAGCTCATGCCCATGCGAGTGAATCTAGTAAGATAACGAGAACTATTTTTAGAAGGGGTGGCATTTGCCCTATTACCAAATATTTGTTCAAATCTTGCTTCGTAGGTTCCTTTATCAACATCTTTTTCTTCTGACTCAGTTGTTGGAGATGGCAAATTATTCTTGCGATTTTCAGTGTTATCTGGATTAATAGTATCGCAATTATTCTCCCGATCAAGTGAAGTATTGGTACTACTATATCTTACTGCTATGTTATTGGGATTGATGACTGAAAACTGCTCTTCCTTATTTACGTCCAACTTCTTTGCTATATCTATAGTTCCTTTTACGGTATAGGTTATTTTTGCGTACTTGCCCTTATACGAAGAGAATATGCTATTATCAGCCGGAAGAGTAAAATCAAATGCTATTCCTTTATTTTGTGGCGATATCTCCAGAGTCCCATCCTGAAGAATACTATGAATTATAGATTGTTGAAGCAAATGCGAAATATCCCTTGAGAAGAAGACATTAATTTCGCTGTAAGTTTTTGAAGTTGTATCTCGTCTGCTACCAATACCAGTGCTCTCTGTTACAGTTATGGTAGTAGATTCTCTGCCTTCCGCGAGTAACGCCAGCTTTCTGGCTTTAGAACCTTTTTCTGTCTTAATGCTAAGTATTCCTCTGACTGTCTCGCCAGGTGTATATTGTGTTTTTTCTAGACTTATATCAAATGCTAAGTCAGTACCCCTTAGTATTTTCTTAAATATCATAGTCTAGGACCAGTCTGAGGAGCTATGGAGTAAATAAATTAAAGTTTATGCTTACTAAATGACAATTCTTAGTTGATAAACCGGGTTGGTGCTCATATGTGGATAATAACAATGGGGCTACATGAACAACTCAGAGATGAGCTACCCTAACTAATAGAATCCGTTCAAGGCACTGAAATTGGTCTACATGCAGCGGTCTGAATACCACCTGGGAATAATAATATAAAAAACCAAGTAAGCATGCATAAGGTTCGAATAATTTATCATTATACACACTATGCTTTAATCCTTTATTATTGTGATATTGCACACATTCATTATATCAAATGAAGGGGGAAGATTGCATTATGCTATCAAAGAGTATAGAGAAGAAGACCCACCAACAAAAACAACTTCAACTGAAGCTTAGTACAATTTTCAAACAGAAAGTAATTGATACTCCTCAATGCTTTGGAACCTTTTATGATGCCGACGGAGAAAAATACTGTGCAATTTCAGTACTATCAAAGTATTTAGGATATGACCTAGCAGGAGCAGCAGCAATATCAAGCAAAATTCACAACGGCAAGAATACAAATCCTGCAGACTCAATTCCATATGCCATTTTAGAAAAGATAGATAACTTCATGGTATATAGCAATGCTAAAAATGATCTTCCTAAGTGTTTTTGTTCAAGACCAGATTATTACTATCGATATAGTTTAATCTCTCTACTCCTACACCTAAACGACTACCACAAGATGACTTTTGCTCAAATAGGCAATTGGTTAGAAAGCAAAGAAATGTAATCGATAATTGGGTTTGGTCTAATTAGAAGTGGCGAAATACGCCATATTTGATGCACGCTCCAGCGAACAGGCTTTGTCGTTGATACACAGTTGCATTGGTGCAGAATAACGAAATTTACAATATTTGAACAACTGATGCTGCGTGCCTAGTTCAAACAATCTACAAAGAATCTCAACTGCTGATAGTACACACAATATTCCCCCTGACATGGCTTGAAAATAATTCAACTATCCTTGGCATAAGTCAAATGTTGCTAGGCAATCTAAACAATAATACTTCTCGCGAGAAGTACGAATAATCTTAGTTTGTGCATTTGTTCTCCAGCAACTATTACAACGAAATACAAAGTCGTTGGAAACGGGATCCCATTCTTCCACGGTGATATCTCAGAAACTATTATGGTTATTCCATATAAAAAGAAGCTGCAGTTATGCATCTTATTATTCTATCAATGACAGAAAGGGAATTGCGAAATCGAGGTATCTCTCCATTATATACTGTAAGTTGTTTTGGGATCCGTATGAATTTTGATCTGTCTCGAATCGAACCAACATTACTCCGGTTAGATATCTCAATAGCGATTAGGCTTGTTATTAATTGAGTACATAGCCAACCATCAACATATCCTTTGTGCAACCAGAGTCTCGACATGCCATAACAGATCAAGATATGGATAGCAATATACAATACATAGTACACCTTTGTTTGGCTAGTTAGTGTCTCTAAATGCTCCCGAATAAAGGGATTCATTGAAAGGTTAGCTAGCCTGACATGAAAATTAGCAGGTAACCTTTTTACCCTTTATTATGCCTTAAAGAATTATCATGGCTTCGCAAGGTTCAACAACAAAGGACGAAACTACCAAGCTAGAGAACTCTACCTACAATATCCTAATGGCACTTGGAAAAGAAGCTAAGTTTCTGTATTCCGTCATTGACATCTACATAGACGACGCTAGAAAAGACAATAATTCTCAACTTGAAAATATGTGGAGAACTATAAAGCAAGAACGAGAAAGGCATCTGGGAATGTTAAGAGAAGCCTTGGACAAGCAATCAAAAGAACAAAAGCTACACTAATGCAGTAGTTATGCATGCCTGCTAATAATCAAACAACATTAATTTTTTTGAATTACCTTTTTAGTAAGAAGAGGTAAGATAGAGAACTTACCTCCGCAAACGTATTTGGGTTGTTCCTTCCTTTCAATATACACTATTAGCGAATCGACTTGTGACCAAATGGCATATCATATCGATCAACTCGACAGTCTGTTCTTATAGTTAGTGTTATTGACCACTTTCTTGTCCTTAGTTCCTTCTCCATCTTTGGTGATCTGTCGTTGTGCCTCAATGTATTAAAAGGAAGAAGGCTGGTGTTCCACACCCTACTTCTAGTGTCTGAGTCCACTTGGAGCATCATGAAGGGGTCTAAAATTCTTTGAATCTTTCCTTCTACGGGCATACACCCACAGATGTTAATGCTAATGTAATAGCCCGACCGGGCTTACTTTTCTAAGCAGATTCTCCTGAATTTCCAGCTGCATCCCACAGAATCCAGATGGATTTTTAGCCATCCACAAAATTTTAGTCATGTTTGGTATCAATAAACAAAACAGAAGAAAGAAAATGCGGGTTTGGAAAATGGGTAGATTTTTGCTTCAAGGAGAAAGCCTTGAGCTGGTTTATATAGCGATCAGTTGTCTGGCCACAGCGACCAATGGACAATTATTCCTATGAAAAGGAAAAATAATTCTACTTCTCTAGCATATAAAAACGTATGAGACTCCTTATAAGAGATAAATCCCAGCTTTGGGGGTACAATCACATGAGAGTGTTTTCAAAGGCAACAATGACAACTGCTGCTTTCGTAGTTGCAGTGAGTGCATCGATGCTATACGCTACTGCTCACGCTGAAAGTTCAATAAGGGCAACACAAAGTACAGAAGATGGATCAAGCTCCCTAAGAGTAACTCAAAGTACAGAAGATGGATCAAGCTCCCTAAGAGTAACTCAAAGTACAGAAGATGGACTAGAGGTGGATTGTGAGGGTGACTTGAATTGTGAAATAATAGGAGATGATACAGTAGTTGCAACTTCTGAGGATAATAATACATCTATTAATACTAGCACTACTATGCTTAATCAATCAGACATCATTCAGTCTGAGAATGATCTTGATGCAATAGACGAACAGGAGCTTGGTTCTAGGATAATGGGAATGGTTAATAGACTACTCGAAAGTATGTTTGCTTGATATGCAAATCCGGCTTCACTACCCGTCTTAATCTAAATCTGCCTTTACAATCTCTTTTTTCTATTAACTTATTTATGCGTGGAGATATACATGGTACGAGAGGTGTGGGCTTTTTCATGCTTCTTATCTTTAAGAGATATAGTGCTAGTCCTAGCTTGCTATTACGTGACTTGAGCATACAACCGACACGAGCTAAGGAGCCACAGTGATCGTGCCACTAATCTAGACAAGCATCACAGTATCACAATAAAGTGGCTATTAGATCGTGGTTTTTGGGCGCAATTCATTCCTCAAACTGTATTGGGAAGACCACCATGAGGACCATTAGCGAAACCTTCTTCAGATCTGCAATTATAAGATTTGGGGATGTTGTTCTTCTTTAAAACAGTCAATCTGGTCGCATAGTTCAAGAAACTTAATACCCTTTTCTGTAATCCGGAATTTCTGAATATCTGAGTTATATTGAAGCAACCCGTAATCAACTAAAATGGTCAGATACTCTTTAACTTGATAATATGAAAGAAATGAGTTGTACATTATCTTGGTCTTTCCTTCACTTCTTACAGTCTGTAGAATATTGTAGATTATCTCAGTTTTTGCTTCTATATTTCTTGCTCTGCGTCATAAATCCATTTCTCGTCCCTCACTCTTCATCCACGACTGTTGTTGTCGTTTAGAAAGCGATGATAATGATTGTAATTGCTGTTGTTGTTGTTGATCTTCGTTTACCATATCATCCATCTTATGACAGAGATTGAGAAACCGTAGGCCCTTTTCTGTAACGCAATACCTGCGGCTTGTTGAGTTATAGCTAAGCAAGCCATGGATGGTTAGAGCTATTAGATACTCTTTCAATTGAGCACCGCTAAGAAAGACGTCATACCTTATCGTAGTCTGTGAAACTCCATCATCATCTTCATCCTGGTCATTTGCGGTCTCTAGGATTTGAAATACTACTTCTGTTCTAGATCGATTCGTCATGCATCTTATATTACCGAGTTTGGATACTATGGAAGCTTAATAACTATTGCGAGCTAAATATTGTCCAATTCACCAATTTAGGCGCAACTGTTTACATCGTAGGTTGAGCTTATTCTTTCGTCCCTATTGAAGCTTGATGGTATAGCATGTAAAGCCGAGGGACTTGTCTGGTAAGTACGTTGGCATTCTCGCACTAATGGATATCGATTGACAGTAATCAACAGGAATAATTTGATAGTCGCGCGTTGAGCTAACACCTGAAAGGACGCTACAGAGGCAGCTAATAATCAGTCTGTCACCTAGTCATCTTACAGCAGTAGAATTATCCTAAGCGTTTACAGAGTCTATTTGCATAATATTTAAGAAAATTGATAGTATTACCAATATTATGCAACAGAAAGTTGACTTGACAAAAAAAATAATAAAAAGTATAGAAAAAATAAGAAATCAGATAACAATAACAATACTCGTAGTTCTATTAACTTCGCCGTTCACATGTCTGATAAGCGTATGGGCTGATAATTTCTTTGGTACCTCTGGGCCAGACACAATAGTTGGTACTGATAATAACGACAAAATCTTTGGACGGGCAGGTAACGATAATCTACGTGGTGAAGGAGGAGACGATTACATTTCTGGAAATGCTGGCAATGACGAAATTCATGACGGTTGGGAGATGACAACATAAGGGCTGGAAGCGGAGACGATAGAATAGAATTGGAGACAGAGGAGAGTGAGGGAGTTAGTGATGAAGTCCATGGTGGAGATGGCAGGGACAATATTGTCAACCACGGTGAATCTGGTTTCCGACTAATTTTTGGAGGCGAGAACGATGACACTATTAGTGCAACTGGCGGTGATGAAGGCAGGATATATGGAGGCAGTGGAAATGACCGGATCGGTACTTGCTGCGATTCTCAATATGATGTCTGGGGTGGTTCTGGAAATGATGCTATTGGGGGATCCAGCGAATGTGCCCTAGTCCGTGCGTTTGGCGGATCAGGAAATGACAGAATTCTTTCACCAGATGAATTCTCAAGTGGTGGTTCTGGAAATGATTTAATCAGATTCGCTGACTGTGGTGGCGTAGCTTACGGTGATGGTGGAGATGACGAAATAAGAGGAGGAGAGCAGCCAGTTGAGCTTCATGGAGGCAGTGGCGATGATGAATTAATAGGAGGATTCGATGATGGCAACGACAAAATTTTCGGGGATAGAGGAGATGACATGCTGACTGGTCGAGAAGGGGCAGATTCTTTTGATTGTGGTCCGGGAAGAGATACTATAACTGACTTCAATGAAGCAGAAGGCGACACCAGAACTGCAGATTGTGAGAACTTACTAGATGACATCTCTGCCTCAAATGATGATAATGCTACTACTGGTAATCTCTCAACTCCTAGTAATGAGACAGCAGTAGAGGGTTTCATGTCTACTAATGATGAGGCCTCATCTGAGGCCCTCACTACTGCTATGATAACGACGACGACAAGAAGTAGTAATAACGAAACAACAACAGCGCCTGAGGAGATGGAGTAGGAATAATGAGAGTAATAATGAATACCTCAAAGACCGGTTCGCCACAAGCAGTACTTACACGAGATGAGATTCTAGATATTGCTAAGAAATTGGCGCAAGAACGGAATTGGTCTGTCAAGTTAGCTCTAGCCATATTACAGTGCCGACTAGATGCTGAAAAACGCTATAGAGAAGCTGATTTAGCTTACTCACTTTTAGATGAAGAAATAACAAAAGCAGTATGATAGCATGATGGCATGATAGGAGAAAAGTCTGAGTAGGGATTTGGAAGGTAAAGGATCGGTTTCACTGAAATGACGTTCTTTTATTACTTGAAAATATTATCGTACGATAGGACCTATATGTCTGTTGATTAACCACCAGATAAAATATTGGCAGCCATTGTGTCTGTAGTGAATTTATGCGAAAAATAACGCTTGATAGCTGGGCAGTCCCAGTGATAATTGTAGGATCGAGCCAATGAACCACTATCATCCTGGGTTCTGCCAACCCAGCATCAAAGCTGTCTCTTTAACCCACCCGAATTCTATGTATTACGCTGTCAGCTTTGCAATCTATAACCGAAATGAAAATTCAAGGATAGAGCGGAATAAGACAACAAAGTCCTGTATATCAGTTCATATCTTTTTTGGCTAAATGCATATCCCTCTTTTCATTATCTTGTTATAACTAAGCGCGGCGTAACAAGAAACGTCGTTTCTTACACAATAGGTTTTATTGGGGCAGAGTCCTACAATGTAGTCTGTTTAGAAGCATCTTTTCTTTTCTGGTTTGACTCCCTTAACTTCCTTTGTAACTCCGCATTTTGCGTTTCTAACTGAGAATTTCTCTCTTCACTCTCTCCAAGTTTTTTTTCTGTTGTCATGAGTTTCTGTATTAAATCTTGTTTTTCCTTGACGAGCCCATGTATGCGAGCAGCGTTAATTAAGCTGACGGTTTGCTGAATAACATAATCAGACTGCGGTATACCTGTTGCAGAGGTACTCTTTTCTTTTTGATATGCATCCAACGAAGCTACTAGTTTTTGAGCAAGTGAACCCCCTTGGTATGGAATCTCATTTGCTTTAGAATCTATATAATACTCCTCCGATTGATTTAGTTTCTTTAGAAAGTTTTCCACGGTCCGATATCCGTCTAAATCCATCGAGCTAGTTATGATTTGAGCTGTAAATTTACTTTTTGCTCGTCACTCTGCTAGTTTAGAGCAGCGTGCAGAATACCAGAACGGATCAATCTGTCATCGGTTCCATCGGACCCAACTCATCATGAAACTTTAAGGATGCTACTTAGAGCATTCTGACTTCTATTATTGAAGCTATTATTGAATCTCTGAAAACAAAATTGACAGTCATAGTGTTATGAACTCTCTTTTTTTAGTTATGAATAAAATTGGCTTTTTTGATGTAATTATAAGATTATGAGCCGATATGATCGTTTCTTGTTATTCTTCAGAAAGACTGCTAAAGTCACCTTTATGATGTGCACAATTGACTTTGAATTCAACATCTATCTTTTTTGGAACCTTCGGCTCATGTTCCAGTACAGATAGCTTGTTCGCTCAGTCAATAGAAATGACCTCAAATCAGACATAATAAAAACAGCTGATTTACTATCTTTGGCTGTATGTACTAGGAGGCTTCGTGCAAACTTATAGGCGCCGAAATTATCTTTTTGGCAACCTTTGGGTGCATCTAAAAGTATGAACTTTCGATCTTTGCTCACATTGTTGCCTGAAACTCCTACATGCTTCAGCGAGTCCAATACTCGTTCAA
>Ga0075430_100000816_pt1 | contig 24281 bp, 17 predicted proteins | sample RhiMetdeltSRZDD4_FD_75294 | JGI IMG/M metagenome (GOLD analysis project Ga0075430, IMG submission 75294) | Populus rhizosphere microbial communities from Tennessee, USA - Rhizosphere MetaG P. deltoides SRZDD4 | ecosystem: Host-associated > Plants > Roots > Rhizosphere > Soil | place: USA... | reverse complement strand
GACGTCAACCGAGACCTGCCGAAGGTGCGCGACATCGTCGAGACGGCCACGAAGGTGCTCGATCAGATGAGCCCGTTCTAACAGGAGAACCCGGGCCTCAAGCACGGTCACGGCAAAGCCGGTGGCTGCGAGCTGGAATCGTCGGAAACACCCCCACGCGTACGTTCGGGATACCTCATTCGGCCCGTCCTCTGCCGTTGCCCGTTTGTCGGGTCTTACGCGGGCTGGGCGCGCTCCGGCTCCCGCTCGGCCGTGCGGGCGATGTTGCGCGCCATCCCGCCGAAGACCACGGCATGGAACGGCCACACCGCCGCCCAGTACGCGTGCCCGGCCAGCCCCCGCGGCAGGAACACGGCCCGCTGCCGGTAGCGGCTGCGGCCGGCGTTGACCGGTTGCGCCACATCTCCAGCCAGGCCCCGCCCAGGCAGCCGCATCTCGGCGCGCAGCCGCAGCAGCTCGCCGGGGATGATCTCCTCGACCCGCCAGAAGTCCAGCGCGTCACCGGTCTGGAGCCGGTGCGGGTCGCGGCGCCCCCGGCGCAGGCCGGCGCCCCCGGCGAGCCGGTCGGCGCCGCCGAGCAGGGCGGCGAGCCGGATCGTGAGCAGCCCGACCGGAACGAGCGCGATGCCGCCGTAGAACGTGACCGCGGCGGCGTGCAGCGCCAGGTCACGGCCGCGCAGGGCGGCGACGACCGCGCGGGTGAGCCGGGCGGCCCACGCCGCCACGTCACGCATGGCTCGACCCTCGCACGCCGGCCCCGGCGTACATGGGCAGATTGGACCACAACGAGACTCCGAGCTGATGTGAGCCCGTGGAAGCCGCAGAGCCCGCGCCGACGGCGGCCAGGCCCGGCATCTGGTAGCGGCCGTCACCCACACCGGGGTGGTGCTGGGACAACGGCAGGTACTGGAAAGAGCAACAAGATCACCGCGTTCCAGCCGCCGCTGAACGACCTGCCGATGCCGTCGTCACGGCCGATGCCATGCAGACCCAACGCGGGCATGCCCGGTTCCTGCGCGAGGTCAAAGGCGCGCACTTCGCCCTCCCGGTGCGGCGCGATGGAGCCCTGCCGGGCGCGAGTCTCCGCGAACGCGACATTCGTCAGGTTCGGTCGGGCTGGCCAGGGCGCCGGCAGAGCTGCGACAGGTGCGCATCGCGGTTGGCCCGACCCGCAGCGGTCCTGAAACGCCTACCACCCCCTCAAGATCACGAGTTCGGACGGGATTGTGCAGTCAGACTGCACAATCCTTGCCGTCATCGCGATCTTGAGAGTCCTGGAACCGTGGGGCGACAGCAAGCAACGCGCAGAGCGGGACGAAAGAGGCAGGCTGAGCACCACTTGGTGCGAGGACACGGCCCCAGGATGGCGCACCCCTGTCACGGCCGGACCGCACGCAGATGTCGTGCGGTCCTGGGCTGCAACACGTGCCCGTCCCACCAGCCGGGCGGCTACGCAGCCAGCCCCGGCTACGTAGCCGCTGAATAGAACCCAGGACCGCCCGAAGAAAGCCGAGGGAAGTCGGCACTGGTCGCGACGGGCAACGCCGACCGTCTGTGTACAGCTCAACCAGGCGGTGCGGGACCCGTTCCAGGCGCACGAGCGTGACGTGCGGGCCGACCTTGCCGCCGCCCCGTTTGCGATGTGGTTACTCCCCCACGCCATGACACGGCGACCGTCCCAGGCGCCCACGAGAAGGATGACCAGGGCGGCCAACCGCAGTCACCGCACAGGACGAGACTGGTCTGGCGGGCCGTGGAGGATCTTAAAACACGAACCGCGTCCTTTTCGGACGCGGTTCGAACGAACTACTTTTGGTAGCCCCGACCGGATTCGAACCGGCGCTACCGCCTTGAGAGGGCGGCGTCCTAGGCCACTAGACGACGGGGCCGTACTACTTCCTCGCTGCGAGAGCCGAGGTGGCTGGGGTACCAGGACTCGAACCTAGACTAACGGAGCCAGAATCCGTTGGGCTGCCAATTACCCCATACCCCATCGGTGCTCGCGGCACCGACGGTGAACTCTACCCGACCCATGACAGACCGCCAAGTCGGCTGGTCACCGCGACGGAGCCGGTCACTCCAGCGGCACGACCGGGTTGGTCAGCTCCCCGATGCCCTCGACCCGGACGGTGACCAGGTCGCCGGCGACCAGCGGGCCGACCCCGGCCGGCGTCCCGGTCAGCACCACGTCCCCCGGCAACAAGGTCATCACGTGCGAGACATACGACACAACCGTCGCGACGTCGAAGACCATGTCCCGGGTACGGCCAAGCTGGCGTACCTCCTGGGTTTCCTCCGAGCGACCCACCTCGCAGCGGATCTCTACGTCGGCGGCCAGGTCGGTGACGATCCACGGGCCGAGCGGGCAGAACGAGTCGAACCCCTTCGACCTGGTCCACTGCCCGTCCAGGCGTTGCAGGTCGCGCGCTGTCACATCGTTGCCGCACGTGTAGCCGAAGATCGCGCGCTGGGCGCCCGCCCGGTCCACCCGGCGGGCGCCCGGCGCCCCGATCACCACGGCCAGCTCGGCCTCGTGCTCGACCTGCTTGGACTGCGCAGGCAGCCGGATCGCGTCCCGCGGCCCGATCACCGAGGTCGACGGCTTGAGGAACAGCAGCGGCTCCGCCGGCACCTCGGCGTCGTGCTCGGCCGCGTGGTCGACGTAGTTGCGGCCGACACAGACGATCTTGCTGGGCAGGATCGGTGAGAGCAGCAGCACGTCGGCGACCGCCCAGCGCTGGCCGGTGAACCGCAGCTCCCCGAAGGGATGACCGTCGATCTGCGCGACGGTCATCCCTTCCGGACCCGCGCCCGGCTCCCCCTCCACGGTGCCGAAGGACATGCCGGTGCCGTGGACGAACCGAGCGATACGCACCTGGCCAGCCTAGATGGACCTTCCCGGCCGGCAGTCGTAGAGGGTGTACAGGCTCCCGCTGTACCCAGGGACCGGCACGCAGCTCAGCTGTACCCAGGCGGCGTAGCCGGGGTAGTCGGTGGTGACCATCCCCTTGGCGCCCGGCCCGTCGACCAGCGCGTAGCGCAGCTCACCCCGCTCGACCAGGTCGGCAAAGCGGGACGGGGTCACGTTGGGCACCTGCGCGGTGAACCCGCCGACCGGCAGGACCGTACGGCCGGCCAGGACGAACGGGTTGGACTGCGGTGCCCACGGGATGGCGATGTCGTACTTCTCCGGCGTCGGGTGGGTGTCGAGGAAGTGCTGCAACCAGGCCACCTCGTCGTCCGGTAGCACCCGCGGCATGCGCCCGCTGAGCACGGTCGCGACCTCGCGGGAGGTCGGGCCGGCCGCCGGCCGGTGCGCGTCGACCAGGCTGAGGTTGTCAGTGACCGACGCGGTCCAGGCCGCCGGTGCGAGCAGCACCGCGACCACCGCCAGCGCCGCGCCGACGGCAGCGGTGCGGGCGGCGCCGGCCCGGCGCCAGCCGGATGCGCCGTCGCGGCGGGCCAGCCCGGCCACGGCCAGGACCAGCGTGGCGACCGCTCCGGTGGCCAACACGGCGGGCGCGAGCCACGGGTAGAAGCCGGAGAAGTGCCCGGACAGGTACGCCACCCAGGCAACGGAGGCAGCGACGGTGAGGGGCAGCAGCCACTGCCGCCAGCCGCCCTGACGGTAGGCCGTCCACAGCGCCACCGCACCGGCGCCGGCCAGCGCGGCGACCGCTGGGGCGACGCAGAGCAGGTAGAAGGTGTGCGGCTTGACGCTGACCACGAACGCCGTGGTCTGGGTGAGCAGCAGCAGCACCCACATGGCGTAGCCGGCCCATACCACCCGGGTCCGGCCGGCGGTGTCCGCGGCCTGCCCGCCTCGCCGCGCCGCGACCAGCGCGGCGACCAGTCCCAGCAGGACCACCGGGTAGAGCCAGCCGACCTGAGGAGCGACGTTGTCGCCGAACATGTAGAGCCACGGAGAGTGGCTCTTGCCCAGCGGGCCACCCACGCCCAGCTCCTCCGCGCCGGCGTTTGACACGCCGTACCGGTTGAAGGCGTTGTACCCGAACACCATGGACAGCGGGGAGTTGTCCATCGAGCCGTCGATGTAGGGGCGGCGCGAGGCCGGGATCGCCAGCATCACCACGATCCACACCGAGGACAGCACGAGCGTGACCGCGCCGGCGGCCGCCAGGTGCGCGATCCGCCGCCACACCGGCACGGCGGCGAAGGCGAGGTACGCCAGCGCGAAGGGCACCCACGCGGCCCAGCCGTGCACCATCTTCGTCTGGAACGCGAGCCCCAACCAGACGCCGCAGAGCAGCAGCCAGCGCAGCCGGCCGTTGGCGACTGCGCGCTGCCACGCGTCCGCGGCCAGGACCGTCAGCATGACCAGCATGACGTCGGGAATCTGGGTACGGGCCAACGCGGCGACGATCGGCGTGCTGGCGTAGACGGCCGCTGCGATGAGACCGGCGGTAGGCCCGGTCCAGCGGCGCACCACACTGTAGAGAACCAGGATCGTCACTGCTCCGGCGAGCAGCTGCGGCAGCAGGACCGACCAGGAGCTGAAGCCGAAGAGGCGGGCGGAGAGGGCCTGGACCCAGAAGACGCCAGGCAGCTTGTCCATGGTGAGCGTCGCGGCCGGGTCCACCGTGCCGTACAGGAACGCGGTCCAGTCGCTGGACATGCTCTTGACGGCGGTCTCGTAGTAGAGGTGCAGCTGCATGCGGTGCACGTCCCAGGCGTGGACGACCAGCGCGACGGCCGTGACCAGCAGCAGCGCCGGCCGGGCCCAGCGCGGTTGGTCGGCCGGCGAGCTCCAGGGCATGCGCCAGCCGCCACGAGACCGGTCCGGCTCGGTACCGGCCTGGACAGCCTCGCCCGCTACCGCGGCCTGGACAGGCTCAGCCGCAACGGGATCAGCCGTAACCGTCCCAGCCTCGTCTTGGACAGGATCAGCCGTAACCGTCCCAGCCTCAGCCTCGACCGGGTCAACCCCAGCCGGCTCGACCTCGACCGTTCCAGCTTCAGCGTCGACCGGCTCAGCCTCAACCGTCCCGGCCTCAGCCTCGACCGGCTCAGCCTTGACGGTCCCAGTCTCGGCGGGAACGGTCCCTGCCTCGGCCTCGACAGTCTCAGCCTAGGCAGAGACAGGATCAGCCTCGGCAGAGACAGGATCAGCCTCGGTCTGGGCATCTACAGGGGGAGACACGGCAGTCTTTTGGGACACAGAGTCACCTCATGATGAGAGGAATCTAGGTAGCCACCCGTCCGGAGCGGGCGGGAAGTAGATCAGCCTGCGAGCCTAGCCAGCCGACGGCAGCAACAGGTGTGTGTACTGTGGACTTTGACCGTTCGGATGATAGGCTGTCGCTTTGCCGTGTAACGGTTTGCTGGCGGCCCTGTCTACTGTGGGTGCTAGCTGCTGCAGCCGGCGTCCACTGCCGGCAGGCGCTGCGTGGACAGTGCCGGCCAGGCCTGCACCGCGCAGAACGGGGCACACTGATGGGCCCCGTCCGCCCCGCGGGTGGCGACGTGGACGCAGCACTGCGCCAGCCGTTCCTCGACCATCGTGGCGATGTCCATGAAGGGCTTGACCGTGATGCGCTTGACCCGTTCGCCGAGCAGCCGGCGCAGCCGCCCCGCGCCGCCGGGCAGGGCCGGGGAGGCGAGCGCCAGCAGGGTCGAGATGCCGAGGTCACAGCTTTCGCAGACGGCCCGCCACAGCTCCCCCACCCGGGGATGCGACAGCGACGACTGCTCGGAGAGCAGCCCGAGCAACGACTCCTTCACGACCACTCGCAGCCGGGCCGGCAGGTCGGTGTCGGCTATGCGGTTGGCCAGCACGTCCGGCGCCAGGTCCAACCAGGACAGCAGCCGCTCCGTGCCGACTAGGGCGGTCAGCGAGCGCCACTGCCCCGCGTCGTCGCGCAGCAGGTAGCCGACCGAGCAGCAGTGCGGGTGCGAGCACGGCAGGGCGGTCAGGTCGCGCCAGGTGACCAGGCCCCCGGTCTGCGGCTCCAGCCGCGCCAGGACCCCGGTGTGGGTCAGCCGCTCCATCCAGTCGATCGGCCCCGACCGGCCGGAGCCGAACTGCGGCTGCACCGACACCCCGCCCACGTACGGCGTGTCGAGCGCCCGCTTCACCACCGCGCCGATGTCGCCGTCGTTGACGCCGAGCGCGGCGGTCATGGTGAGCGTGGTGAAGATGCCCCGCCCGGAGAGCCGGTCCACCGCCAGCTCTTTCATCCGGGTCAGGTCGGCGCCACGGTGGTGCCGGCTGGCGTCGGCCGATGGGCCGTCGTACTGCAGGTAGACCTCGACCCGCTCGCGGTGGCCGGCGAGCAGGTCCAGCAGGGCGTCGTCGCGGGCCAGCCGTACGCCGTTGGTGTTGACCAGGATCCGCACCACCGGCCGGGCCGCCAGCTCGGCCAGCAGCTCGCCCAGGTACGGGTAGAGCGTCGGCTCCCCACCGGAGAGCATCAGCACGTCGATGCGCCCGTTCTCCCTGGCCAGCCGGGTGTCCACGCTGGACAGCACGGCGGCCAGCGGGGTGAGGCCGGTCAGTGCGGGAGAGGAGTCGGTGAAGCAGGTGGGGCAGCGCAGGTTGCAGTGGTCGGTGAGGTCGGCGAGCAGGATGCAGGTGTGCTGGGTCTGCATCTCTGGCAGCCCGTGCAGGTACGCCGCTGGCACCGGGGCGAAGTTGCCGGGCCGGTCCGGCACGTGCGCCTTTGTCGGCGCCGTCCACTGCTCCAGGTAGCGCAGGATCTCGTACGACTCGTCGTAGAGCGTGCGTACGAGCCCGTGGCTCGGACAGCCACGTTCCAGCCATACCCGTTCCCGACCGGCGTCGCCGGGCCGGCCGGCGCCGCCGGGCCGGACAGCACTGTCGGGCCGGACAGCACTGTCGGGCCGGACGGCGAGCCAGCCGGAGAGCCGGGCCACCTCCGGCAGCGCACGATCCGGCTGCTCGGCGTGGCAGTGCGGGCAGAAGGCGTTGACGTAGCGGTGGATCCGGTCGCCGCGCAGCGGCATCCCGGCACCGGCCGCCGTCACACCGCACCGCCGGTCGGTTGCAGAGCCCAGATACAGACGCCGAAGCCGACCACGGGGGTGACCATGAGCCCCGCCGCCCACCCGATGATCACGCCCAGGCCCAGCCCCCGGTCGCCGCGGGTCACCAGCAGCACGCTGGCGACCAGGCAGGCCACGAAGAGCAGCACCTGGCCGCCGAGCGCGACCGCCAGGCCGGTGCCGACCGCGTCGTAGTCCTCGTTGCCGAGCGCCGCGCCGATGGCCACGCCGAGCACCACGGTGAGCAGGTGGCCGGCGACAGCCGCGCCAACGCCGACCGCAATGCGGGAGCTGCGGATCGGCGGCGAGCCGGACGGCGGGGTGGCCGGTGGTGTCATGGCCGGACCTCCTGGCTGGCTGGGCGGAGCACCTGCGCGTAGGTCCCGAGCCGCCACTGCCGCACCAGGTGCCAGGCCAGCAACGGAAGGCAGGCGAGCAGGAACAGCTGGGGCCGGGTCAGGCCCAGCGCGGCGACCTCGTTGCCGCGGACGAGCTCGACCGCGAACCGGAAGACGGCGTACCCGGCGAGGTAGAGCTTGAAAAGCTCGCCGGGCGCGTCCAGCCGGTCGCGTAGCAGCCGCAGCGCCAGGAACGCGGCCAGGTGGAACAGGATCTCGTACGCGAACGAGGGGTGCAGCCCGACGCCCGGCACGGCGCCGGGGATGGCGACCGCCTCCCGCGGGGTCAGCGTGACCGCCCACGGCAGCGTGGTCGGTGTGCCGGGCAGCTCGGAGAGCAGGCAGCCGACCCGGCCCACGGCCATGCCCAGGGCCACCGCTGGTGCGAACAGGTCGCCGGTGTGCTCGCGGTAGCCGATGAGCCGCTTGGCCACCAGCGCGCCGAGGTACGCGCCGACGAGGCCGGAGAGGATGCTGCGGTTGCCGTAGAGCCACTGCTCGGCGAGGGATGCGTTGTCGCGCGGGTCCAGGTGCTGCGCCCAGGTGCCCAGCTTGGCCAGGACGGCCCCGCCGGCCAGCGCACCGGCGACCACGGCCCACAGCCGCTCGTCGGCGGCCCGGCCGCGCTCGCGCCAGTACCGCACCTCGCGGTGGAACACCCAGCCGGCCACGGCGATGCCGAGCGCCACGCATGCGTCGTGCGTGCGGATCGGCGCTCCGCCCACGGTGGCCAGCACCGGCAGCACGGGCGCAGCGTACCGCGCGCCACCGGCCGTGGGTTGCAGACGGTCATCTACTCACTTTGCGGAAAACCAGTCATAAAAAGTGGCCGTTTTGGTTTCCGTCGCAGGTCAGCGGGTACGGCATTGGTAGCACCGCAGTCGATCCATTAGGAGGTATCGCGGTGGACAGGTTCGAACCGTGGAGCTACCGAGAGACGACCGGTTATAGCACCGGTACGGACCTCGTTGGCTACGACGTCGAGGCCACTGACGGTGGCATCGGCTCGGTCGACGAGGCTACGTACGACGTCGGCGGCAGCTACCTGGTCGTCGACACCGGGCCGTGGATCTTCGGCAAGAAGGTCATGCTGCCCGCTGGGACCGTCTCCCGGGTGGACTCCGCAGACCGCAAGGTGTACGTCGACCGGACAAAGGAGGAGATCAAGAACTCTCCTGAGTTCGACGCCGACATGTACCGCACGCCGGACTACCGCGACAAGGTGGGTGGCTACTACGACGACACCTACCGCAACCGCTCCGGCGGTGCCTACCCGCCGATCGCGTAACAGCACGGCAGGTCAGGCATGATTCCAGCCGGCGGGGCTTCGGCCCCGCCGGTTGCTTCGTACCCGGTTGCTTCGTACCTGGGCTTTCTCAGCCCGACCGGTCGCCGCGGGCGGCCAGCCGCGGATAGCGGCTAGCCTCGATGCGTGCGCCGCCACCTCTCTTTCTCCGCCGTCTTCAACTTCCGCGACCTGGGTGGCTACCCGGGACTGGCCGGGCGCCAGGTGGCCTGGCAGCGGTTCTACCGGTCGGACTCGCTGCACCGGCTGACCCCGACCGATACCGAGACGTTCGCGGCGCTCGGCATCCGCACAGTGCTCGACCTGCGCCGGCCCGCCGAGGTGGCCCAGCAGGGGCGGGTGCCGGACCAGCCCGGCCTGCGCTACCGCAACGTGGCACCGGAGCATCCGCCGTGGCTGCCGGAGTCGTACGACCCGGCCGTCGGCGTCACCCGCTACCTCGCCGACCGCTACGCGGAGCTGGCGGAGCAGGGTGCCACCGCGTTCGCCGCCGCGGTCGCGGTGGTCGCCGACGCCGACGCCGCGCCACTGGTCATGCACTGCGTCGCGGGCAAGGACCGCACCGGCGTCCTCGCGGCGCTCATCCTCGACCTGCTCGGCGTCGCCGACGAGGACATCGCCACCGACTACGCGCTGACCAGCATCGGGGCCGCGAGGTTCACCGAGTGGCTGCGCCGCAACGACCCGTCTCCGGCGAGGCAGGCGCCGCCGCCCGACTACTACGTCAGGACACCGCCCGAGGCGATGTTGACCTTCCTGGCCGAGCTCCGCGACCGGTACGGCTCGGTCGAGCGGTACCTCACCGGCGCCGGGCTCGCACCCGACAAGATAGAAACTCTTCGTGATCATCTGCTCACATAGCGACACGAGCAGCGCTCGATCCGGCGTATAGCGCCGCGTTCGACGCTATTCGTGTCCCGGCGGGCTGACCCGACAGCCCGCCGGGCTCTCACGTCGGGCTCAGATCCGGGCTCGCCCGCCGGGCTCTCAGATCCGGGCTCTCACGTCGGGCTCGCCCGCGGGTAGCCCGCCGCTCCGGCTCAGCGCACCCGGAACACCCAGCCGTGGTCGTCGGCGACCCGACCACGCTGGATGTCCAGCAGGTGCTGCCGGAGCCGGGCGGTGAGCTGGCCCGTACCGCCGTCGCCGACGGTGAGCTCGCCGTCGTCGGAGCACACGTGTCCGATCGGCGTGAGCACCGCCGCGGTCCCGCAGGCGAACACCTCGCTCAGAGCGCCGCTGTGCGCGTCGGCGCGCCACTCGTCGTACGACACCGGGCGTTCCACGACCCGGTGACCCATCTGGGCGGCGAGCGTCATGACCGACTCACGGGTGATGCCGGCCAGGATCTCGCCGCTCAACGGCGGCGTGACGAGCGTGCCATCGGCGTACCCGAAGAAGATGTTCATCCCGCCCAGCTCGTCCACGTAGCGGCGCTCCACCGCGTCGAGGAAGACGACCTGCTCGCACCCGTACTCGAGGGCCTGTGCCTGGGGCAGCAGCGAGGCGGCGTAGTTGCCGCCGCACTTGGCCGCGCCGGTGCCGCCAGGCGCGGCGCGGGTGTAGTCCCGCGAGACCCAGACCTTCACCGGGCGCACCCCGCCGGCGAAGTAGGAGCCCACCGGCGAGGCGATGAGCACGTAGAGGAACTCGGCAGAGGAGCGCACGCCGAGGAAGCACTCGGTGGCGAACATGAACGGGCGCAGGTAGAGGCTGGCCTCGTCCGCGTCGGGGATCCACGCCTCGTCGATGCGGAGCAGCTCGCACAGCGAGTCGACGAACACGCGCTCGGGCAGGGCCGGCATGGCCATCCGGGCGGCCGAGCGGGCGAAGCGGCGGGCGTTGTCGTACGGGCGGAACATGGTGATCCCGCCGTCGGCCGCCCGGTATGCCTTGAGCCCCTCGAAGATCTGCTGGGCGTAGTGCAGCACGGCCGATGCCGGGTCAAGCAGGATCGGGCCGCGGGCCTCCACCCGTGCGTCGTACCACCCCTTCCCCTCGGCGTACCGGACCGTCACCATGTGGTCGGTGAACACCCGGCCGAAGCCGAGGTTGTTCATCAGCGCCTCACGGTCGGCGGTGGTCGCCGGCTGCGGGTTCGGGCGGATCTCGAAGTCTAGGCTCTCGCCGCCGTTCATCACGCCTACCTTCGTGTCACATCGTGGGATGGTTCCTGCAACTTACCCCGAGCATCGTCGACCTTGCAGGGGCAGGATTCTCCATCTCCACATAACTACGCAACGAGCGAGGATCGCTGGAAACGTAGGCCGTGGGACCCCTCCGAGCTACCGGTGGCGGCACCGGGGCGCTGGGCCATGCCGCCATGCGGTTCACCGGCCGGACCCACCGCTGTCAGGCGACCGCGGTCGCCAGCCGCTCGCCGACGGCGACCGTGCGCAGCGGGGCGCCCGGCGTACGCCCGGCCAGCTCCGCGGCGACCGCGGCGGTCACCCGCTGCGCCGCGCCGGGCTCGCCGAGGTGCTCCAGCAGCAGGGCCACCGAGAGTACGGCGGCCACCGGGTCGGCCACGCCCTGGCCGGCGATGTCCGGAGCCGAGCCGTGCACCGGCTCGAACGTGGAGGGGAACCGGCGCGGCGGGTTGACGCTGGCGCTCGCCGCCAGCCCGATCCCGCCGGTCACCGCGGCGGCGAGGTCGGTCAGGATGTCGCCGAACAGGTTGTCGGTGACGATCACGTCGTACCGCTGGGGCCGGGTCACCAGGCCCATCGCCGCCGCGTCGACGTGCTGGTACTCCGTGTCGACATCCGGGTGAGCGGCGGCCACCTCGGCGAACGCCCGCGCCCACAGGCCGCCGGCGTGGGTGAGCACGTTCGTCTTGTGGACCAGCGTGACCCTGCGGCGCTCGCGCGCGGCGGCCCGGGCGAACGCGTCCCGGACCAGCCGCTCGACGCCGTACCAGGTGTTCAGGCTCTCCTCGGTCGCCACCTCTGCCGGGGTGCCGCGGTGCAGCACCCCACCGGCGCCGGCGTAGAGGCCCTCGGTCCCCTCCCTGACCACGACCAGGTCGATCCCGTCCGGGCCGGGGGCCGCCAGCGGCCCGGTGGTGCCCGGCCAGAGCCGGGCCGGGCGCAGGTTCACGTACTGGTCGAACGCGAAGCGCAGGCGCAGCAGCAGGCCCCGCTCCAGCACCCCGGGCGGGACCGCCGGGTCACCGACCGCCCCGAGCATGATGGCGTCGTGAGCGGCCAGCTCGGCGAGGACGGAGGCGGGCAGCACCTCCCCGGAGCGCAGGTAGCGGGCTGCGCCAAGGTCGTACCCGGTGGTCTCGACACCCGGCAGCGCCGCGCGCAGCACGGTCACCGCCGGCCCGACCACCTCCGGCCCGATACCGTCGCCGGCGACCACCGCGACCCGCGCCACTCCGCCTCCTCGACTCGCTGAGCCGCCTCCTCCTGAGCCGCCCGCCGAGCTGAACACCCTGCCGAGCTGAACCGCCTCCGTGAGCCGTCTCCTCGGTAGCCGGCGAGAGGCCGGCGCGGCCACCGTGGGTGAGGGCCCGCCATCCGTGCGGATGGCGGGCCCTCTATGCACCCGAGGCGGTCACGGCCGCCGGCCACGCCACCCGAAGACGGGCCGGCGGCTGCGGACCGATCCGCACGCTATCCTTCATCAAGTACGGACCGCAAGCGCAACACGCCGTACGGTCACTGCGGTGCATCCGTTCGGCGCGGTCAGTCCCTGCTGAGGTCCAGTCCCGCTGAGGGCCAGTCCCGGCTGGGGTCAGTCACCGCAGAGGTCGACGGTGCTCCACGCGGTCGCGCCGACCGCGGTGGCCGCCTGCGCCAGCAGGTCCGCGCCGACCGGCGTGTCGACGGTGAGCGTCATCAGCGCCTCGCCCCCAGCCTCCCGCCGGCCGACCTGCATGGCGGCGATGTTCACGCCGGACGCGCCCAGGATCGACCCGATCGTGCCGACCACCCCCGGCCGGTCCACGTAGCGGAAGAACAGCACGATGCCGTCGGCGTCCAGCTCCAGCTCGAAGCCGTCCACCTCGGTGAGCTTGAGCGCCTCCCGGTGCGTGGTGGTCAGGATGGTGCCGGAGACGCTGACCGTACGGCCGTCGGGCAGCACGCCGCGCAGGGTGACCAGGCTGTGGTAGTCCGGCGAGTCCAGGTAGCGGCTCAGGTGCACCTCGACGCCGCGCTCGGCGGCGAGCAGCGGGGCGTTGACGTAGGTCACCTGCTCCTCGACCACCGCGGCGAACAGCCCCTTGGTCGCGGCCAGCTTCAACACGGACACGTCGTGCTCCGCGATCTCGCCGCGCACCTCGATGTTGACGGTCGCCGCGACGCCGCCGGCCACGGCCGTGAACACCCGGCCCAGCTTCTCCGCCAGCGGCAGCAGCGGGCGTACCTCCTCGGCGACCACGCCGCCGGCCTGCACGTTCACCGCGTCCGGCACGAACTCGCCCTGCAGCGCCAGCTTCACGCTGCGGGCGACCGCCAGCCCGGCCTTGTCCTGTGCCTCCAGAGTGGACGCGCCGAGGTGCGGGGTGGCGACCACGGAGTCGAACGCGAACAGGGGCGAGGCGATGCACGGCTCCTTGGCGTACACGTCGATGCCGACACCGGCCACCCGCCCGTCGGCGAGCGCGTCGGCGAGGGCCTGCTCGTCCACCAGCCCGCCCCGGGCCGCGTTGATGATCCGGACACCGGGCTTGACCAGGGCGAGCTCGCGGGCGCCGATCAGCCCCACGGTCTCCGGCGTGCGGGGCAGGTGGATCGAGATGAAGTCCGACTCGCGCAGCAGGTCGTCCAGCCCGACCAGGCGTACCCCGAGCTGGGCTGCGCGGGCCGGCTGCACGTACGGGTCGTACGCGAGCAGCCGGGTGCCGAAGGCGGCGATCCGCTGCGCGAACAGCACCCCGATCCGGCCAAGGCCAACCACGCCCACGGTCTTGCCCTGCAGCTCCACCCCGGTGTAGCGGGACCGGTCCCACTCCCCCGCCTTGAGCGCCGCGGACGCGCTGGCCGTGTGCCGGGCGACCGCGAGCAGCAGCGCCACCGCCTGTTCCGCGGCGGAGACGATGTTGGAGGTGGGCGCGTTGACGACCATCACCCCGCGCGCGGTAGCCGCAGGAACCTCCACGTTGTCCAGCCCGACCCCGGCCCGGGCGATCACCTTCAGCCGCGGGGCGGCGGCGATAGCGACCGCGTCCAGCTGGGTCGCGGACCGCACGATCACCGCGTCCGCCTCGGGCAGGGCGGCCAGCAGGTCCTGGCGGTCGGTGCCGTCCACGTGGCGCACCTCGAAGTCGTGCGCGAGCACGTCGAGGGCTGCGGGGGCAAGCTCTTCGGCGATGAGTACGACAGGAGTCACGGTCATCCTTGAGGCTGGTCGCGCGGGTGCGCCGCCGACACGGACCGGGCGGAGCGCAACGGTGCGCCCGCATGTCTACCCCCGGGATGGTACGGGGTCACCCCGGGGAGCCGGCCGGCCGCCGCCAGAGGGTGACATCCAGCACCCCTGCGCACCCGGCACCCCTGCGGCGCGGCCTCGGCACCCGGCGCGCCGGCACACCACGCCGCTATGCCCGCTCGGTGGCCGGGCGGCTCAGCCAGCTCATCATCGCGCGCAGCCGGCGGCCGGTCTCCTCCATCGGGTGCGCCGCCGCCTCAGCGCGCCACTTGGTGAAGCTGGGGCGGCCGGCGTCGTCCTCGGCGACCCACTCGCGGGCGAACTCGCCGGAGCGCACCTCCGCCAGGAGCTGGCGCATCTCGTCCTTGACCCGGGCGTCAACGATGCGCGGGCCGCGGGAGTAGCCGCCGTACTCGGCGGTGTCGGAGATGCTGTGGCGCATCTGGGCGATGCCGCCCTCGTACATGAGGTCCACGACCAGCTTCAGCTCGTGCAGGCACTCGAAGTAGGCCACGTCAGGCGCGTAGCCGGCCTCGGTGAGCACCTCGTACGCCGCCTGGACCAGCGCGGTCACGCCGCCGCAGAGCACCGCCTGCTCGCCGAAGAGGTCGGTCTCGGTCTCCTCGGCGAAGGTCGTGTGGATGGCGCCGGCCCGGGTGCCGCCGATCGCCTTGGCGTAGGAGAGCGCGAGCGGCAGCGCCGCCCCGGTGGCGTCCTGCTCGACCGCCACCAGCACGGGCACGCCCTTGCCGTCGACGAACTGCCGCCGCACCAGGTGCCCGGGGCCCTTGGGGGCCACCATGCAGACGTCCACGCCGGGCGGCGGCTGGATGAGCCCGTACCGGATGTTGAGGCCGTGGGCGAAGAGCAGCGCCTTGCCGGCGGCGAGTGAGGGGGCCACCGCCTCGGCGTAGACCGCCCGCTGGGCGGTGTCCGGCACGAGCATCACCACCAGGTCGGCCGCTAGGCAGGCGTCCTGCGGCGTGGTGACCGGCAGCCCCTGCTCCTCCGCCTTGGCGCGGCTGCGCGAGCCCTCCGGCAGGCCCACCACCACCGCGACGCCGGAGTCGCGCAGGGACAGCGCGTGCGCGTGCCCCTGGCTGCCGTACCCGAGCACGGCCACCTCCCGGTCCGTGACCAGGGACAGGTCGGCGTCGTCGTCGTAGTAGACCTGGGTCATCACGGTCCCTTCAGGCAGCGGCACGGAGCACCGGGCCGGTGATCGAACGCGAGCCACGGCCGATCGCCACCAGGCCGGACTGCACCATCTCCTTGATCCCGTACGGCTCGAGGTCGCGTAGCAGGGCGTCCAGCTTGTCAGCGGTGCCGGTGGCCTCGATGGTGAGCGTCTCCGGGGCGACGTCCACTACGCGCGCCCGGAACATCCGCACGGTCTCCAGTATCAGCGACCGCGCTGCCCGGTCGGCCCGCACCTTGACCAGCAGCAGCTCGCGCTGCACGCTGGCAGCCGGGTCCAGCTCGACGATCTTCAGCACGTTGACCAGCTTGTTGAGCTGCTTGGTCACCTGCTCGAGCGGGGACCCCTCGACGCTGACCACGATCGTGATCCGGGAGATGCCCGGCAGCTCGGTCTCGCCGACCGCGAGCGAGTCGATGTTGAAGCCGCGCCGGGAGAACAGCCCGGCCACCCGGGCCAGCACGCCCGGCTTGTTCTCCACCAGTACGGAGAGCGTGTGCTTGCTCATCGCGTCCTTCCGCATGCCGTGGCTAGATGTCGCCGTCAGTCGGATATCGCCGTCAGTTAAATGTCGCCGTCAGTTAGGTGTCGCCGTCGGTCAGATGTCGTCGTCGAAGACCGGGCGCATGCCCCGGGCGAACATGATCTCGTCCTCGCTGGTGCCGGCGGCGACCATCGGCCACACCATGGCGTGCCCGCCGACCACGAAGTCGACCACGACCGGAGCGTCGGTGACCGCCATCGCCGCCTCGATCGTCCGGTCCACTTCGCCGGCCGTCTCGCAGCGCAGCCCTACGCAGCCCAGCGCCTCGGCGAGCTTGACGAAGTCGGGCACCCGCCGCTGCTGCCCGGGGCCAGTGCCTGAGCGGCCCTGGTCAGTGCCTGAGCGGCCCTGGTCAGCGGCTGCTGGGCGGCGCTGCTGGCGCGAGAGGGCCTGCCACGGCCGTACCATGCCCAGGTCCCCGTTGTTGATCACGGCCACCTTGACCGGAATGCCCTCCAGGGCACACGTGGCCAGCTCCTGGTTGGTCATCTGGAAGCAGCCGTCCCCGTCAATGGCCCACACGGTACGGTCCGGCCGGCCGACCTTGGCGCCCATCGCGGCCGGCACCGCGTACCCCATGGTGCCGAGGCCGCCCGAGCTGAGCCAGGTGTACGGCCGCTCGTACGAGATGAGCTGCGCGGCCCACATCTGGTGCTGGCCCACCCCGGCCACGTAGATCGCGTCCGGGCCGACGATGTGCCCCAGCCGCTGGATGACGTACTGGGGGGCGAGCGTCCCGTCGGCGGGCTCCGCCCAGCCGAGCGGGTAGCGGCGGCGCAGGTCGTCCAGCTGTGCCCACCACTCGTCGAGCCCGGCCCGCCGCGCCCCGGCCTGCTCGACGTACGGGCGTGCGGCCGGCTCGGCGGTGACCGCCGCGACCAGATCCTCGATCACGTGCCGGGCGTCTCCCACGATCGGGACGTCGGCCACCCGGTTCTTGCCGATCTCGGCGGGGTCGATGTCGGCGTGGATGACCGTCGCGCCAGGGGCGAAGCTGTCCAGCCGCCCGGTCACCCGGTCGTCGAAACGGGCGCCGAGGGCCACGACCAGGTCCGCCTGCTGTAGCGCGTACACCGCGGCAACCGTGCCGTACATCCCGGGCATGCCCAGGTGCTGCGGGTGCGAGTCGGGGAAAGCCCCCCGCGCCATCAGCGTGGTCACCACCGGGATGCCGGTCAGCTCGGCCAGCCTCCGCAGCTGGTCGGCCGCCCGCGCCTTGAGCACGCCGCCGCCCACGTAGAGGACCGGCCGGCGGGCGGCCGTCATCAGCCGCGCAGCCTCCCGCACCTGCTTGCCATGCGGGTGCAGGGTCGGCCGGTACCCAGGCAGGTCCAGCACCGGCGGCCAGTCGAAGGCGGCCTGCTCCTTCAGCACGTCCTTCGGGATGTCGACCAGCACCGGGCCGGGCCGGCCGGTGCCGGCGAGGTGGAACGCCTCGGCCAGCACCCGCGGGATCTCCGCCGCCGACTGCACCAGGTAGTTGTGCTTGGTCACCGGCAGCGTGATCCCCTGGATGTCGGCCTCCTGGAAGGCGTCCGAGCCGATCGCTCCCCGCGGCACCTGCCCGGTGACCGCCACGATGCCCACCGAGTCCATGTACGCGTCGGCGATCGCGGTGACCAGGTTGGTGGCGCCAGGACCGGAGCTGGCGACGCACACCCCGACCCGGCCGGTCGCCTGCGCGTACCCGGTCGCGGCATGCCCAGCGCCCTGCTCGTGGCGGACCAGGACGTGCCGGACCCGGGAGCCCAGCAGCGGGTCGTACGCCGGCAGGATCGCCTCGCCCGGGATGCCGAACACGACCTCGACGCCGAGCGCCTCAAGGGACCGCACCAGGGCGCCAGCGCCGGTGCTCGGCGCCCCGGCCGCTGGACCGCCCACCTTCGCCCCGCCCACGTCCGCCGGGCCCGCAGCCGCCGGGCCCGCAGCCGCTGGGCCCCCTGCGGTCGTATCGCCGGCAGGTGCACCACGGGTGGACGCGCCAGCCTCAGGTGTCTCCGGTGCCGGGCCGGTGCCGGCGGTCGCGCCCGTGACGCCGTTCCCGCCGGTGGCGCTCGTGCCGGCAGTGGCCGACCCGGCCGGCTTGGTCGGTGGATGCAGCCGCTGGGCCAGGATCTTCGGGGTGGGTCTCGTCATCGCGATCAGGCCTTCGGCTGGGGTCGGACAGTCGGGGCCGCACAGGGGCGGGTCGGGCAGGTCAGGGCCGCAAAGGGTGGGTCGGACAGTGGCGGGTCGGAAAGGGCAGGCAGGGCGGGCAGCAAAAAGGCCCGCGTGCCGTCGCACGGGGCCTGCGCGCTCTCTCGCAGGAGAGCGCGCTAGCTGGCTACTCGCAAGGGTGGGGTCGTTGGCAGGGCAGGAAACACGGGCTAAGCGTTGCGCATCTCATGCGCTGAGTCAACGTGTCCCACTTTATGAGCAGGTTGAGGCACCCGGTCGGGAAGCTGAGGCACCCGGTCGGGCACCGGCTGCAGGGAAAGCAGAGCCGACGGGGAGCTGGCCGGGCTCGCCGGCAGGGCCCGCACCGGCGGGGCAGAGGCGGCGAGCATCGCCTCGACGTGCTCGGCGGGCATCGGCCGGCCGAACAGGTTGCCTTGGGCGAGCGGGCAGTCCATCTCCTCCAGGAGCCGGCGCTGGTGTACCTCTTCCACGCCTTCGGCGACCACGGTGAGCCCGAGCCGGTGGCCCAGCCGGACCACCACGTCAATGAACGGGGTACCGCTGCCCCGCCCCTCCGGCGCCGACTCCACCAGCAGGTTACGGTCGATCTTGAGGATGTCGACGGGCAGCCGGTGGAGCTGGCCGAGCGACGAGTAGCCGGCCCCGAAGTCGTCGAGCGCCACCCGCACCCCGGTGGCGCGCAGCTCGGTGAGGCGCAGCGCCAGCTCGTCCAGGTCGACCGCGACCTCCTGCTCGGTCACCTCGATGACCAGCCGCTGAGGCGGAACCCTGTGCGTCCGCAGCACGTCGGCCACGAGATCCACGTACGTCGGGGAGTGCAGGTCACGGACTGAGGCGTTGACGGAGATCCAGACGTCGTGCCCGTCGTTGAGCCACTGGGCCAGCTGGTGGCACGCCTGGTGCAGCACCCAGAGCCCGAGCTGGCCGATCAGCCCGGCCTCCTCGGCGACCGGGATGAACTCACCCGGGGCGATGGTGCCCAGGTCCGGATGGGTCCAGCGCAGCAGGGCCTCGACTCCGATCGGGCGTACCGAAGGCAGCGCCACCACCGGCTGGAAGGCCAGCCGCAGCTCGTCGCGGGCGATCGCGCCGCGCAGCTCGTGCTCGAGCGTGATCCGGCGCCGCAGCAGCCGGTCGTACGCCGGGTCGTACTGCTCGATGCGGCCCTTGCCCCGATGCTTGGCGACGCGCAGCGCGACATCGGCGTTGCGCAGCAGGGTGGGGATGTCGTGGGCCGTGCCGCAGCCGGCCAGCCCGATGCTGGCGGTGAGGAAGACCGTGCCGGCGTCCGGCGCGTACGGCTCGGAGAGCGCGGTGAGCAGCCGCTGGGCCACCTGCTCCGCCTCGTCCGGACGGGCCCACATCAGCACCGCGAACTCGTCGCCGCCCAGCCTGGCCGGCACGTCCCCGCGCCGCAGGTTCGCGCTCAGCCGGCGGCCGACCTCAACGAGCACCCGGTCGCCGATGTCGTGTCCACGCATGTCGTTGATGTTCTTGAACCCGTCAAGATCCAAGGCGGCCAGCACACACGACGGTCCACCGCCCACGACCTGCTCGGTGAGCACCTGCATCAGACCGCGCCGGTTCGCCAGCTGGGTGAGTGCGTCGGTGTGGGCCATCTTGCGGTACTTGTTCTCCTGCTCGGCAAAGAACCGGGCGGCCCGGCGCTCATCCTGGATCGCCATCCGCTGGCGCCCCACCAGGGCGAGCCCGGCGGCGAGCCCGATGCCCGTCGCCCCGGGGTCCAGGGAGCCATCCGTGATCATGAAGAGCTGCATGCTCCCCAGGATGAAGCCGGCGATGCAGCCGACAGAGTGGACGATGCTGCTGCGGTACTTCGCCTCGTCCGGCTCGCCGACCCGGTCGGTCAGCGGCGTGGTAAAGGCAACCAGCACGCCACCGGCCGCGATGGCCGCGCCGCTGGCCACCAGCCCGGCGGCATAGCCCATGGCAAGACACAGGGCCAGGCCCGCGCCGCCCAGCGAGACCACGCCCACCCCGCCGAAGACCAGCAGCAGCCCGGCCCGCGGCCGGGCGGAGCGGACCCCGACGACCACCAGGACCCCGACCAGCAACGCCATCACCGACAGCGGCACGGAGAACCACGGCGTCGTCGCCGTCTTGGCCATCTGGCCTTCCAGCCGTCCCGAGGTGACGGTCAGCGTCCACACGAGGAACGACGTACCGGTGGCGAGCTGGCTGCCGTCGAGCAGCTGGCGGAACCGGCCCCGCCTGGACTGGGCCACGCCGGGCAGGTGCAGCACCCCGCCGAGCAGGGCGCAGCCCCCGGCACCTGTGCCGATCGCCGCAATCGTCGCCAGGACCAGCCGGCCGGCCGCCGTCTCCGCGGTCGTCGGGCTCAGCTGCACGACGATGGCGACGACGAGGGCGGTGAGCGTCGTGACCACCACACCCCCGGCGAGCAGCACATGACCCCGCCCGACCGCATGCCCCGGTCGCCACGCCGCGCGGACCAGTCGGAACATGACGAGCGCCGCCACGGAAAAGCACAGCACCGCAGCGACTGCGCTGCCTGCAGAAGGGGTCACACCGCACCTCGCGGTCGCTCGGTCACGAGATCACTGTGCCCAGCGCGGAGCTGGTCGCGGGGACAGCAAGTGCGACATTTTAGCTTCCCAAGGTCGGCTTGGTGGTCGCACCCGTCACCCCGGCGGGTGAGCCGCGCCACCCGGCCGGGGCACGGCGCAGGTCGGGCCGGTGGAAGACTGGCAGCCATGCCTGAGCTGCGGTCGAACACCTCCACCCAGGGGCGGACCATGGCCGGTGCCCGTGCCTTGTGGCGGGCCACCGGGATGACCGACGGCGACTTCGGCAAGCCTATTGTCGCGATCGCGAATAGCTTCACGGAGTTCGTACCCGGACATGTCCACCTAAAGCACGTCGGAGGGCTCGTCGCCGCGGCGGTGGCCGAGGCCGGTGGTGTCGGGCGGGAGTTCAGCACGATCGCCGTTGACGACGGCATCGCCATGGGGCACGGGGGCATGCTCTACTCGCTGCCCAGCCGGGAGCTGATCGCCGACGCGGTTGAGTACATGGTGAACGCGCACTGTGCCGACGCGCTCGTGTGCATCTCCAACTGCGACAAGATCACGCCAGGGATGCTACTGGCTGCGCTGCGCCTGGACATCCCCACGGTGTTCGTGTCGGGCGGCCCGATGGAGGCCGGTGTGCCACCGGCCGGCCGGCGCATCGACGTCATCGACGCGATGGTGGCCGCCTCCGACGACACGGTGAGCGACGACCAGCTCGCCGCGATCGAGCGTGCGGCGTGCCCGACCTGCGGGTCGTGCTCGGGCATGTTCACCGCGAACTCCATGAACTGCCTGACCGAGGCGATCGGCCTGGCCCTGCCCGGCAACGGGTCCACGCTCGCCACCCACACCGCCCGCCGGGAGCTCTTCGTCGCGGCCGGGCGGCTCGTGGTCGACCTGGCCCGCCGGTACTACACCGGCGACGACCGGTCGGTGCTGCCGCGTGCGGTCGCCAGCCGGGCCGCGTTCGAGAACGCGGTCGCCCTCGACGTGGCCATGGGCGGCTCGACCAACACCGTGCTGCACCTGCTGGCCGCCGCCCGCGAGGCCGGGCTGGAGTTCGGTGTGGCCGACGTCGACCAGATCTCCCGCCGGGTGCCGTGCCTGGTCAAGGTCGCCCCCAACAGCCCCGACTACCACCTGGAGGACGTGCACCGGGCCGGCGGGATCCCAGCGATCATGGGTGAGCTGCACCGGGCCGGCCTGCTCCACGACGACGTGCACGCGGTGCACGCCGGCTCACTCGCCGAGTGGCTGGCCGGCTGGGACGTCCGTGGCGGCGCGGCCACGCCGGCCGCGCACGCGCTCTTCCACGCCGCCCCCGGCGGGGTACGCACCATCGAGCCGTTCTCCACCAGCAACCGCTGGGCCTCGCTGGACCTGGACCCGGTCGCCGGCTGCATCCGGGACGTCGCGCACGCGTACTCGGCCGACGGCGGGCTCGCCGTGCTCTTCGGCAACCTCTCCCCGGACGGGTGTGTCGTCAAGACCGCCGGCGTGCCCGAGGAGTGCCTGCGCTTCACCGGACCGGCCCGGGTCTTCGAGTCCCAGGAGTCCACAGTAGAGGCCATCCTGGGCGGCGCGGTCCGGGCCGGTGACGTGGTGGTCGTCCGGTACGAGGGTCCGAAGGGCGGGCCGGGCATGCAGGAGATGCTCTACCCCACGTCGTTCCTTAAGGGGCGCGGGCTGGGGCGGGTCTGCGCGCTCGTCACCGACGGGCGGTTCTCCGGGGGCACGTCCGGGCTGTCGGTCGGGCACGTCTCCCCGGAGGCCGCGGCGGGCGGCGTGGTCGCGCTGGTGCGCGACGGCGACCTGGTCGAGATCGACATTCCGGCCCGCACCATCACGCTGCGGGTGCCCGATGACGAGCTCGCCGCCCGCCGGGTCGCCCAGGAGAAACGGGACCGGCCCTATACGCCGCAGCACCGGCAGCGGACGGTCTCCGCCGCGCTGCGGGCGTACGCCTTGATGACGACGAGCGCGAGCGACGGCGCGTACCGGCGGGTGCCGGACTGAGCGGGTGCCGGCTGAGCGGCCACCCTGGCGGCCACTAGGATCGAGGCCGTCGAAGCCCGTTAGTGACTGGCGCCGTCGACGTGACGCCGGCCGACGCGCGAGGAGTCCCCGAATGCACGAGCCAAGCCTTGCCCACCTGCGCGCCACCGACCCCGAGCTGGCCGGCCTGGTCGAGCAGGAGTCCGAGCGCCAGCACGACAAGCTGCGCCTGATCCCGTCGGAGAACTACGTCTCCACCGCGGTGCTGGAGGCGACCGGGTCGGTGCTGACCAACAAGTACTCGGAGGGGTACGCGGGCCGGCGCTACTACGAGGGGCAGCAGCTCATCGACCCGATCGAGCAGCTGGCCGTGGCCCGGGCCCGGGAGCTGTTCGGGGTGGAGCACGCCAACGTCCAGCCGTACTCGGGGTCCCCCGCCAACCTCGCCGTCTACCTGGCCTTCGTCAAGCCCGGTGAGACGGTGATGGGGATGGCGCTGCCGATGGGCGGGCACCTCACCCACGGCTGGGGCGTGTCCGCGACCGGCCGCTGGTTCCGGGCGGTGCAGTACGGGGTCGGCCGCGAGAACGGTCTCGTCGACCTGGACGAGGTGCGTGACCTGGCCCGCCGGGAGCGACCGAAGATCATCTTCTGCGGCGGCACCGCGATCCCCCGGACCATCGACTTCCCGGCCTTCGCCGAGATCGCCCGGGAGGTCGACGCGATCCTCGTCGCCGACGTCGCCCACATCGCCGGCCTCATCGCCGGTGGTGCGCACCCCTCGCCGGTCGGGCACGCCGAGGTGATCTCCACCACCACCCACAAGACGCTGCGCGGCCCGCGGGGCGCGATGCTGATGAGCACCGCCGAGCGCGCCTCAGCCGTTGACAAGGCCATCTTCCCCGGCCTCCAGGGCGGCCCGCACAACCACACCACCGCAGGCATCGCGGTGGCGCTGCGGGAGGCGGCTCAGCCGGAGTTCCGCCGGTACGCCCACCAGGTCGTCGCCAACGCCAAGGCGCTCGGCGCCGGGCTGGTCGAGCGGGGCTTCACGCTGGTCTCCGGCGGCACCGACAACCACCTGCTGCTGGCCGACCTGACCAGCAAGGGCATCGGCGGCAAGCCGGCAGCGAAGGCACTGGACCGGGCCGGCATCGAGCTGAACTACAACACCGTGCCCTACGACACCCGCAAGCCGTTCGACCCGTCCGGCATCCGGCTGGGCACCCCGGCGGTGACCACCCGGGGCCTGACCGAGGAGCAGATGCCCCAGGTGGCGGCGTGGATCGATGAGGCGGTCACGGCCGCGACAAAGGACGACGAGGCTGCGCTGGAGCGGATCGCGGGCGAGGTGCGCGAGCTGATGTCGGCGTACCCGATGCCCGGGTGGGCACCGGCGCCCTGACCGCGCCGAGCGCCGGTTGCTGACCGCCGACCGCTTTAGCCCATTGGCCAGCCCTCCCATTCGTTCCATATTCAATAGATATGTTTGACTTTGTTTCGTCGGCCGACTAACATATTTTTCGATTCTTCCCGCTCTTCCAGGCGACGGTGAAGGAATAGTCATGAACGCCAACGGCGACAGCCACATGAACGAGTACGCCAGAGAGGCGATGGCTTGGCACGGCTGGGGATCCCCGGTTGGCCTCGGGATCGGCATATCGCTGGTGACGGCCGCCCTCGGGTTCTTTCTCTGGATGCTGCACCT
>Ga0075430_100000814_pt1 | contig 24291 bp, 23 predicted proteins | sample RhiMetdeltSRZDD4_FD_75294 | JGI IMG/M metagenome (GOLD analysis project Ga0075430, IMG submission 75294) | Populus rhizosphere microbial communities from Tennessee, USA - Rhizosphere MetaG P. deltoides SRZDD4 | ecosystem: Host-associated > Plants > Roots > Rhizosphere > Soil | place: USA... | reverse complement strand
CCATCACGACCCTCCGAAGGCCCCGCCCATTGCCGTCGATGTCAGCCTCCGAGCGGGCGAAGGCGGACGGCGGCACTATCGCGCGCCCACCGACCCCTGTCAAGCCGGGCGCGGCGAGCCACCGAGCGAGCATACGACGGGATGAGCGCGAGGCGATGTGACGTGGGTCACAGGATGCGCGGCCGTCGCCGACCGGGAGCCGAGAGCGCCGGCTGGCGACTGGTTGCCCATTGGTCCGTCGGCCACGAAGTGACGGGTTCAACCGCCTGGCTCCGCGGTTGATCAGGTGTGAAGTACGTCACAGCGCCAGCCCGGGCCGAGGCGTATGCTGGGGTAGCCGGCCGATCCCGTGGGCGAGGCGTTTCCGACCCGGGACGCTGGTGAGAAGGAGCAGGTCATGATTTCGACGATGCCTGTCACGCGCGAGGAGCTGGTCCAGCGAGCCGCCGCGCTCGTGCCACGCCTGCGAGAGCGGGCCGAGCGGACCGAGCAGCTCCGACGCCTGCCCGACGAGACGGTTGCCGATCTCGTCGACGCCGGCCTGATGCGGATCGTCACCCCGGACTCCTTCGGCGGCGCCGGCCTCGACTTCGATGCGAAGCTCGAGGTGGCACTCGAGCTCGGCCGGGGGTGCGGCTCGACCGCCTGGTGCTACTCGATCCTGACCAGCCACAGCTGGTGGCTCGGCCACTTCCCCAGGCAAGGCCAGGAGGAGTACTTCGCCGACTCGCCGGACACGCTCGGCTCGAGTTCGCTCGATCCCAGCCGCGCACGGGTCGAGGTCGTCCCCGGCGGCTACCGCGTCTCCGGGCGTTGGAGCTTCTCGAGCGGTTGCGACGCGGCGAGCTGGGTGACGGTGGGCGGCCTCGGCCCGAGCGGCCTGCTGTGGTTCCTGGTCCCGATGGCCGAGGTGACCATCATCGACACCTGGTTCGTCTCCGGCCTGCGCGGGACCGGCAGCAAGGACCTGGTTATCGACGACGCCTTCGTGCCCGCCCATCGCGTAGCCGAGGTGAGGCTCATGAAGGAGGGACGGACGGACGGCTGGGCGCTCCACGGCCGGCCCAGCTACCGGGCGCCGCTGTACGCCCTGATGCCTGGGACGCTCGTGGCGCCGGTCCTGGGCATGGCGCGGGGCATGGTAGAAGCGTTCGCCGACCAGCTCCGGGGCCGCACCCGGCCGGACGGCACTGAGCTGACGCACTCGGTGGCGAGCCAGCTCCGCCTGGCCGAGTCCTCGGCCGAGATGGACGCGGCGCGCAGCGTGCTGCGGCAGAACACGCGCGAGGTCCTCGACCTCGCCGCCCGTGGCGAGACGCCCACCCTGCTCGACCGCGCCCGCTACCGACGCGACCACGCTTTCCTGGTGAAGCTGGGCATCCGAGCGATTGGCCGCCTGTTCGAGGCAAGCGGCGGCCACGCGCTGCTGGAGTCGAACCCGCTCCAGCGCTTCCACCGCGACGCATTGGCCGCCTCACAGCACTTTGGGACTCGCTGGGACGAGAACGCCGAGCTGTACGGTCGAGTCGCCCTCGGCCTCGAGGTCGCCCCGACCGCCCGCCTGTGACCCGGCGCCACACCGGCGAGGTGGCGACATTGGCTGCGCGAGAATCCGTCACCTCACGGCTGAGGGGTCAGCCCGCCTATTAGCCTCACCGATCGAGCAGCATTCGATGCGCCTGCTCGCCTATCGAGTCAGAGTGGCATCCGGCTCCTTGCCCACGGTGGGCAGCCGCACCGTGAACGTCGAGCCCTGGCCGTAGGCGCTGGTGACGGTGAGGTCACCGCCCATCAGCCGGCACTTCTGCCGGCTGATCGCCAGGCCGAGGCCGGTCCTGCCGTACGTGCTCCTCGTGGAGACTTCGGCCTGGGAGAACGCCTCGAAGAGTCGGCCGAGCTGCTCCCCGGTCATCCCAATGCCGGCGTCGGACAACCTCTACCGCCATCGGCATGATCGGACGCGGAGGTGTCGAGAGCAACGATCGTGAGCACTCGCGCATGGACGCGAAATGGCCCACCGGCGGCGTACTTCCAACGTAATTTCTCGACATTTCGGGAAGACGTTGGAACGTACCGGACGATCGTCGCGTCTCCATTTACCGGTACGGCTCCAGGGACATCGACTCCCCCAGCCGATCTGTCACGCCGTTTTTAGCAGAGCGCGAGGTTGATGCCAGCTCATGTACGTACAGCGATCGTTTCGAGGCCTGACGAACATCCTCACCACCTCCGTCGTCGTGTCTCTCGTCTTCACCATGACGTTCGTCAGCGGGTACCTGTTTGGTCGCGCCGAGCCAGCCGGCGGACCGCTGTCGTTCCTCGACATCCTCCAGCCAGCCACGGCCAGAGCGAGTCAGGACGGCGTGCCCACCTCCGACGAGCAGCTTCGATTCAGAGTCCTCTGGGAGGCCTGGCAGATCGTCGAGCGTGACTTCTACGACAAGAGCCAGGTCGACCATCAGAAGCTGATCTACGGCGCGATCAAGGGCATGGTCGACGCGGTCGGCGACCCGTACACCGTCTATCAGACGCCATCCCAACGCGAGCTCAACGACACCGATCTCCGAGGCGCGTTCGACGGCATCGGTATTCAGGTCGACATGAAGGAGAACCGGCTGACCGTCGTCGCGCCGATCGAGGGCTCACCGGCCGAGGCCGCCGGCTTCCGCCCCGGCGACGTGGTCCTCGCCGTGGACGGCAAGTCGCTCTCCGGCACGACGCTCAACGACACGGTCGGCCTGATCCGTGGGCAGCGTGGGACGCCGGTTACCTTGACCGTGCTCCGACCGGGGACGGCCGATCCGTTCCCCATCACGGTAGTTCGGGCCGAGATCAAGCTCAAATCGGTGCGCGTCCGCATGCTCGACGACCAGGTCGGCTATCTGCGGATCAGCTCGTTCTCGGGCTCGACCGGGACCGAGATGGCGAACGGGGTCAAAGATCTCCTCGGGCAGCAGGCGCGTGGTCTCATCGTCGACCTGCGTGACAATCCGGGCGGCTACGTCTCGACCTCGGTCGAGGCCTCTGCCCAGTTCGTCGATCCGGGCACGGTCGTCCTCTACCAGAAGAGCGGAAACGGGGACGTCAAGACGTACCGCACCGAGGGCGGCGGGACGGCCTCGCAGGTCCCCGTCGTCGTCCTGATCAACAAGGGCAGCGCCAGCGCCTCCGAGATCATGGCCGGCGCCCTCCGAGATAACGGCCGGGCGATCCTGGTTGGCGAGCAGACGTTCGGCAAAGGAACGGTCCAGAACGTCCACGAGCTCAGCGACAAGTCCGGCCTGCGGGTCACCACGGCCCAATGGCTGACGCCCGCTGAGCGTCCGATCCAGGGCGTCGGGCTGCTGCCCGACCGGGTCGTCGAGATGCCGGCGACGGCGACGATCTCATCTGAGGCGAGTCGGGCAGACGATCCCCAGCTCGACGCCGCCGTTCGCCACATCCTGGGCGGTTGAGACGAGCCCGATGCCGAAGAGGAGCGCGCCCACCTGTGCAAAGGGCCGGCCGGCGGGCCGCGCTTCGAGCTGAATGTGACAGTTGTCATGGGCAGATGAGCGGAAGCCACCGTACCATCCTTACACTGGGCCTCAATCGGCTCGTCGGGGACGTCATCCTGCGTCGCCTGCCGTCTGATCCGGGTGGCGGGTGCCAGCATCGGCACGTCTCATCCTTAGCATGGTCTGGGGATAAACCTGTTGGAGTATCGAAGTTTTGATGCAGCGTACGGTCAGCCCTTCCCAGCGACCTGTCTCCCATGACCGAGTGCCGCTTCGCGAGCTCGCCCGTAGAGCGGCGGTCCTTGTCGTCGTGGTCGCCCCGTTCCTCGCGACCATCGTCGCGATTGTGCAGCTCTGGCAGTGGCTCGTCACCTGGCAAGACCTGGCTCTGCTGATCGGGATGTATCTGCCGATCTCTCTGGGCGTCACTGCCGGCTTTCACCGCATGCTGACGCACCGGAGCTTCCGTGCCCATCCGGTCGTGCGTGCGACGCTGCTCATCCTCGGATCGATGGCCGTCGAAGGGGCGGCAATCACCTGGGCGGCAAATCATCTGAAGCACCACGCGCTCGCCGACAAGGAGGGCGACCCCCACAGTCCGGTCGACGGGCTGTTCCACGCCCACCTCGGCTGGCTGTTGACGACGGACGACGCCGATCCGAAGGTGTATTGCCGCCATCTTCTCAGGGACCCGGTGGTCGTGTTCGTGGACCGGACGTTCTTACTCTGGGTGGGCTTGAGCCTCCTGATCCCGTTCGCCATTGGCGGATGGACGGGCCTGCTCTGGGGCGGCCTGGTGCGCATGTTCTACGTCCACCACGTCACGTGGAGCGTGAACTCGGTCTGCCACACCTTCGGGCGACGGTCGTTCGAGACGTCCGATCGGAGCCGCAATCAGTGGACCGTCGGCCTGCTGGCGCTAGGCGAGGGGTGGCACAACAACCACCACGCGTTCCCGCGCTCGGCCGTCCACGGCCTGGATCGCTGGCAGTTCGACGCGTCCGCCTGGCTCATCGCCGGCCTCGAGCGCCTGAGACTGGTGCGCGAGGTCCAGCGGATCGCCCCCGAGGTGATCGCCCGTAGGCGACTCGCCTGACGTCGACCGGTGCGGCACCGGCACCTGTCAAGCACACTGACAGCGAGATAGAGAGGGGCGGTCCGTCATCCTACATCAAGGCCGGCCAGGGCGGCCCCGGAGACGCCATCCCGACGTCATCCCGATGCCGGTATCCGCGACGGCAAACGTCAGCCACTCGTCCGACTCTCGCGCGACGGTCAGGCTGATCGTGCCGTGGTGGGTCAACTTGGCGGCGTTCGAGAGCAGGTTGAACAACGTCTGCCGCACCTTGGTCTGGTCGGCCTGCACGTCGCCGACATCTTCGGGGCACTCCACCACCAACCTGTTCTGGTTCGCACGGAACCCCGCCTGGATCAGCGCGTCCAGCACAGCCGTCGACCCGACGAATCGGGAGACCATCAGGTCCGGTGACTGGACGGCGACGCGGCTGCGCGCTGCCCGCCCGATGCTGGACTCGTCGTGGAGGCTGGGGCCGCCAAGCTCGAATGCGGCCATCACCTCGTCGGACACGCCGTACGACGCCCGGTGGACGAACTCACCGCTCGCCTCGTCAAGCTCGTAGATCGTGCCGCCGTCGGCTGCCGCGAGCCGGGTCGCGTGCGACACGATGGTCGTCAGCACCTGCTGAAGGTCGAGCGACGAGGAGATGGCCTGGCTGACCTCGGCGAGGGTGCCCTGCTCCTCGACGGACCGGCTGAGCTGGGCCGTGCGCTCCTGAAGCTCCTGGAACAATCGTGCGTTCTCGATGGCGATGACGGCCTGGTCAGCAAACGTTTCAAGAAGGGCGATCTCGGCCTCGGTGAACGGCCGGACCTCGTACCGCGTGACGATCAGCGCGCCGATGGCGTCGTGCTCGCGCAGGAGCGGGATCACCAGCAGCGTACGGATAAGGCCCGTCTGGCCGCCCCGCTCGTCGATAGCCTGGCGGTAGATCGGCGCCCGGACCGGGTACTCCGCATCGACGATCGCATCAAAGTCCCCCTGGTGGACCGTGCGTCGTTCGAGGATGGCGCGTCCGGCCCATGAGCTGGGGACGAGGGGCCGGCGCGTACCGATCTCCGGCGTGCGGGGGCCACGATTGAAGTTCGCGACGCGCTCGACCTCGTCGCCGACGACCCTATCGATCCCGACGTTGTCGACCTGACAGAGACGGGCGGCCGTATCGACGATCGGCTGGAGGACGTCTTTCGGGTCGGTCGGGGAGGCGGCGATCACGCGCAGCACCTCGCCGAGCGCCGTCTGCCGATCGAGCGCCTGCGTCAACTCGCGGTTGCTCTCCTGCAACTCCTCGAACAGGCGGGCGTTTTCGTTTGCGATCACCGCCTGATCGGCGAAGGTTTCCAACAGACCGGCAGCCATATCACCCAGGCCACCGCAAAGATGAACGACTCGTACTTCAACACCGTCAGTTACAACGGCCCGGCCTGGCGGCGCCTGGTGATGTGCCAGGAGATCGCCCACGGCTTCGGCCTTGGCCACCAGGACGAGAAATTCGACAACAAGAATCTCGGTTCGTGCATGGACTACACTAACGCCCCGAGCGGTGGCGTCGTGAACGGCTTCGACTACGGGGACGATAACGAGCATCCGAACGCGCACGACTTTGCGCAGCTCGAGATGATCTACGCGCACACGGACAGCACGACCACCGTCGGGCAGGCGGCCGCTCCTGCGCCGTGCCGCTTCGGCCCGGCGCAGGACGAGGGGCCGAACGCCCCGGTCGGCTTCGGGCGGCCGGTGGGTCCACGAGATCAATTCGGCCGGTACGATCTCTTCGGGCAGATCCTGCCCGACAACAACAGTCGGCTGTACACCCACGTGTTCTGGGTCCACCCGGGACATCCGAATCAGCCGTAGCGACCGGCCGGCCTGCCAGGCACGATGGGATCGGGGTGTGGGGCGGTGAGAGCCGCCCCCGCGATCCATCGCCTGGGTAGCACTCGGCACAGCGCATGCTGTGGCTGACGGCAGGGGTAGGGCGATGCACGGCGAATCACGACCCTCGCGCCTCGCGATCCAGACCGGCATCCGTTGGGCGATGGTGGCGTGCCTCCTGTTGCTCGGCGCAGGTGTAGCGACGGCCCAGGGCACAATCACGCCATCCTTCGGCAACGGGGAGCTGGTAGTGATCGCCGAAGGCTACCAACCAGGGGAGCACGTCGAACTCAACGTCCGCGTCGGCGGGACAGCCTACCGATTTACCGTCACCGCCGATGCCCACGGCGACTTCTGCCTCGCGACCGGCCTCGCCGTCGTGCCGCTCAGCAGCATCGAGATCGAGGCGCGCGACGAGCAGGGCCAGACGCAGGCCACGATGATGACCGGCGACGGGGGCCTACCCGCCCCCCCAACCGGCAGCGACGGCCTCATCGAGGGCGAGCAAACAGTCGACCCGAGCACAGGTAGCTGCGTCCCGTAGCGCCACTCCTGCCGATCGTGGCGGCCGAGCGGGCGACGTTACCGCGAGGCGGTCGGGAGCGGTGGTACCGGCGCGGACGTGCCGGGCTGGACGGCGACCCGGACCCAGCCACCCGTGGTTCCATCGCACATGTAGAACACGACGCTGCCGTCTGGCCGCCTGACTGTTCGTATCGATCCTGGCTACTCGAAATTACCCGAAGTGCTCACAATACCCTTCTTGTCGGCGCATTTCCCTCCGACCCAGTGAAAGCCCCGGTTTAGGCAATCCTGCTCGGCGGACGGTTTGGGCGACGTTGGCGCGGCACCGTTCTGCCGACGGCCCGGCACCCGGCGCGTAAGATCGCGAGCCGGCCGGCTGTCGCCGTGGCCGCAAAGATGGGCCGGTTGGTTGCCCCACTGCCCCGTCAGGATCGCACGGTGTTCGATCACGGCAGCGTCTCGACCATCTCCGGCCCGTCTCGGCCCGGGCAGTTGACCGCCACTCGATCAGGCGTAGAGTGTCCAGCGGACTGGGCCCAGTTTGACCAAGGCCGACCATCGCTCCAACGCAATGTCACCTGAAGCTATGTCGCATCGTTATCTCCGAGTGTCGAGCAAGCGAGCCCCAGCGATGGATCGTCGTCGCTGCTCCTCACGAGAATTGCGGCAGCTCAGGAGAGAGATGCGTCACATTGGCGGACACATGGGCTCAGGCGCGGAGGGCGATGCCTCCCGGGGTCGCGCCGCGTCGCCGCGCATGTGGCGCCGGCTCGAGGGGTCACTCGCTTACGACAGCCGCGAGCGGCCTCTGCTGACGGGCGTGCGCGCCGTCGCGACCGGGTTCCCGCGGCTACTGTACCGAGCGCCCGGGTACGAGATCGACCTCCAAATCCGCCCCGGCCTGCAGGGCGACCGGCTTCGGGTGCTGGGGCAGGTGCTGGATGAGGAGTTCGAGCCGTGTTCGGGCTCCGTCATCCTCGAGGCCGCGAACGGCATCGTCAGCACCGGCCTGGACGGCTGCGGCCACTTCTCGATCGACGGACTGAGAGCGCAGCGTCCCCGCTGGCGTAGGCCGACAGCACGACGATGCGGAGGCTCGCCAGCGACGGCTCAGCCCGAGCGGCGCGGCGATCTGCTCGGGATCACTCCGGTGGAAGTGACGTTCGCCTCGTCGGTACCTGCTGCGGCGCGGCCGTCGCGGCTCGTGGCAGATGCAGTTTGAACACGCCTGCCTCGGTCGCGGCGTACAAACGCTGTCTGTCGACGCCAAGGGCGAGGTCGGTGATCGGCGGAAGGTCCTGGCGTCCGACTGCACGCCAGGTCTTCCCTCCGTCATCACTCCGTTGCACGCCGGTACCGATCGCGATGAACAGCGCGGACGGGTGAACCGGGTCGTACGCGAGGCCACCCACTCGGGTGATGGCGAAGCTCGCGACCTTCGTCCAGGTCTCACCGTCATCCGCAGAAGCCCACACTTCCGAGCCTCCACCAAAATAGCGCTCGTCCCGCGGGCCAGCCACGTACCAGCGGCCCGGATCGGTGCCAAGACCACCAACGAGCCGGGTCGGGTAGAAGAATCCGGCACGAAGCTCGTCCCAGTGTGCGCCACGATCGTGGCTCTGCCGCAACGTGGCATTCGCGGTCCCACCGTAGTGGCATGCCAGCGCCCGAAATACACGAGCGGCGTCGGTCGGATGCGGCGACAGGAGATAGATCGAACCCCAGCACGGGGAGCGAAGGTCCAGTTCCTCCCAGGTCGCGGCGGCATCATGGCTGCGGAGGAATCGGAACCTCGCCTCCCCCGCATGGGCCAGATAGATCAGTGACGGATCAGCCGGGCTAATCGCGAGGCTGATGATCCGCTGATACTCGTCGGGCAGCGCAAAGACCTGCTCCCAGCGTTGACCGGCCGAGGTGCTCTTGAACAGACGCTCGCCCGCGGTTGCGTACAGGACGGCGTGATTCGTCGGATCCGGAACGACCGTTGGCATCGCTCTCGTATTGAGATGGGATGGTACCGGCGCGGTGGGTGGAGCCGGAACCACCGTCCAGGTGGTCCCCTGATCGTCGCTGCGCATCGACTCGCCGCCGACCGTTGCGAACAACGCGCCGGACGGTGGTGCGTAGAGGACCGAGGTGGCTGTCGCGATCGTGGTCCGCTCCCACTCGGCCACTGGCGTCCCGTCAGCCCAAACGGTCGAGACGGCCACGAAACCACTCAGGATGATTATCACTGCCATCGTCGCTTGCATCCCTACCACCCCCTCCATTCCGTCATCTCACCGAGCGTGAGCAGCTCACGGTGGGGGGAGCGGGCCGAGCTCCAACTCGTGCTCGCTCCCATCGGGTGAGAGGATCACCAGCTTGGGGTTCTTGCTCCCGTGCGGGAGTTGCCAGGCGTAGAGGGTGTCCTGTTCGGCCTTCCCGGGAAACTCGGATGGTAGCGGGCTGAGCTCGGCGCTGACCTGGAGCAGGACGCCGTTGTCGGCCCGCATCCGGAGGTAGTCGGTCCCGCGTTGCGAGGCCCCTCGCGCGTTGCGCAACGCCACCGGAGCCGACGAGGGGTTGGTCGCGCGGATCTTCAAGACGACGAACTCCTGACCGGGATTCGCCTGCTGGCCCGGAATGTCCAGGCGAATCTCGCCGCCACTCACTGACCACAGCAGCCCGCGCACTTCCGGCGTGCTCCTGAGGTACTCGAATGTCCGTGTCGTCAGCTTCGGCGCCGGTCCCGTGAACGGAATCTGAACCTGCGTCTCGTCGCCACTCCCGAGCGCCACGGCCGACGACTCGAGCGGCGGCGGGCGATCCACCTCGAAGTACACCCAGCCGGAGATCGACTCGCGCGGCGGGATGTTCGGGCGGATGAAGGGCGGGACGGCCTCGGCGGTCGGACTGGTCCCGCTCGGGAGCTGGAGGCGGAGCAGGCGATTCAGGGCGATCGTGCTGAAAGCGACACTCTGACCGTTCGGGTTGTGCACCCGCATCCGGAGCCCGACCAGCATCTTGCCGCGGGGAGCCCGCCGTTCCTGGATTATCTCGCCGCTATGCGCCTCCTCGACGGTGAACTCGAGCCCACGATACGAAGTGCTCCGGCCAACGGACAGGTGCTGCTCGGCCACTGGCTCCTGCAGGGTTGCAGCCCCCCGTCCGACCACCGTCGGCGACGCCCGGACGACCGGCGAGGGGCTGGTCACGGCGACCGGTGAGGCGGTCGCGGATGCCGGCGAAGCCGGGACGGGCGACGCGGCTGCCAGACTCGCGGCCGTCGGCGATGGCGGCGGCGGGGTAGCCGTCACCACCACCACAACCGGACTCGGTAGGGGGCCGCCCGCACCCCCGCAGCCGGTCGTCACCACCAGGAGCGTCAGACCGAACAATGGCAGCCACGACGGCTGAGGAGTGGGAAGCGGCGTCCGACGACGCCGGTGCTCGAGGCTTTCGCGCATCAGTCTCTCTCAATCGACGCCATGCGCCTGGGTGGGGCGAAGAGGATCGAACGACCGCGTGCGCTCCCAGGGTACACCGAGTGATCGGAACGATACTGTCGCGAACTCTGCAGCCCGGCTGTCTCGACGCGAACAGGAACGCGACTCCTGCGCTGGACTGAGTCGTTCGAGTCCACTCGTCGGCGCATGCTCAGACGCCTGACGGCTCAGCGCGATCGAGCCAGGGACCCTACAGCGCTGGCGAGCGTCTGCAGTGCTGAAGCGGGGCGGTGTCACGAACGAGGATCTGTGGCACCCAACGATTCTCGCCGTGCGTGGGCTGCTACGACGCAGTCTCCACCACCGGCAGCCGCACCGTGAACGTCGACCCCTCGCCGTACTCGCTCTGGACGGTCAGGTCGCCACCCATCAGGCGGCAGAAGTGGCGGCTGATCGCCAGCCCCAGCCCGGTCCCGCCGTACTTGCTTCTGGTGTTCGCCTCGGCCTGGGAGAATGCCTCGAAGAGCTTGCCGAACTGCGCCTCGGTCATCCCAATGCCCGTGTCCGCGACGGCAAATGTCAGTCACTCGTCCGACTCTCGCGCGACGGTCAGGCTGATCGTGCCGTGCTCGGTGAACTTGGCGGCGTTCGAGAGCAGGTTGAACAACGTCTGCCGGACCTTCGTCTGGTCGGCCTGCATGTCGCCGACATCTTCGGGGCACTCCACCACCAACCTGTTCTCGTTCTTCTCGACCAAAGGCTGGACGATCGCCTGAACGTCGCGGACTAGCTGCCCCACGTCGAACGATTCGACGTAGAGGTCCATCCGGCCGGCCTCGATCTTGGAGAGGTCTAGGATGTCATTGATCAGACCCAGCAGGTGTTTGCCGGCTGAATTGATGCGCTGAAGGTCCGGCAGGAATGTCTGCTCGTCCAGGTCTTCGGCCTCCTCCTGGAGCATCTCGCTGTAGCCGATGATGGCGTTCAGGGGTGTCCGCAGTTCGTGGCTCATGTTGGCCAGGAAGGCGCTCTTGTGCGTCGATGCCACTTCGAGGGCGCGGTACAATCGGGCGTTGTCGATGGCCAGGGCCGATTGGGTCGCGAAAGTCTGGAGCAGCGCCACGACCTCGGGTGGGAAGACCCCGGCGTCCGCCGCGACATCACGAGCCCGCCAAGGATGCGGTCTTCGCGGAGCAACGGGACCGCCAAGACCGAGTGAAGCCCCTGGGCGAGCAGCCGGTCGCGAACCTCCGGGGTGAGCACGTCAGACACAGCGACCTCCTCGACCTGGATCGGGGTGCGAGCGGCAGCTGCGTGCCCGACGGCGCCCTCTCCGACGTGGAACCGCGCCGCGTGGAGCACATCGGCCAGGTCGTCGGTCATCCGATCTGCCGCGCGCACCTCGAAGACGCCCTCAGCCTGGTCGTATTCGTAGACAACGCCACCGTCTGCTCCAGCCAGCCGGGTAGCGTTGGCTACGATTGTGGTCAGCACCTTTTCAAGGTCGAGAGTAGAAGAGAGCGCCTGGCCGACCTCCCCGAGTGCCTGAAGCTCGCCCACACGATCTTGCAGCTCCTGGAACAGCCGGGCGTTCTCGATCGCGATGACCGCCTGGTCGGCGAACGCTTCCAGCAGGGCAATCTGCGCCTCGGTAAAGGGGCGCACTTCGAGGCGGCTCACGCCGAGGATTCCGATGCCGACACCGTCTCGAAGCAAAGGCACATGCAGCCGGGTCATCGGGCCGGTGCGCGTATACGGCACGCTCTCCGGGAATTCGCGCCGGTTCTCGTCCGTATCGACGTCGGCGATGTGGATGACGTGGCCGTCCAGCACCGTGCGCCCCGTCATGGTGTTCCGCGTGATAGGGAGCGTCCTCCCGACCTGGGGACCGAACGAGGCGTCATAGGTCTGGCATTGCGCCACGCAGCGCAAGACATCGCCATCGACACGCCAGATCTGGGAGTTGCCCGCATCCCCAAGACGGACGGCACTGGCGACGATGGTGTCAAGCACCGTGGCCGGATCCGTCGGCGAGGCCGCGATGACACGCAGGATCTCGGCCGTGGCAGTCTGCTGGCTCAGCGCTTCGTTCAACGCCTGGTTGCGTTGCTTCAACTCCTCGAACACCCGCGCGTTCTCGATGGCGATCACCGCTTGGTCAGCGAAGGTCTCCAGGAGCCGAATCTGGTCAGTGGTGAATGGCCGAACCTCCGAGTGACCGGCCATCAGCACTCCGATTACGTCGTCTTGCCGAAGCATCGGTACCGCAAGGGTCGTTCGGTGCCCCGTGTTCTCGGCAAAGGCACGACCTCGGGGGAACCGGTCATCTGTCAGCAGGTCGTGGCAGTGGATGATCTTCCGCTCGATACAGGCTCGCCCAGCAACATAGTCACGGCTAAGCGGCGCTGTGCCTTCGATCTGGTCTCGGCCAACCAGCATACCGGTGGAGACCACGTAGCGTAACTGCTCATCATCGACCCGCCAAACCGCCGTACCGCTTGCGCCGCAGAGTTCGAGCGCGCTCGCCGCGATCTTTTCGAGCACCCGTTGTGGGTCGGTCACCGACGTGGCGATGACACGCAGGATCTCAGCGGTCGCGGTCTGCTGCTCCAGTGCCTCCGCCAGCGCAGGACGGAGGTGCTCAACCTCGTGGGTGAGCGTGGCTTCCCTCTCGCGCAGGGCGGCAACCTCCGCCTCAAGCTGCGCGATCCTCGCATGGAGATCGTCCGCCATCGTGCCCACCCCGGCCCCACTGCCCCGCTGCGCGACGGCGCCAGCATAGCACGCGGCCTCAGCAAGGGCCTGTGATGGGGATCACACGCCGTCTCCGGTGGGCAGCGCGTGGGGCAGCAAGGGAGCGTGGCGAAGAACGAAGCGGCCAGGATGGCCGCGCTCCCAGGGGGCTCAGTCAGCGCAGCCGGATCACGCACCCCTCGGCGGCGCGGAGCGGCAGCGACCGTCCCTCGACTGGCGCTTCGCGGTCCAGGTGGGTCGACGCCAGCACCTCGCACTCGCCGTCGGGCAGCCGGACCATCCGCTCGCCGTCCGCGAAGTTGAGCGCCACCAGCACCCGCTCGGAGTCGGCTTCCCGCAGGTAGACGAAGCAGTCGTCAGGCACGTCCGCGTCGTCGAGCGGCCGGTAGCGGCCAGCCGAGAGCGCCCGGCTGGCCCGGCGCAGCGCCAGCAACCGTCGCGTCAACGAGAGCATCGAGCGGGGATCGGCCAGTTGGGCCTCGACGTTGACCTCGTCGACATCGTCTCCCAGCGGCAGCCAGGGCGTCGCGTCTGGCGGGCAGAAGCCGGCGTTCGCCGTCCCCTCCCACGGCATCGGCGTGCGGCACGGGTCGCGGCCGAGCCCGAGGCCCGGGACGTTCTTGCCGTACGGGTCCTGCTCCCGCTCGGGCGGGATCGGCACGTCCTGCATGCCCAGCTCGTCGCCGTAGTAGAGCGTCGGGGTGCCCCGAAGCGTTAGCAGCAGCAGCATCGCCAGGCGGGCCTGAGCGGGGCTACCCAGGCGGCTCGCCACTCGTGGCTCGTCATGGTTGCCCAACACGTAGTTCGGCCAGGCGCCGGGCGGCAGGGCCGCCTCGTACCCGTCCACCAGCGCGCGCACGGCCCGGGCGTTCCAGGCGACGCTCAGCATGCCGAAGTTGAACGGCAGATGGAGCTCGTCCAGGTTCTCGCCGTAGTAGCGGCAGAGGGCCGACCAGTCGAGCTCGTGGGTCTCGCCGATCGCGATGCGCGGCCGGCCGTCGGCGCGCTCGTAGGTCTCCAGCAGGTGCCGGATCCGCTGGAACGCCGGATGGATGTCCGGGTGGGCGATGTCGTTGAAGTGGAGCTGCGAGTCGTACTCGCCGCGCGGCTTGTGGGTCTCGGAGCGGGAGGCCGGATTCGGCGGGTTGTCGCGAAGCTCGGGGTCTTTCATGATCCGGCGGACAGCGTCCAGGCGAAAGCCGTCCACGCCACGGTCCAGCCAGAAGCGCAGGACGTCGAACATCGCCGCCTCGACGGCCGGATTGCGCCAGTCGAGGTCGGGCTGCTCCTTCAGGTAGGAGTGCAGGTAGTACTGGCCGGTGGCGTCGTCCCACTCCCAGACCGAGCCGCCAAAGACGGCCAGCCAGTTGTTCGGCGGCGAGCCGTCCGGCTTCGGGTCGCGCCAGACGTACCAGTCGCGGTATGGCGAATTCTTCGAAGATCGCGCCGACTGGAACCAGGGGTGCTGGTCGGAGGTGTGGTTCGGCACGTAGTCGACGATGACCCGGATGCCGCGCTGATGCGCTGCCGCCACCAGCGCGTCGAACGTGGCCAGATCGCCGAACAGGGGGTCAATGTTGCAGTAGTCCGAGACGTCGTAGCCGAAGTCGGCCATCGGCGATGGATAAAACGGCGAGAGCCAGACCGCGGCAACGCCGAGGGTGTCGCTCACGTAGTCCAGCTTCGACAGCGTGCCGGCCAGGTCGCCGACGCCGTCGCCGCTGGCATCGCGGAAGCTTCGCGGGTAGACCTGGTACACCACGCCATGCTGCCACCAGGGGAGCCTCGACGGTGTCGCGCCACGGGAATCGCTCATAGCCGGTCACGATGACGGGAGCGCGTCCGCCTGTCAAGGGCCCCGCTCGCCGCGCCGGCTGGCGATCCGGTCTGCGAGGCGCGTCGGCTCCGGCAGCCGATAGCCGCGCCCGCACTGCGACACCAGCTCGATCGCCGATGCCAGCGAGATGCGGTGCCCGATCGACACGTAGATCGGTTTCGTCTTCGGGCGAGTCCGCAGCGCCGCGCCGATGATCTCGCCACGATTGACCAGGGGCGTCCAATCGCCCGGGTTCGGCCCCGGCTCCTCGGCGTGGCCAGTCAGGATCGACTTCGCACAGCCGATCGTTGGCAGATCGAGGAGCAGGCCGAGATGACAGGCGATGCCGCAGCGGCGCGGATGCGCGAGCCCCTGGCCGTCGACGAGCAGGAGGTCCGGGCGAGTCTCCAGCGACCGGATCGCCGCCAGGCCGACCGGCGCCTCACGGAAGGAGAGGAGACCGGGAATGTACGGGAACGTCACCGGCTGCTCGACGACGCGCTCCTCGACGAGGGCGAGGTCCGGCCAGCGCAGCACGACGACCGCCGCCCGCCCGAGCTCGTTCCCGTCCGGTGTCCTCGGGAACCCGAGGTCGACGCCGGCCACCGTCCGAATCTCGCCGAAGCGGTCCTCCTGGACGACCTCTCGCGCCAGCTGGCGCTGGAGGGCCCGCGCCTCGGCCTCGTCGAGATTCCAGCGGTGGAGCGGCACACCGGACACGTCTGCCTCCTTCCCGACGCCGGCCGCGCAGGGTGTGCTGTCAGGTATTGCACGTCGCACTCCACGGCCCCGGCCACACCGCTGTGGCGCCATGCTGCTGCCGTGGATCCCCTGCCTGGGATACGCTCACGGCATGCCGCCGAACGTCGTCTGCGTCATCACCCACGATACCGGGCGCCATCTCGGGGCGTACGGCCGTGGCGTCCTCACGCCGAACCTGGACCACCTCGCGGCCGAGGGCGTCCTCTTCGAGCAGGCGTTCTGCACCGCGCCCCAGTGCAGCCCCAGCCGGGCCAGCCTGCTGACTGGCCTCGTGCCCCACCGCCACGGCTTGATCGGCCTGACGCATCGCGGGTTCAGCCTGCATCCGGAGGCGCTCCAGCGAACGCTGCCGAGGCTGCTGGGCGCGGCAGGCTACCGCACCCACCTGTTCGGCTTTCAGCACGAGGCCGCCGATCCGTACGATCTCGGCTATCAGCAGGTCGTTCAGCCGCCGCCGACCGGGTCACGCCCGCATCTCTGCCGCGACGTCGCGCCGGCCGCCGCCGACCTCCTGACCAGCGGGCCATCAGAGCCGTTCTTCATGATGGTCGGCTTCGAGGAGACCCACCGGCCGTTCGAGCCGACTGACACGCCGCTCGCCGACGTCGAGGTGCCGGCCTACTTGCCGGATACTCCGGTCGTCCGGCGCGACGTGGCCGATCTCGAAGGGGCGGTCCGCGAGGTGGATGCCGCGATCGGGCAGCTCCTGACGGCGCTGGACCGGCCAGGTCTGGCCGACCGCACGCTGTTCATCGTCACCACCGACCACGGCATCGCGTTTCCGGGCGCCAAAGGCACGCTGTTCGACCCTGGCATCGAAGTCGCCCTGATGGCGCGTGGCCCCGGCGGGTTCAACGGTGGGCGGCGCCTGCCCGGGCTGGTCTCGAACGCGGATCTCTTCCCGACGATCCTGGAGCTGTGCGTCGTCACGGTGCCAGAGACCGTCGACGGGGTGAGCCTCCTGCCGATGGTCGCTGGCGGCGTCCAGCGGGCGCGGCAGGCGCTGTTCGCCGAACTGACGTACCACATCGCCTACGATCCGATGCGCGGCATCCGGACCGAGCGCTACACGTACATCCGGAGCTTCGCCGACCGGCCGCTCCACCTGCCGGCCCACGTCGACGCCAGCCCGACCAAAGACCTGCTGCGTGAGCATGGCTACTTCGAGCCCAGACGGCCGCCGGAGCTGCTGTTCGACCTGGAGCACGATCCGCTGGAACGGACCAATCTGGCCGGCGAGCCGGCCGCCGCGAGCGTTCGGGACGCGCTGCGAGATCGCCTGGAGCGCTGGATGCACGCAACTGGCGACCCGCTCCTCGACGGCGAGGTGAAGGCTCCCGCCGGCGCGACATTCACCCCGGCCGACGCCTACGCGCCCGAACGGTGATCGGTGGACCGGCCCTGGTGTGAAACCGGCGGCGGTCGATCTTAACACCTTGACAACACTCGTGGGGCATCATATCGTGGCCCTCAGATAGCTCATAATCAGTTCCTTGCTCAGATCGTCGACGAAGACACCACCGGGGTCGGCATCAGGCTCGCCTTCGGGCGGCGCCGCCGGAGCCCACAGGGAGGCGAGCGATGTCGGACGTGCTCATGCGCCGGTCGAGCCGACGCGCATTCTTGAAGACCAGCCTGCTCGTCGGGCTGGCCGTGCCGGGCCTGCCGCTGTTGGCGGCCTGCGGCAGCCCCGCGCAGCCGGCGGCAACCAGCGCCCCGGCCAAGCCGGCCGAGCCCGCCAAGCCTGCCGAAGCCGCGAAGCCGGCTGAGAGTAAGCCGGCCGAGGCCGCGAAGCCAGCCGCGCCGGCCGCCCAGCCGGCCGCCACGACCGCCCCGGCCGCTGCCGCGCCGGCGGTCAAGAGCACCGGCACCGCGACGACGGTGGTCTGGTTCGCCGGCCGTGACACGACCGGCTACCGGCCGAAGATGATCGAGGCGTTCAACAAGTCGAACACGAGCATCCAGATCGACTACCAGGAGCAGGGCGCGACGACGACCGACCTGCACGACAAGTTCGTGACCGTCGCGGGCGCCAAGGACCCGAGCGTCGACATCGTCTCGTTGGACGTGCCGTTCGTGCCGGAGTTCGCCGCTGCCGGCTGGACGATCCCGGTCGACGACGTGTTCCCGAAGGAGGAACAGGCGAAGTTCTTCCAGGGGACGCTGCACGGCGCGACCTACGAGGGCAAGCTGTGGGCGATCCCCTGGTTCAACAACGGCCCCGGCCTCTACTACCGCAAGGACCTGTTCGACGTGAAGGGGCTGAAGCCGCCGAAGACGTACGACGAGCTGCTCGCCGCGGCGAAGGCGTTGCAGACGGACGACATGACCGGCTTCGCCATGCAGCTGCCCCAGAACGAGGGCGGCATCATCAACTGGATCGAGTACCTCTGGGGGTACGGCGGGGACCTGGTGGACGACAAGCTGAACGTCGTCGTGGACCAGGGTACCGCCGGCGTCGACGGGATGCAGAAGATCCTCGACTTCGTCTACAAGGACAAGATCATCCCGGAGGCCGCCCTCCAGTTCAGGCTCGGCGCGGACGTGATGAACCTGTTCCGTGGCGGCAAGGCGGCGATGATCCGGCTCTGGTTCTCCAACGTCGGCGACCTGTACAAGGACGACTCCACCGTGAAGGCGGGCCAGTGGGACGTCGCCCCGCTCCCCTCCAAGACCGGCGAGAAGCCCGGACCAGGCTGCCTCGGCGACTGGAACCTCGGCATCTCCAAGTTCTCCCAGAAGCAGCCGGCGGCGCTGGAGGCGGTGAAGATCCTCACGAGCTACGAGTACCAGCGGACACACTTCCTCGACGGCGGCTTCCTCCCCGCCCGGACGGCGGTCTTCGACGACCCCGAGATCCAGAAGAAGTATCCGTACGCGAAGCAGGCGCAGGCATCGTTCGAGGGCCTGAAGCCGCGCCCGGTGACCCCGTTCTGGCCACAGATGTCGGCCGATGCCGTCCAGCCGGCCTTCGGGCAAGCGATGGCGCGCCAGATCCCGCCCGATCAGGCGATCAAGCAGATGGCCGACAAGATGCGTCAGATCCTCAAGGGGTAGCGGGAGTCGAGTAGTGAGGGCGAGGTGATGGCGACAGCGACAGGGCGACTGACGGGACGATCGGCGGTAGCCGGGCTGCTGGGATCTCGGGCACGTAAGAGTGCGCAGGAGCGTGCCGACGCACGGCTCGGGCTGCTGCTGGCCACGCCCGCGATCCTGACGATCCTCCTGATCGCCGTCATCCCGCTGGCCGGGACGATCTGGGACAGCCTGTTCCGGCTCAGCCTGCGATTCGAGAACGCCCCGCGCCCGTTCGTCGGGCTGGAGAACTACTGGACCGTCCTGGGCGACGCGAGCTGGTACAACGCGCTGCAGGTCACGGGGCTGGTGGCGGGGGTCTCGGTGGCCGTCGAGCTGGTGCTCGGCATGATCATCGCCCTGCTGATCAACCGGTCGTTCCGTGGGCGGGGCATCGTGCGGGCCTCGGTGCTGGTGCCGTGGGCGCTGACGACGGTCGTCTCGGCGAAGATGTGGGCCTGGATCTACGACGGACGGTACGGCGTCGCCAACGACCTCCTGATGCGGCTCGGCCTGATCGACGGGCCGATCATCTTCCTGGTCAGACCCGACATCACGATCTGGGCGATGACCGCCGCCGAGATCTGGAAGACCACCCCGTTCATGGCCCTGCTGCTCCTGGCCGGGCTGCAGTTGATCCCGGGCGAGCTGTACGAGGCCGCCGCGCTCGACGGTGCGAGCCGCTGGCAGACCTTCTGGCGCGTCACCCTGCCGATCCTGAAGCCGACCATCCTGGTCGCGCTGCTGTTCCGCACGATCGACGCGGTGCGGATGTTCGACCTGCCGAGAGTCCTCACCAACGGCGGGCCCGGCAAATCGACCGAGACGGTGGTCCTGTACACCTACAACACGTTCTTCACCAGCCTGAACTTCGGGTACGGCTCGACGCTAGCGGTGATGATCTTCCTGATCGTGATGTGCATCAGCTTCGTCTACATCAAAATACTCGGCGCGCCGACGCAGGGAGCACGGCGATGACCGCGCCAGCGAGGATGATGTCGACGGGCACGCTGCCGACGGCCGCGGCGCGAGGCCGTGCGCGCGGGAGGTTCCTCGAAGGGATCGGCTTCTACGCTTTCGTCATCGGGTTCGTCGTCTTCTGCATGGCGCCGTTCATCTGGACGCTGCTGACCTCCTTCAAGGGGCCGACGACGATCTACGAGACGCCGATTCGGTACCTGCCGATCCCGTTCGATCTGGTGAACTACCGGCTGATCTTCGAATTGGATCGCTTCCGCTGGGCGCTAGTCAACAGCGTGATCGTCGCCTCCTCCGCGACGGCGATCTCGCTGGTGATCGGCTCGATCTGCGCCTACGCGATAGCCAGGCTCGACTTCCCCTGCAAAAACCTGCTGCTGGCGCTGGTCCTGGCGATCGCGATGTTCCCGGGGATCGCGATCATCGGTCCGCTGTTCAAGCAGTTCAACGCCTGGGGCCTGACCAACAACTACCTGGCGCTGATCCTGCCGAACGTGACGTTCACGCTGCCGATCTGCATCTGGACGCTGACGGCGTTCTTCAGCGACCTGCCGATCGAGCTGGAGGAGTCGGCACGGGTGGACGGCTGCACGCGGATGCAGGCGTTCTACAAGATCGTGGTGCCGCTCGCGGCGCCGGGCGTCTTCACGGCAGCGATCCTGCTGTTCATCCACGCCTGGAACGAGTTCCTCTTCGCGCGGACCTTCATGAGCCAGCCGAACCGGCTGACGGCGACGGTCGCCATCGCGCAGTTCGAGGGGGCGGACATCGCCGCGCAGTATCCGTGGGGGCAGATCACCGCCGCCTCGATCGTGATCACCCTGCCGCTGGTCCTGCTGGTGCTGATCTTCCAGCGCCGAATCGTCTCTGGCCTCACCGCCGGCGCCGTGAAGGGCTAATCGGCGCGACGATCGGGGAACACGGTTCCGCTTCTGCGCGCATCCATCGAAACTGTGGCCGGCCCGTGGGGCGCGGCCCTCAGCTTTTCCCGAACATTTGTGAAGATCTGGCCTGCTATGGACGCAGGCTGAAGTCGTACCGGCGGAGCGTGGCGCTGAGGAGTATGAGGTTGGCTGGAGTCACGAGGTCGCCAAGGCTTTGAGCCCGAAGGAGATGCTCCGCGCGGTCGAAGATCGCGACGCAGATGCAGGATGGATCGTACCGAGCGCGGTACAGGATCCCGTCAGGTCGATCCGGGTGCGACCAGAGCGCACGCGACCACACTTGCGCTCGGCGATGTCGTCCGGCGAGCATTGCCGCCGTCGTACCGAGCCTGGCGAGGCCCGGGCCCGTGAGGTCGACAAGCCGTAGCGGGCGAGTGACGTCGAGGCGGGCCAGGGAGCGCTGGCTAAGCTGGCGGGCGCTCACCGTGTTCAGGCCCGGATTCCGTCCGAACGTCTCGATGAACGCTCCGTCGAGTGTCTCGGCCGCATACAGCACGCCGAGCTCCTGACGCGGGTCGTCGAACCGATTCTCCAGGGTTCGTCCAAAGAACACCGGGCCGTGGTGCGCGCGGTGAAGCCGCAGCCACGGGCCAGCGGTTTCGACGATGGGCAGGCGGCGGTGAGCCAGATCGCGTGGCGGAAGCGGCGCATCGTCGGCTGTCGACACCGCGCCTATGCCGCCCCATGCTCTCCGTAGGCACGAGCGGCACGAAGCACTGCCTCGACGTCGTGGTCCTGGCCGCGCCGGAGCAACGTCAGTGGTGTCTCATCGTCGAGTCGGCTGTTCGGAGCCAGCACGAACGCGACCAGTGTCCACACGTCGCCGTCGCCGGCATCGAGCGCCTGTCGTAGCTCGCGCAGGCCACGCAGGGGGCCGGACGGTCCAAACTGCCAGGATGGGTAGACGTACCGGTGAGGGCCAAGGGGAACCGCGACGAGGCGGCCATCGGCACGAGCCTTCGCTATGGCCTGCCGCGACACGCCCAGAACTTCGCCGACTGCTCGCGTACCCAGGGGCTGCCCTTCCGCATGCAGCAGGCGCTCGCGGTCCCGTACCCACCGAAGCCGCGCGTCCGCCAGAGGATCCGTCTCTGTCACCCGATCGATGCTGGCGGGTGCGGTGAGCATCGTGACGAGTGCGTCCACATCCGTCGGTGCTTTGGCCGCGGCGTCAAGGGTCTCGCGGTCCACACGCGATGCTAGATCGACAAACGCACCGACGGCTCGGGAGAATGCCCCGGCGGCTTCTGCCTCACTCGTCTCCGTGTGTTCTCGAATGCGTCGCCCCGCGCCGAGCTCCTCAGACCGCCGCTCGTGCTCAGACTCGACTGGCTGCTTGCGACGGGGGGCCCGGAGGACACCGGCCGCTTCGACGCCTTGCTTGAAGCGACGGAACAGCTCCTCGAAACTGCCGGCGTCGTCGGCCGGGCTCGCGGCTCTGGACGTGCGCCTGGTGCCCGATGCATGAGGCATGCGTATCTCCTGCTAGCATCTTACCGCATTGTCAACTTCGTCAACTACTCTGGGCCCAGGAAGCTATCGCGCCGCCTCTGATACCGCCGCCGGCAGCGTGACGATGAACGTCGAGCCCTGGCCGTAGACGCTCTCGACGGTGAGATCGCCGCCCATCAGGCGGCAGAAGTGGCGAGAGATTGCCAGGCCCAGGCCGGTGCCGCCGTACCTGTTTCTGGTGCTGGCCTCGGCCTGGGAGAACGCCTCGAACAGCCGAGAGAGCTGCTCCTCCGTCATCCCGATGCCAGTGTCGGAGACGGCGAAGGAGACGAGGGGTGAGGGGCGAGGGGCGAGAGGATAGCCACTCGTCCCTCGCCCCTCGCTACTCGCAACTCGATCCGGCCGTGGTCGGTGAACTTGGCGGCGTTCGAGAGCAGGTTGAACAGCGTCTGCCGGAGCTTGGTCTGGTCGGCGTGCATGGTGCCGATATCGTCGGGGCAGGTGACGATCAGGCTGTTGCCGTTCTTCTCGACCAGCGGCTGGACGATCGCGGTGACATCCTGGACCAGCTGTGCCACGTCGAACGATTCGACGAACAGGTCCATCCGGCCGGCCTCGATCTTGGAGAGGTCGAGGATGTCGTTGATCAGCCCGAGCAGATGCTTGCCGGCCGCGTTGACCTTCTGAAGATCCGGCAGGAAGGTCTGCTCGCCGAGGTCTTCGGCCTCCTCCTGGAGCATCTCGGAGTAGCCGATGATGGCGTTGAGCGGCGTCCGCAGCTCGTGGCTCATGTTCGCCAGGAACTGCGATTTGTGCTGGGACGCCTCCGCGAGCTGGCGGTTGGCCTCCTGCAACTCGTCGAATAAGCGGGCGTTCTCGATCGCGATGACCGCCTGGTCCGCGAACGCCTCGAGCTGCCGAATCTGGGCGCCGGTGAACGGCTCTGTTTCCATCCGGCGCAGCACGATGTTGCCGATTGGCTGGCCCTCGCGAAGCAATGGTGTGCCCACCGCCGCGCAGAAGCCGAACCGCTCGGCGAGTGCCCTGGCCTGCGGAAAGCGGTCCGGGGGCTCTTGCCTGAGATCGGGCACATGAATCGTCCGGCGTTCGACGATGGCCGTTCCGCCGATCGACCCCGGTCCGATAGGGAGCTCCTCGCCAGGCTGCTGGCCCGGCACGGTCCCGTAGGCGGCCACCAGCCGAAGCATGTCCCCATGCAGGAGGCGGACGTGGGCGTCCTCGGCCCCGCAGACGACCACCGCTTTCTCGGCGACGGCCGCCAGCACCGTCTGAAGGTCGGTCGGCGAGCCGGCGATGATGCGGAGCACCTCGGCGGTGGCCGTCTGCTGCTCGCGCAGCGCGGCATTCTCGGCGCGGGACTGCCGAAGCTCGGCTTCGAGCCGCGCGATCCGCACGTCGCGATCGTCCGCCATCACCCTCGCCCTGGCCCAAACTGCCCTGCTGCCCGACGGCGCCAGGATAGCATGCGACCTCTACGACGGCCTGTGACGCCGGTCACATCGAGCCGGGCGATCAGCCTTCCTTCGGGGGGGCGTCAAACCAGCCGATGGGCGAGTGCACCGTGGTCCTGGTGGTCGTGAAGGTGGAGTACGGCGCCAGGCCAGGCTGGGCTGCCCAGCTGACCGCGTTGGCGATGACGCGGCGCACTTCGGGCTGGTGATACACCGGGTAGTCCTCGTGGCCCGGGCTGAAGTAGAAGATCCGTCCCTGTCCACGGCGGAACACGCAGCCGCTGCGGAACACCTCGCCGCCCGCGAACGACGAGATGAAGACCAGCTCCTCGGGCTGCGGGATGTCGAAGAACTCGCCGTACATCTCCTGCTCGGGAATGGCAAACATTTCCGGTAGCCCACGCGCTATCGGGTGGCCGGGCGCGACGTTCCAGACGAGCTCACGCTCGGCGGCCTCGCGCCAACGCAGCGAGCACGTCGTGCCCATCAGCCGCGTGAAGATCTTGGAGTGATGGCCCGAGTGCAGGACGATCAAGCCCATGCCGAGCAGGACGCGCTCGTGCACCCGATCGACCACGGCGTCGTCGACGAGCGCGTGCCCGGCGTGGCCCCACCAGGTGAGCACGTCGGTGCTC
>Ga0075430_100000811_pt1 | contig 24342 bp, 17 predicted proteins | sample RhiMetdeltSRZDD4_FD_75294 | JGI IMG/M metagenome (GOLD analysis project Ga0075430, IMG submission 75294) | Populus rhizosphere microbial communities from Tennessee, USA - Rhizosphere MetaG P. deltoides SRZDD4 | ecosystem: Host-associated > Plants > Roots > Rhizosphere > Soil | place: USA... | reverse complement strand
TCTGGGCCGCGCCGATGGGCGCAGCCAGCCTTGTCGAGGAGGCAGCTCATATGAAGTCGAAGGGCTTCAGCAGTCGGACCACGGCCGTGGCTCTGGCCACGATTCTTCTCTCGTCGCTCGCGATTGCGATCTCCGGCCAGGGCGGAGGAAAGCCGGTGACCATCGATAACGACGACATCGGCGGCGCCGTCACGGGGGCGCGCGGACCCGAGGCCGGGGTCTGGGTCATCGCCGAAACGCGCACGCTTCCGACGCGGTTCATCAGGAGCGTTGTCACCGATGACCAGGGACGTTTCGTCGTTCCCGATCTGCCAAAGGCAGACTACGACGTGTGGGTCCGCGGGTACGGCCTGGTCGACTCGGCAAAGGTCAGGGCCACTCCAGGCCAGACGGTGAACCTCAAGGCCGTCGCCGCACCCGACAAGAAGGCGGCCGCTTTCTACTACCCGGCGCAGTACTGGTACGCGCTGATGCAGATGCCGCCGAAGAGCGATTTCCCCGGCACGGGCGAAAACGGAAATGGGATCGCGAACACCGTCAGGAGCCAGGGTGAATGGATCCGCAACATCGTCAACACCGACGGCTGCACGGGATGCCATCAGATGGGCGGACCGGCGACACGCACGATCCCGGAGAGCTTCCGCGGCGGGTCAGAGGATTCGCGAACGGCGTGGGATCAGCGAATCAAGTCCGGCCAGGCTGGCGGCGGCATGAACGCGCGATTTACGCAGGTCGGGCGCGCACGTGCGCTCGGGATGTACGCCGACTGGACCGATCGGATCGCGGCAGGTGAACTTCCATCGGCGGAACCGTCGCGTCCACAAGGCAAGGAACGCAACGTCGTGATCACGATGTGGGACTGGTCCGATCCAAAAGCGTACCTGCACGACGAGATCGCCAGCGACAAGCGCAACCCGACGGTTAACGCGAACGGGCCCGTGTACGGCGCGCTCGAAGAGAGCGCTGACTATCTGTCCGTTGTCGATCCGAAGACGCATACCGCGTCCATGATCAGACTCACCGTGCGCGAGCCGGATACTCCGAGCTCCGTAAGCACACCGCCCGCCGGACCATCGCCTTACTGGGGTGACGAAGCGATCTGGAACAGTCAAACGACCGTTCACAGCTTCGCGATGGATAAGCAGGCACGGGTCTGGGCGGCAGCGCGTGTCCGCAAACCGGCAACCCCGGCGTGGTGCCGAGCCGGATCCGATCATCCGTCCGCAAAGCTGTTTCCGATCAATCAGGGACAGCGTGGCTTGGAGATGTACGACCCGAAGACCAAGCAGGTGACGACGATCGATACGTGCTTCACCTGGGGCCACGTGAACTTCGACGACAACGACGTGCTGTGGTCATCGTTCGGACCGGCTGGGGTCGAAGGATGGTTCGACACGAGAATCTGGGACAAGACCCACGACGAAAAGCAGGCGCAAGGCTGGAGCGCGTTCGTGCTCGACTACAACGGCAACGGAAAGCGCGACGCCTACACCGAGCCAAACGACCCTGCGGATCCGACCAAGGATAAGCGCCTCAACATTCAGTTCTACGGCGACTCACCGGCGAATGATGGCTCGGTGTGGGGATCGGTCCAGGGGATGCCCGGCGCAATCGTTCGATTCGTGCCAGGCGCGCATCCGCCGGAAACGGCGTTGACGGAGTACTACGAGGTACCGTGGAACAACCCGAACGCCAAGGTGCAGGGGTTTGCGCCGCGCGGCATGGACATCGACAGCAAGAACGTCGTCTGGACGGTGCTCTCGAGTGGACATCTCGCCAGCTTCGATCGCAGCAAGTGCAAGGGACCGCTCAACGGGCCGACTGCCGCGACCGGACAACACTGCCCCGAAGGCTGGACGCTGCACGCACTCCCGGGCCCGAACTACAAGGGAGCCGTCGAGAACGGAAGCGCCGACTCGGCGTACTACGACTTCGTTGACCGCTTTGACATGCTCGGTCTTGGCAAGGACGTGCCGCTGGCGACGGGGAATCTCTCTGAGGGCCTCCTCGCGCTCGTCGATGGCAAGTTCCTGATGCTGCGCGTCCCGTATCCGATGGGATTCTTCTCGAAGGGGATGGATGGCCGCATCGACGATCCAAAGGGCGGCTGGAAAGGAAAAGGCATCTACACGACGATCGCGACCCGCGCCCCATTCCACATGGAAGGCGGCAAGGGCACGACCAGCAAGCTCATTCGATTCCAGATGCGACCGGATCCTCTCTCGAAGTGATCTCGTAACTCGCGACTCTCCATTTGCGTACGCGGCGGGTCAGACCCGCCGCTGGCGCTCCTCCGGTATTTGGGAGCGCCTCCGACGCCGTGGAGTCTTGCGGCCCCACCTGACATCCTTGTCCCTCAGCGAACCGGCGAGATCCTACGGTCGGGCTGGGGAACGCAGCTTGCTTCGTCGCCTCGTGATGGCTGCGTGACGATGATGCTGATCGGACTGCAGTCAGATGTGTTCGTGTGCGACGAGGAGCTGACATGAAAGTCACCCTGCTTGGTGCGTCGGGCGGCGAAGTGACCGGATCTGCCTACCTGCTGCAGACGGCGCGCTCGAGCGTGCTCATCGACTGCGGACTGTTTCAAGGCAGCAAGAAACTGGAGAACTCCAATCAACTGCCCTCCCGTGAAAAGATGCAGCGGCTCGATGCCGTGGTGCTCACGCACGCACATCTCGATCACACCGGCCGGCTGCCTCTCCTGACGCGGTTTGGCTATACCGGTCCGATCCACGCCACGCCCGCGACCATCGAACTGACCGACCTGATCCTGCGTGACTCGGCCTACCTTCAGCTCGAAGACACCAAGCGCCAGAACCGGCGCAGAGCCGAATCCGGTCAGCCGCCAATCGAGCCTCTTTACACCCAGAAACAGGTCGACCAGTTGCGCCCGCTCTTCAAACAGATGCGATACGACCGGCCGACGAATGTCACGGCAGACGTCACCGTGCGCGCTGTCGAAGCGGGCCACATCCTGGGATCGGCCAGCCTCGAAGTGACTGTCAATGACAACGGGCACAGCAAGGTGCTGGTGTTCTCGGGGGACCTTGGACCGCGCGGCGCCCCACTTCACCGCGATCCGGTGCCGTTCAAGAAGGCCGATGTCGTCTTCCTCGAATCCACTTACGGTGATCGCGATCACCCAACCCTGGCCGAAACAGCCGTTCAGGCGCGCGAAGCCATCAGGGAAACCGTCGAACAAGGTGGGCGCGTGCTGGTGCCGGTGTTCGCCATCGGCCGTTCGCAGCTCTTGTTGTATCTGCTGGCCGGTGCGTTCAAGCGGAAGACGCTCAAGCCGTTCCCAATCTATTTGGACAGTCCAATGGCGATTCGAGCGACCGAGATTTACCGCTCGCACCCGGAGCTCTTCGACGAAGAGGCCATCGCCATGCGCAAAGCCGGCGACCTCGTCAAACAACTGCGCACGGCGAGGGTGTGCCAGAAAGCTGCAGAATCACTGGCAATCGCCAACGCGCCCGCACCATACCTGGTGCTCGCAGGTGCGGGCATGTGCACTGGCGGCCGCATCCTGCATCACCTGCAGAACCACCTTCCGAACCCGACCACGCTCGTCCTCATGGTCGGGTATCAGTCGCGCGGCTCGCTGGGACGGGCCCTTGCTGACGGCGCAGCGTCCGTTCGTATCGCCGGGCGAACTGTCCCGGTACGCGCCAAAACGCATCTCTTCGGTGGCTTGAGCGGGCATGCCGGACAGTCCGATCTGCTCAACTGGCTGGGATCTCTCGCGCCGTCCCGTCCACGTGTGTTCCTCACGCACGGGGAGGACGGACCACGGGCCGCTCTGCGCGATCGGGTCAAGGAGCGGTTCGGTTTCGGCGCGGAGATGCCGGGCTATCGCGACACGCTCGAATTGTGAACACCTGACGGGACCAGATGACGGCGCGCGCGCGCGCAGCCAGTTCCGATCGACGGACAACACGAAACCGGAGTTAACGATGTCGAAAGCGCTGCACGATCACGACCGGTCCCAGCTGGTGAGCCTGGCCGATGAGGAAGCGGTCAAAGAAATCCTCAGCACCACAATCCAGGACCTCTGGGAAGTCGTCAACAACCTGGCGAGACTCCGGCCTTCACATCGCGACCGCTACCGGGTCGCCATCTTCGGATCGGCGCGAGCGCAGCCCGGGACTCTCGTGTACGACGAGGTCAAACGGGTCGCCGCCGCATTGGCTCAAGTGGGCTGCGACATCGTCACTGGCGGCGGCCCGGGACTGATGCAGGCCGCCAACGAAGGGGCGGCAATGGCAGGTGCCAAGGTCGAATCGATAGGCATTCGGGTCGAACTGCCGTTCGAGCAGGAAGTGAATCCCTTCGTCGCGCAGGCGTTCGAGCACAAGACGTTCTTCACGAGGCTGCAGCACTTCGTGATCGCCTCCGACGCTTTCGTCGTCGTACCAGGAGGGATCGGAACCGTGCTCGAGATGCTCATGATCTGGCAGCTGCTCCAGGTGCGACACGTCGACAACATCCCGCTGATCCTGGTGGGGAAAATGTGGAAGCGCCTGATCGAGTGGGCCTCTTCGTCGATGCTGGACCCCACGCTGCATCTCGCCAGCCCGGACGACTTCAAGATTCCACAATGTGTCGAGACCGCCGACGAGGCGATTGCCCTCGTCCGCGACCTGCACGGGCAGTGGGTGTTACGTCAGCGGGCGTCGAACGTGTAGAGGCGATGTAAGACTCGAACGTTCTCATCGGCACCCGACGACTCGAGCCTGACGACAACCAGCAGTTCGTGCTGAGCAGGATTGACTGAGTAGATTTCCGTGGCGTGTCCAGCCGTCCCACTGATCTCGCTCACCAGCTTCCCGTTCTCCCAGTGCGTCTTCCGCTCGATGTTCGTCGACTCGTCCTTGAACTTCTTGCCGTCTGGAGCCAATCGCGTCGTCCTTCCGTCCCGCGCGGTGATGACGATCATGGACTCGGTCTGCACGATGGTCATGTGATCCGGCGCTTCGAGGAGGTCTCGCCACGCTTCCACTCTGCGAGTGACTTCTTCGGGATCGCTCGCGTGCCCACCCCCGAATCCGCCACGACCTCCGGAAAACCCGCCACCACGTCCGTGCCCGCCGAACCCGCCACCGCCACCACCGCGAGAGGGCGGCCCAGCAGCGCCACGCGGCCGATTGTCAGCGACATCGCTCAGCTTCTTGTCCAGCGTCCATGCGCCAACGATGGACTCGTCGTCTCGACATCCTTCTGCGCAGACAGCCGCGCGATGGTGAGTGGGCCCACGAGCACCACCGCCGCTATGAGGATCAACCCGACTCTGCAGAGGTAGTTCACGCTCGTGACCTCAATGTCGATTATCACGAGGGAGATGAGACACCAGCGTGAAAACAACGTGGCAGCCGTGACACTCCGAGAGAGCCGACTTCGATTTGCGTAGAGCGCAGGCTTCAGCCTGCGCGGTCACTGCGACGCGGAGGCTTCCACCGTCGCCGAAGGCTACGGTGGACAGGAAAGGCCCGGCTCTGCGCCGCACTGCACGAGTTCATCGAGTCCCGGGCTCGAGCCTGAGCATCGCACCATCGTTTTCGGCGGTCAGCAGGTACAGATAGCCATCAGGGCTCTGGCGGACATCGCGTATGCGCTGCTGCAGATCGCGCAGCATGCCCTCGCGGTGCAGCTCTTCCCACTTCTCGTTGAAGTCGAACCGCTCGAGGTGTCCGGACCGTGGCACTTCGCCCTGGCGCATGCCGCCCACGAACAGATTGTTCTTCCACAGCGGAAACTTGTCGCCCGTGTAGAACGCCAGGCCTGACGGCGCAATCGCCGGCACCCAGAACGCGACCGGCGGATCCATGTCCTCTCGATACGAATTGACGCTCACGCGCGAGCCGAGATAGAAGCGTCCGGCGCCGATGATTGGCCAGCCATAGTTGTGACCGGGCAGCAGCTCGTTCACTTCATCGCCGCCGTTGGGTCCGTTCTCGACCGACCAAATCGCGCCGCTCTCCGGATTCATCGCCAGGCCGAGGATATTGCGATGGCCCAACGTGAATATCTCGGGGCGGTACCCTGCCTTGCCGAAGAATGGATTGTCCTTCGGCACCGTGCCGTCCTCGTTGAGTCGAAGCGTCTTGCCGGCCAGGCTCATCGGGTCCTGCGGCGGCATCTTCTGCGGCTCGGGGTTGCCCTGGTTGGCCTGTGGAGGATCGCCGTAGCCGACCGACATGATGATGTGCGCATCGCGCGTGAACAGGATGCGCGACCCGTTGCCGCTCGGTAACGCCGAGAAGATGTCCTTGACGTCCACGAGCTTCGTGCCGTCCCAGCGTCCGCGCGCGAGGGTGATGACTCCTGGAGGCAGCGCCGGCCCGCGTCCACCTCCCGGCGGCGGTGGAGGCGGCGGCGTCACGCCAGCCTGACGCTTGTGATAGGTGATGTACACAAGCTTGTTGTCTGGGAACTTGGGATGCAGTTGGACGTCCATCAGGCCAGCGAGGCCCGCTGCCTGGATGTCCGCGGGCAAACCGGCCACTGGTGTCGGGTCGAGGACACCGTTGCGAACGATGCGAAGCTTGCCGCCACGCTCGGTGACGAGGATTGCGTAGCCAGTGCCCTCAGGAACGAACGCCATGCTCCACGGCTGATTCAGCCCCTTGATGATCGCGATCTTGATCGGGCGCACCAGCGCTGTATCGATCGACAGTGGTCCATCGGGCACAGGCGGCGAAGGCCAACCAATTGGCGGCGGCGCGGTCGCTTGCCCGCGACCACCGCCCGCAGGCGCCGGCGGTTGCTGAGCGGACATCACCGAGGCCAGGAGCACCATTCCACAAACGGCGACGATCACCTTAGCCATGAATACCTCTCCGCGCGCAGTTATACATCAACCGGTCGGCCACGGTGTCAGGCAGCGCCACGGTGTCAGGCAGTGAATCGTGAAAGCTGACCTTTGTCGCGTGAGGCCCGACGAAGGACCACGGCGACACGGAAAGCGAAACTACTCCGGCTAGCGACCCCCTTGAAAAACGTGCGCCGCCGTGCGTTCACGATTCACTGCCTGACACCGAAGGAACACCGTGTGCGGCACCCGTGCGTTCACGATTCACTGCCTGACACCCACGATCTACCGCATGTTGCAGGTGTGACCCAGTGACTACCGCCACTCAAACCAATCGGGGCCCGTGGCCGCGTACACATTGAGCGGTTCTTGATGCGACTCTTGTGACGCGGCGTCGGGCGGGGGAGGACCGTTTTGTTGCGAGCCGCATCCTGGACACAGCAGCAGGAGCGCGCCGACTGCGATGCTCCTACGGGCGTGATGCACGGAAGCGGACCAATACGAACGCCAGGAGTTAGGTTGGTTAACTCCAACTCCCAACGTCGAATCGCAAACCCCGAATCCCCGAGCCCCGAATCCCGAGTGGCGAATACGGTCAGGCGGGGACGACACGCACTGGAAGCCTGGCCGGGCCGTGCCCGATTGTCGTCAGCCACGGCTCCGGATCGCCGGCCGCCTCGAACCGCTTAATCTTCGGCAGCATGGCGCCGATCATCGCGTCGGCTTCCAGCTGGGCAAGCGTCCTGCCGACGCACATGTGCACGCCGGCACCCCAGCCGACCTGACCGCGAACCTCGCGTCCCAAGTCGAAGCGGTCCGGATCGGCCCACTTGCGCGGGTCGCGGTTGGCTGCCGCGAACAGGAGGCCGCACCGTGTGCCGGCCGGGATGACATATCCCTCGATCTCCACGTCACGCGTCGTGATGCGTCCGGCCATTCGTGAGGGCGAATCCCACCGCAGGCTCTCGTCGAACGCCGTTCGGGTCATCGTCGGGTTCTGTCGCAGGATCTGATACTGGTCGGGGAACTCACAGAATGCGCGTATAGCCGTGCCGAGCGTCATCACCGTCGTGTCCGCGGCTGCCGAGAGCAGGATCTGCACGAGGAGTTTGGCCTCCGCCTGGGTGATCTCGCCGCGATCGGCAGCGTGGAACATCGCCATTCCGAGACCATCCGGATCCAGGTTCTCACGTTCGCAACACTCTTCGACCCATGCCAGGACCGGCTCATTGCCGGCGAGCGCCTCGTGGAACAACTCGTTCATCGGGCCCATCGTTGCCCACACCATGTGACCGAAGACTTCCATGTGTTCGCGGCCACGCTCTGGCAGGCCGAGCAGATCGGGCAGCACCTTATAGACGAACGGGCGGCAGATGGCCGAGACGGCATCGATGTCGCGGCCGGCACCGAGCACGCGCGCAACGACTGATTCGGCTTCCTTGGCGAACGCCTTGGCCATGTGATTGAGCGCCTTTGGCGATAGCGCGTTGGCGATCACCACGCGCACCTCGGTATGACGCGGAGGGTCGTCGGTCAGGAGGATTTCGGGCCGCACCGAGGCCGGATCGTGCCAGGGTCGCGACCGGCTCGAGAACGATCGCCAGTCGGACAGACCGGCTGACACGTGGCTGAAACGTCCGATGACGACGATGTCCTCGCGACCGAGGCGAACGACGGGCGCGATCTCGCGCAACCGGTCATCGACCGCTCGCGCGTTGCGCACGGACTCGCGGCTGAAAATGTCCTCGTCGACCACCGGCATCGGGTTCGTCACGCCTACCCCTTTTTCTTGGATCCAGCTACTGTCTTACCAGGCGCGTCCCCAGCAGCCGATCGTGCAACCCGCGGTCTGGCGTCAACACAGCGGATACGATCCCCGCGCCCATCGCCGCGATCGCGATGATGGCAACCCATGGAGTCTGGAACACCACGCCGCCGACGAACACCAGCGCCGGCAGCCAGGCGATGACGGCACGCCAGAAGGTCAGCAGCCTCGAGGCCTGTCGGCCTCTACGAGTCGTGACTGCAATGCCCAGCAACTGGAACCACAGTCCACCTCGAAAGAACGCCGCCGTGTAGGTCGAGGCGGTTGACATGATGAGCAGAACGCCGGCAATAGGCACCGTCAGCGCGGGCCATGTGAATTCTCCCTGCCTCACCACTTCTATCAGAGTGAGCGCGCCGACGGCCGCAGGAACGGCCAGAACAATGGCGACGTGAGCCAGCCGTCTTCTTCGCGTGAGGGTGACAGGCTTCGGCAGCAGCTTCTGCAGCGCGGCAATGATCGCGAGCGTCGACATCATGCCTCGTTCCAACTGCATCAGAAATTCGCAGGCATGCAGCGGAAGCTGGACAACGGCGGCTAGGGGTCCGCCGCCAGTCAGTGCCAGGAACGCGGCCTTGGTGATGAGTGTGGGCACATCATCCACTGCTGTCATCACCGTCGCCGTCCCAGGCACGACGAAATCCAGGAACATCGCGCGACCACGTTGCGTGACCCAGATACGCTCGAGAGCAACCGCAATGCCGTCATGGTTGGTCACGATCGATTGCGCCTCGACCGCCATGTCATACAACAGAAATCTCACGAGCGACCACGGTTGTGCCTCGCGCACGAGCGACAAGAACGGAACGCCGGCGGGCGCATCGTAGGCATCCCAGCTCTCGCGTTGAGTTCGCCGTCCGGACAACCAGCGAAGACGGCCGGGCCGCGCGAGCGCTTGCCGCTCCTGTGTGACCTGCGGTGTTCCCGGCGGTCGCATGTGGATCCACACATGCCGCCGCAGAACATCGTCATAACCCAGCACGAGATGACCGCCATCGGTGACGCCAAGCGTTTCGACGACAAGGTAGGCGCCGCAGCGTTCGGCACGAAGATCAACGGCCGGGTGTCGCAACGGTAACGGCAGGGTGTCGCGAACCGGAGAATCCGGTTGTTCGACAACACGAGTGCCGGTCAACATGTCGTGGGCGCCTGCGAAGCCATTCGCGCGGCGGGCCGTAACAAACAGCAGTGCCACGCCGATAGCAGACATGAACACGCGTCCATCACCGAGGAGCGTGCCCGTCGCGCGTTCGTACCACACCGCGAGCGCGAATGGCACGAGAATGGTGGCCGCAATCCATATACTCACTCGCTGCAATGCTTGCGGCAACGCGATGGGTTGCTGGCCAGACGTCACACGAATTCCGAGTAACCACTTCCCGAGAGACGCTCCCCAGGTGCCTTCCAGAACACCGAAGTAGATCAGGCCGGTGACCGACTCGATGATCAGATTGGCGCTTTCCTGGCGACTGAGAAGATCGTTCGACGGTGCGAACGCATAGGGCATGGCCAGAACGAACGGCAGAGAATACAGAGCCTGGTCTGCGATGGACGCGAGTAACCTCGCGTGCAAGGAAGCTGGAGTGAACCCCTGCGAGCTATGCGGCAGCAGAGCGCGGCGCAGATCATCATAGGACTGATATCGCTGCCGCGGTTCCTTCTCCAGACCTCGCTGCACGATCCGGTCAAGATCCAGCGACAATCCCGACACCACCCTGGATGGAGCCGGCGGCCACCGCGTGATGACGCTCCCGATGACCTCAGGAAGAGATTCTCCGACGAATGGCGGCCGGCCCGTCAGCAAAAAGTACAACGTCACGACCGTCGAGTAGATGTCGGATCTCAGGTCGAGCGCTTTCCCCATGATCTGTTCTGGTGACGCAAACATCGGCGTCCCGAGCACCACGCCGCCGAAGGTCAACTGGCCTTCGGCTGAAGCGTTCGTGGGAATCGAGAGGCCGAAGTCGCCTACTTTGATGCTGCCGTCGTGTGATACGAAGCAATTGGAGGGCTTGACGTCCCGGTGGAGCACTCCCGCATTCGCGGTGGCTTCCAGTCCCTCAATCACTTGCAGAATTGCATCCACGGCCGTCGCCGCCGGCATTGGCCCGTGTGCGTCGATGCGATCCTTGAGGCTGCCACCGGCCGCCAGTTCCATGGTGATCACCAACGAACCGTCGATCTCCTCGGTGCCGTAAACGTAGACGACGTGCTCGTGGTTGATCGACGCGGCGAGACGCCCCTCGCGGAGGAATCGTGCGCGAGCGGTGTCGCTGCCAAGAAATCGCTGCAGTCGCTTCAGCGCGACGCGTCGTCCACTGTCGATATCCTCGGCTTCGTACACCTCTCCCATGCCGCCGCGTCCCAGTGGACGGACGATGACGAAGTGTCCGAAGCGTTGATCGTTCGCGAGGGAATAGGCCCACGTTGTCGCCGGCGAGGGATTGACGACAGCAGTGTGTGTGATCGCCGCTGTCGTCGTCGCCGGCTGGGGCGGATCCGAATGGTCCCGCGACATGCAAGATGAAGGGTCGGCTATTTCTTCTTCGCGATCGAACGCAGGTAGTTCACGACGTTCCAGATCTCCTCGTCCTTCATCTGATCCTTCCACGGGGTCATGTTGAAGTCGGGTGCGACACCGTTCTTGATGTTGTTGAAGATCGCACCGTCGGTCGATCCGTGATCCCAGGCAGCGTCGGTGAGATCGGGTGAGGCCGGGATGAGATCGTTGCCCGACCCACCCTCCGCCTTGACGCCATGACACGGCGCGCAGTTCTTTCGATACAGCTGTTCACCGGCTGCGATCGATTCCGGCGAGGCCGCAACCGGGTTCTTCAGCTCCGCGGCGACGCTGGTCTGCGCCATGATGGCCACATCGCCGACCCAGACCAGCGCGAGCATTCCAATGACACTTGCGACGTGACGTGATTTCACCTGACCTGCTCCTTTTGCCCGGAGCGCGCGCAGCGCGCCAAGAGATCCTGTCTACAGCCGAGGACTTCGCCGCTATATCACGCGCGACGCCCTCGCCTACTTGTACGACGAGCGATCGACCGACGCGCCACGCAGGTACACCGACGAGATCTTGCGCGTATTGGTGATGTTGTCGAGCGGGTTGGCGTCGAGGACGATGAAGTCGGCGCTCTTGTCGGTTTCGATCGTGCCGGTATCGGTCATCCGAAGGAACTGCGCGCCGTTGCTCGTCGCCGCCCTGATGACCTGAGCCGGTGTCATACCCGCTGCCACCATATCTTCCATTTCGAAGTGCGGCGCGTACGGCGTGTTGCCGTCGGTTCCGACGACGATTCGTGCGTTCAGGCTATTCATCTTCGCAAGGTTGCGCGCCTGAATCTGCCAGAAGGTATTGGCGTCCGGCCGATTGGTGTTCCCCTTTTGCAGCGCTGCGAACGCCTCGGCCGGCAATACGGGGCGCAGCCAGTCGATATCTGCGACGACGCCGCGATCGGGCATGTTCGGCCCGAGCACCAGGTTCGGATTCTTCTTCACCAGCGCCATGAACTCCTCGTCGAGATCCTTGTCACGGACGCCGTGGGCAAACGCATCGAGGCCGGCGCGCAGTGTTCCCTTCGCGTCTTCGAGCGTGTAGATGTGCGCGATCACTCGAATCTTGTTCTTGTGCGCCTCGTCGATGACGGCGGTGTACAACTCGGGCGAGAGCTTCTTCACGGTGCCCATGCGATCGTCGACCCAGATCTTGATGATGTCGACTTTCTTCGCGGCGTTCTCTTGTACTGCCTTGCGGGCTTCGGCAACCGTCGTGACCCAGTACGGAGCCGTCGTGCGTCCCGGTTCAGGCGCGGTGATTCCCCGGCCGGCTGTGAACATCCTCGCCAACCCCGGCATCGTCTCCGAGCGCATCTGATAGGGCGCATCGGCCGTGTCCTGGCCCATGCTCACCGCTGCGGCCACCCCGAAATACGCTCGACGACGGAGATCGTCGATCAGCATTTCGCGCGTCTGGCTGAGGTGGTTGTGCGTGTCGATGATCGTCGGTATCACGGTCTTACCAGCCAGGTTGACGCGCATCGCCCCCGCGGGCACCTTCACGTCGGCGGCCCGGCCGACCTGCGTGAAACGGCCTCCACTGACGACAAAGGAGGCATTCTCGATGGGCGGGCGGGCATCACCGACGATCACGCGAGCGCCTTCGAACACGGTCACACTGCCGGCCGGCGACTGGCCGAACGCCGTCACCGACCACGCCGCAACGACTATGAGAACAAGCAGTCTTATTTGTCGCATGGGGACGCCTCCATCAGGCGGAACTCTATCAGGGATCGACCGTCAACGCGCTGGCGGAGACACATCGAGACGGCCTGCTCCGCCCCGCTTTTCGAGCAGGCGGGGCAGCAGGTTCGACCTCGCTTCAGATACCCTTGGGTGAATACTTGGTAAGAACGTTAGTCAGCGGCTTTGCCCCAGGCGGGGTCGCGACTCCGCCGGCAAGGATCTCGTCAGCTTGAAGCTGCTTGCCGTAGACAGCTTTGTTGGCACCCTCGTCCTGATGCAGCGTTACACCGTTCAGCGAGACTCCCGCGAACGCCCCACGGCTGCGCGAGTAGCTCAGGATCTTGGCTTTCATCGCCGCGTCGGTTTCCGCGGTGCTTGATCTGCCGACTGGCCCGCCTGCCACTGAAGCTTCGCCACCCAGCGTGAACTTGCTCTTCAGCAAACTATCGATGCCTTCGCGATTCAGCACCAGCATGACGACATCGGTTGCTTCAGCGCCAATCTGAAAGCCGACGCTTCCGCCTCCGAGTTCGACCATCGCCGGCGCGTCCCATCCCATCTTGCCCTTGCCACGGCAGCTGATGGCGCCTCGTCCGAACGATCCGCCGATGATGAACCCGCCTTTCTTCATGCCCGGGACAACGATCACACATTCGGCCTTGTCCAGGACGTCGCCGGGAATGCCTTTGTCGGGGGCCGACATGATCTCGGTAAAGGCCTTCGCCGCATTCGCCAGCCGTTCATCTGTTTCCTTGTCGGCGAGTAGCGGACCGCTCGAGAGGAAAATTACCAGCGCAGTCAGGAACACTTTCTTCATGACGTCTTCTCCTTCCGCTTACTCAGAGCGATCACGTGCCTCACACGCGACGCAATCCCCAAAACAACGACAGCTCGCAATCGTTTCGCGCAAGGCGGGCCGCCCCTGTAGCTATGCATGGTTCACGCCGCTGCCGCTTCGGGGCTACGCACAGGAGAAAAGTTGAGTCGCGACACGAGAACAAGGTCTCGCCGCGACATGTCGCGGACGCAAAACACTCGGCGCGCCGGCAGCTCGAGAGTACGGGTGATACGCATGGCCTGATTCTTCCGCTCTCTCCATCGAAGGGGGAATCATGCTTCGAGCGCGGGACGTAGTGTCCGGCTTCAGCCGGACTAGCCAAGTCGCGCTGGCAGCCGGAACGCTCCTTCGGTTCACTCGCGCGGGATCAGCTCAGGACTCGGTGTCGCGTGACTTCGAGATTGCCTGCCACATCTCGAACACACCGAGCTCGATGGCCCAGCGTTTGATGTACGTTCGATCGACGCCTGGGTTTAGCTCCAGCACGCCAGCGGCGTCGCGGAGCTGCCTGACCGAGTCGCCACTCCGCTGTGCCCATTCGAGTTTGGACAGAATTGCGTCCTCGGGCGTGACCATCGCTACCGGGCGATCGAAGGAGAGATCCACGTACTGACGACGGGCTAGTTCCTCGAGGCTGTACGGTCGCTCTTTGCGGACAATCAGATCGACCTTGCTCGCTGACTGCGTATCGATCGCGTTGAACTGGCGCCGTTGCTCGAGCGCCGCGCGCGCGCCGACGCCATCCACGTAGAACGCCGCCGCATCGAGGTCCGCGACGAGTTGATCCAGTTGCTGCGGTGTGGGATCGATAACCACATCGGCGTCATGCGTGGCGCGCGGTCGCCCGTGATAACTGGCCGCGACCGATCCAGTCAGCATGTACGGAATCTTGTGCTTCTCCAGAATCTCTATTACGCGGCGCAGTGTCTCTTCGGGACTCACGGTTCGGCGGGCTCGCCGGTCGGAAAGACGGCGCGTGCAAGCTCGTCTCCCCACACAAGACGGGCGTACGACTCCAGAACCTGCCTGTCGCTATAGCCAGGATGACGGGCCCGGATACCCGACATCGCGAGGTGCCGGATGGAGGCGCTCAATCGAAACATGATGTCGAGGCGTGCCCGACCGCCGAGCCGGCGATAGATATCGCCCTGCAAGGTGTGGGCATCCGCCGTCGTGTCGAGCGGCCTTGGAAAATCCGGTTCGTCGTCGCTCCGCTGAATCGCCATTGGAAACATTATCGTCGGCTCGCGAAGTTATCCTCACCCTCGAACCGCACTTGGCGGGAGCCCCCATCTGCTTTCAAGGAGTCGTCGCATGAACACCGATTGCGGGTCGCCCTATCGACGTCCAGAACGCCCACAAGGTCACCACGGTGATGACGACGAGCACAGTGAGCGAGCTCTGTCCGTACCAGGCGCCGAACTGGTTGGTCACGAGCGCGCGCCCGAGCATGCCACTCATCCAGCCCCAGACAGCAAACGTGACGAACCCGAAGCGGACGATAACCGGGAACGTGAGCAACGAGAAGACCACGATAGACAAGCCCTCGATCCAGCGAGTGTCAGACCACCACACGTCGACAGTAAGGAGAGCCATCGCTGCGACGAAGGCAACCACACTCATCCAGGGACGAGGCAACAGCACGCGGCAGAGAAACAACAGAAAGAAGACGCTCAACGCCCGGGTGAGCCCGAGCGTCAACTCGGCGAGCATCCCGGCGGCAACAACTCGACCGCCTGTCAGGAAAGCAGGCATGAAAGCGAACCCAGGAACCGCATTACTGCCCGGCGGCATACCTCGTCCCGGCATGAACACGGCGTAAAGGCTCTGCCTGAAACAGTAGATCACGACGGCCAACGCAATACCGACGAGGATGTCGCGCGCCACGACCGGATCGCGCCAGCGACCGGCGAGCACGCGAGACCATGTCACCATCGCCTGCGGCCATGAACGACGGACCCACGGTTCGAGCGCGATGTACGCCAGTCCTGCCATCAAGCCTTCGAACGCGACGAGGGCCACTGAGGGTTGATACATCAGCGTTGCCAGGCCGTCGTGAGCAAACAAGACGATGATCAGAAACAGGAGAGTGCCGATGAAAAGCGCGACACGTGACGCGCCGGTCAGATCGGCACGGCCGATTTTCCAATTGCGGTAAGCGACGAGCACAATTGCGATTATGAAGACGTAATTGACAAGGACGGTAACCGGCCCTCCACTAGCACCAGCGAGGCCGAGAGCCGAGAGAGCCGCGTCCTCGCGCTCTGTCCAGGGGAACAGGACGGCAAACTGCATCAAACGTCCGCCCTGGCTGCGCGCCTCAACTTTCACCGGCAGGTTGTCGTGCCCCGGATAGACCCCGGTCCAGGCAAGCTCGGTGTCGGCCGACGCCGGCCGCGAGTCGGGCGTGAACCGCGAGAAGTCCAGACCGGCGGTAGAGAAAAGCGCGGACCAGTCGACTGAGGCCGCGCTATCCGATGCGGTGTCCCGATCCATCCGCGTGGCGACAAAGCGCCGCAAACGGCCATCTGGATCGAGTTCGACCAATACGGTGGCCCGTTGAATCAGCGGCTGGTCGCGCTCCACGCGACCCAATATCGCGAGTCCCGAAGTCAGAGGCACAAGAGGGCTTGCGCTGTGGATGTACCAGAACGTGAGAGGCGAGGGCGAACGCGATAACAGGCTCGTCCACGTCTCGCGCCGATCGCGTTGCGAACCGGCAAGTGTGTCATCGAAGTATCGGACGTACCGGCTGTCGCTCTCGAACCCGAACGCAGAATCGGCCGCTCGCTCCTTGTACCCAGCGGCACGAACAATCTCACGCGCCCTCTCGGCCAGCACCTCCGGGGGATATTCAAGCGGCAGCTGGTTGAGCATTTGACTGCGCCCGGTAAGCCAGAACACCGTCACCAGACTGACGGCTATCGCCGCAAGCAGACCGGTTGCGAGCCGAGGGCTCAGCACATGAGTCGGGCCCGCTGCCGCCACTATCTCCGGCGATGGTGTTTCTCCGGCAGCTAGCGCCTCTGCAAGCGGATCACCGCCGGGCAACAACGCCGCGACGTCGAGTGCCGACGCGGGCCGCTGCGCGGAGTCTGGCTCAAGGCAGCGCAGGATTGCGCTTTCTAGACGCGGACCGATATCGGGAATCAAAGTCGAGGGCGTGGTCGCTGGCTGCGCAGCCCGAAGTCGCAGGAACTCCTCAACGGTCTTCGCCTCGAATGCCGCTTTGCCAGTGAACAACTCGTACAGCACCAGACCGAGCGCATAGAGATCGCTCTGTTTTGTCGCGTCCTTCCCCGCCAGCTGCTCCGGCGCCATGTATGCCGGCGTCCCACTCCGGACGTCGTTGACCTCGAGTTGATCGGCCATCGCCGCCAGGCCGAAGTCCATGATGCGGACCTCGCCGTGACTGTCGATCATGATGTTCGCGGGCTTGAAGTCACGATGCAGCACGCCTTTCGCATGCGCCGCCGCGAGTCCCGCGCACAGCTTGCGCGCGATCTCGATGCCCTTGTCGATCGGCAGTCGGCCGATTCGCTTCAGCAAGGCGGCGAGATCTTCACCGTCGACATACTCCATCGACAAATACAGGTCGCCGTGCGACTCACCGATGTCGTACACGCGGCAGACGTTCGGATGCGCCAGCTGTCGCGCGAGCCGCACCTCGGTGCGCAACCGGGCACGGGCGCGTTCATCGGTGCGAAATGCCGTCAGGAACTTCAAGGCGACCGGCTGACCGAGCTCGAGATCGTTCGCGCGGTAGACCTCACCCATCCCGCCGCGCCCGAGGCGCGCCACGATGCGAAAGCGGTTGGCGAAGAGCGCCCCTGCACGAAAGCGTCCTTCGTCGGTGCCGCTACCGTGGGTTGGCGTGCCACATGACGGACAGAACCGATGCGAGGAAGAGAGGACAGCCTCGCAATATGGACAGGTCGTCGACGTCCCCTGTCGCCGCGGAGGCGCGGAGTCAACCAGGGAGTGCGCGCTTCCCTGTGCGGCGAGCATCCGATTGACTTCCGCCAGCAGGAATGTGTCCTGTCCGCACGCCTGCTCGACGAACGAGCTCCGCTCGGCCTCCGGTCGACTCAACGCGGCATCGAACACCTCGCGGATCCGCCGAAAATCATCGGGGCTCACCGTGCCGAGAGTAGGCAGCTCAGGCATACCAGAAACTCGCGTCCAGGGCTCACGTCGTCTAGCTCTTTTAGCGCACGGCTGATCGATTTCGTATCAGGCCGCGTCGTCTTACTGGAGCGGTCGGGATCATACGCCTGCCACGAAGGCCGGCGCCCGGTGTGATACGCGCCTCGTCCCTCTCTCGCTAATCCAGGTGAAAGGGAATCCTGATTTCAGCGGCGTACGCGTAACAGTCCGGCGATGCTGAGCACGGCGGTCACCGCCACAAGAACGCTCTTCTCCGAATGGCGGAGACGCCTGGCTCCCGGTATCATCGGGCGCACTGTGGAATCCACGCCGCTGTCGCAGCAGATCACGCGCTGGCTGGGCGACTGGCGACAGGGTGATGATGGCGCTCGCGACCAGTTGTTCGCCGTCGTGCAGCCGCAATTGCAGCAGATCGCCACACGCTTCCTTCACCACGAACGCGGCGATCACACGCTCGAGCCGAACGCGCTGGTCAACGAATTGTGTGTACGCCTGCTCGGCGCCGAGCCGATCACCTTCAACGATCGCGCACACTTCTTTGCCGTCGCCGCCCAGACGATGAGGCGGATCCTCATCGACCATGCACGGGCGCGAGTGGCCGACAAACGAGGCGGCGTCCAGCAGCGCGTCAGCCTGTCAGCGGTTGATGGCTGGAATCCGATTGCGCACAGCGAAGACCTGCTCGCGCTCGACGAAGTACTGGCGAAACTCGAGAAAGCCGATCCACGCGCCGCCCGCGTCGTCGAGTTGAGATTCTTTGGCGGCCTCAATGAAGACGAAGTCGCCGAAGTGCTGGGCGTGTCGGCGATCACGGTGAAGCGTGATTGGCGGGCAGCGCGCGCGTGGCTCGTGAGCAGGCTGAGAGCAAGGTCCGGCTGAAGCCGGACACTACAGCTGTGCAAGGTGTAGAGTAGGCCCATGAGGCGACGGACCATTGCCGTCCTCGTGCCCGCTCTTCTCATCACGAGCCTGGCGTGGGCACAGTTTCGTCGAGTTGGCGATACGAGCCTCGAAGCGCATCTCGCGCGCCCGGAGACCTACGACGGGCGCTACCACTACTGCCGCGCCGTCTACCGGCCGAATCCTCGCGGCGACGGCGGCAGTTGGCTCACGGACTATCCGCTTGCCGACATCGACCTGTCGATTCGCGTGTCAGAGCTCACGAAGATTGCCGTGAGCTTCGAGGCGCCGGGCCAGCCGAACCACCTGATCGTGCGGCTGACCGACGACGAGCTGTATCAATGCCCCGTCATCATCATGCAGGAAGTCGGCAGGCTGTTTTTCAGCGCCGATGACGCCGAGCGGCTCAGGACATACCTGCTGAAGGGCGGCTTCCTGTGGGTCGATGATTTCTGGGGTTCATACGCGTGGCAGGTCTGGGAAACCGAGATTCGAAAAGTGTTTCCAGCGAACGATTATCCGATCGTGGACATACCGACCGACCACGCACTCTTCCACACGATGTTCGATCTCAAAGGTGTGCCGCAGATTCCGGGCATCGGAACCTGGCTCGGCGGCCGGACGACCTCAGAGCGTGGCGCCGACAGCGCCGAGGTGCACGCCCGCGCGATTGCCGATCCTCAGGGGCGAGTGATGGTCTTCATGACCCACAACACCGACGTGAGCGATTCCTGGGAGCGCGAAGGCGAAGACCCGCAGTACTTCTACCAGTTCTCCATCGATGGATATCGCGTCGCCGTCAACGTGCTGCTCTACGCGATGACTCACTAAGTCAAAGGTCAGAGGTCAAAGGTTGGCCGCTACTTTTCTGGAACCAGGGTCACCGCTACGTAGCGGTCCGTGTTCAGGTACTGGCGCGCGGCATCGCGCAGCGCCGTGGTCGTGACCTGCTCATAGAACGGACGCATGTTGAAGACGTCTTTCACGTCTTCACCAAATTCGTACTTGAACAGGATGCGATTCAGCAGGTAGACGTTGGTCGCGGCATTCGTTTCAAAATCCCTGACCAGCGCCGAGCGCGCGTCGGCGACCTGCCCCTGCCCCGGTCCAACCCTCTTGTAGTCGTCGATCACCTGGAAAGCCGTCTTCACGAGGCTTTGTGTACGAGCCGGATCGCAGGCGAACGTAATCGTGATTCGGTACTCACCCGTCGGAAGCTTCGCAAAACGCGGCACGACACTGACGCCGTAAGTTCCGCCGAGATCCTCGCGCAGCGTTCGTTGCAGGTTTCCGGCAAGCGTGTCCGACATCGTCGTTGCGGTCACGCGGTTCTGCTCGTCGTTCTGGAACGGCCCCGAAAAAACAATGCTGACCTGGCTGCGCGGCGCGATACCGCTTTTCACCTCCCGCTCGACGACGCCCGCGGGTGTGCGCATCCCTACGTCCTTCACCATTTCACTCCGGCGCAAAGACGGCAGGCTGCCCACATACTTCTCAACCAGGGGTCTCATCGTCGCGACGTCGAAGCTACCGACGAAGACGAAGACGAAGTCGCTCGCATCGGCAAAACGATCCCTGTAGAACGTCATCGACTTGTCGAGATTCATCCGATCGACACTGGCCGGCGTCAGCGGCTGGGCGCGCAGATGGTTCTGGCTCAAGGCAGCATCGAGCGCCTGGTCGAACACAGTGTCGGGCTGCAATTGCCGATTCGCCAGTGTCACCTTCAGCTGATCGGTCATCACCTTGAAGGCGACCGGATCGGCTCGCGGTGCGGTAAAGGTGAGGTAGATCAGCTGAAACATCGTCTCGAGGTCCTTGCGTGCCGCGCCTCCAGCCAGTCCTTCTTCAGTGGCGCCGATATCGGCGCTGACGTAGGCGGTCGTGCCGGCGAGAACCTTGTTCAGATCGCCGCGGCTGAAATTACCGAGGCCGCCTTGTGCGATGACGGCATCAGCAGTTTCGGCGGAAATGAAGTCGTCATCGCTCGCGAGGGAGGTGCCGCCAGGGCTGACGGCTCGAAAGACGATCTCATCCTGCTTGAACGTCGTCGGCTTGAGCACCACGCGAACACCGTTCGACAAGGTCCATTCAGTGATCCCGACCGCCTCAGTGGATGACGTATTGGCAATCGCACCGGCCGTGGGGGCGCGAGCCAGCAGCGGCTGGCTGCTCACCGTTTCGACGTAGGCAGTGAGCTTCTCGGCCTCGGCGCTGCTGATCACCCCGGCCAGCTTCACGTCGGTCGGCAGCGTCCCTTTATCGCTTTCCGGCGCCGCGATCGCGACGACGCGATTGCGATCGGGCATCCACGTCTTGGCCACGGCGTTGACCTCAGCCAGCGTGATTTCCGGCAGGAAGCGCTGGTTCAAGCCATATTCGTACACGATGCCCGGGATCGGCTCTTCCTCGATGAAGTTGCGAATGAACTCGTCGGCAAGCGGCCCCGACTCGCTCTTGTCCTTTTCGACGACCGCCCGCTCCAGTCCGCGCTGGAGATTGAGCTTCATCCGGCTCAGTTCGGGCGCAGTGAATCCAAAACGCTCCACGCGGGCCACCTCGGTGAAGAGCGCGGCCAGCCCGCGTTCGACGCCGCCTTTCGCGACCAGTGCGTCAAGACTGGTCACCTCGATCGTGCGGACAAAGAGATCGCGATCGGTTTGCGCGCGCAGGAACGGTGCATTGGGCGCCTGCGTGATATCGACGAGCCGAGCGGTCAACATCGCGCCGAACAACTGCTCGACCATGTGCTGACGGTACGATCCGACCGTCATCTGCTCTCGTCCCGCCATCGTGCTCGTCGCGCTGATGCGAGTCGTCGTCGCCTCCGGATCGGTCACCACCGAGTACGCGGTGCCAGTCTGATTCGGGACGGTGTAGGTCGGGCGCGGCTTCGGTGATGTCGCAGCTGGAATCGACCCGAAGTGCGATCGGATCTGGAATTCCATGTCGGCCTTGTTGAAATCGCCGACGACGATGATGGCCATCAAGTCGGGGCGATACCAATCCGTGTAGAACTGCTTCAGCCGTTCGGGATTGACATTGCGGATGATCTCCGGCTGCCCGATCGGCAACCGATCCGCGTAGCGCGAGCCCTTGAGCAGCAGCGGAAACTGTGCGTTGTTGATGCGCTCGCCGGCGCCCAGCCCGAGACGCCATTCCTCGAGGATAACGCCTCGTTCCTGATCGATTTCCCGCGAATCGAATGTCACGTTGTGCGCGAAATCTTCGAGAATGAGCAGCGACCGGTCGATGATCCGTGGGTTGTCGGTCGGGATCTGCAGTTCGTATACCGTCTCGTCGAAGCTGGTATGCGCGTTGACGTGCGCACCGAAGCGCACACCGATGGACTGCATGAAGGTGCCAACGGCGTTCCCAGGAAAGTTCCGCGTGCCGTTGAAAGCCATGTGCTCGACGAAGTGGGCGAGGCCGCGCTGGTCATCGTCTTCGAGCACGGAACCCGCCTTGACCGCGAGCCGAAGTTCCGCGCGGGCCGCGGGCTGCCGGTTCTCTCGAACGTAATAGCGGATACCGTTCGGGAGCGTGCCCACTGTGATGAGTGGGTCGACCGGCACTATCTGGTCGAGCGTGGCGGCACGAACGGCCGGTGGGATTGCCGGCTGCTGGGCGTGAAGCACGCCCAGGGCAGCGGCGATCGTGGCGGCAAGAATCAGCAACCGGACGCGAGTATGAATGCTCATGGCTCATCCGCACTAATCAACGACTGTACGTAAAAGCGGTTCCATTCTTTGGACCCGCCTGTGTGATTGTAGCCAAGAGTGATGGTCGAGGCCGTACGGAGATTCCAGGACCCTGGAAACGCCTCCCGACTACCGCGCCGGGTGGTGCGGCAGGTCGTTGTAGTCCGGCATATGCGCCTTGAGCCCGCGCCCGGGCGTGATCTTGGAGTAGCCGGCGACAAGCTGGTCGTTCCAGCGGTCGACGGAGAAGTCAAACGGATCGCCCGGATCGCGATCCACGAGCTCCAGGTCGGTCTCCGTCATCGTCAGTTTGCCAAACGACAGCCGGCCACCTCGCCAGTAGATGTAGTTCTTTGACGTTGCCGGTGGCGACAGCGCCTGTGTGGCGCCAGGACCAAACACCTGCACGAGGGCGTCCTTCTCCACCCTGACCTGGGTGATCTGGCCGTGCATCGCAGGTGGCGGCAACAGTTTCGACGGGTCGAGCAGCACGTCGTTGCCATCGACCGTCACGCCGCGATCGGGATCGACCTTGAAGAGATCGTCCATCTTCATGCGGAACGCCTTGAGGAGCGGGTTGACGGGAATGCCGAATCCCTTCACGGATTCGGCGTGAATGCGGATGCGCCCATTGGGAGTCGGGCTGACACTCGCCTTCACGTCAAATGGCACTGGAACGCCCTTGCTCACCGTGCCCTTCTGTCGCAGGCCGCCGTGTGGATCGATCGATACCTGCAGGCCGCGCACATTCGAATGGCCGGCGAGCGCACGCGTCATGAGCGCGTTCAGCGAGGCGAGATCAACGGCCACCTCGCCGCTGTCGACGGTCACCGAATAACTGCGCGGATCGTCGAGATACGGCGCCTGCCCACTTCCCTGTGCGACGAATCGTCCGCGCAGACTCCTGACGTGGAGTGCAACGTCGTTCGTCAGATGCAGATCGACGTTGCGCATCTCCGCCTCGACCGCAGGTGCGTCGGCGCGCCCGCTGATGAAGGCGGCCGCGAGAAAAGCAATTACCAGGTGCGTTTTGCGCACGCCGGGGACGCTGCAGAATGCGAGCCACTCAGAAGAGCGCGCCGCTCAGACAGATTTGAGGTCGACGACACATGGACGAGCTACGGCTGCGCCTGTTCCAACAACTCCTCGAGTGTCTCGCCATCGACGGGTTTGACGAGGTGCGCATCGAATCCGGCGCGCTTCGTGCGAGCCAGGTCGCCCTCGCGACCCCAGCCGGTCAGCGCAACAATACGAGGACGCCGCCTCGACCAGACGTGTGCTCGAAGCCGCTGGCAGACTTGGAAACCGTCGACCTCGGGCATACCGAGATCGAGGAGGATGACATCGGGGTCGAAGTCCTTTGCTCGTTCCAGGGCCAGGCGCCCCTCGAAGGCGGTGGCGACTTCGTGTCCCATGGTTCGAAGGAGCCGGGCGATGGCGCGGGCGCCATCGCGATTGTCATCGATAATCAAGACGCGCTTGGTGGCTGTGGAGGCGGAGGGGGCCACGGCGACAGCCGTCAGAGTCCTGGCTGGAACAGCAGCGTCCGCTCTGGCAGGTAGCCGGACCACGAACTCACTGCCGCGATCCGGGCCGGCACTGCGCGCCTCGATCGTTCCGCCATGGAGTTCGACAAGCTGGCGCACCAGTGACAGACCGATTCCGAGACCGCCAAAGGATCGCGGCGGTCGTCGCGATCCTTGAAAAAACTTGTCGAAGGCGCGCGCGCGTTCGTCCTCGGACATGCCGATGCCAGTGTCTGCGACGATGACCTGGATTTCCGGTCCGGCCGTCTGCGCGGTCAGGCGAACCGTACCGCGCCCCTCGGTGAACTTCGCCGCGTTCG
>Ga0075430_100000805_pt1 | contig 24399 bp, 28 predicted proteins | sample RhiMetdeltSRZDD4_FD_75294 | JGI IMG/M metagenome (GOLD analysis project Ga0075430, IMG submission 75294) | Populus rhizosphere microbial communities from Tennessee, USA - Rhizosphere MetaG P. deltoides SRZDD4 | ecosystem: Host-associated > Plants > Roots > Rhizosphere > Soil | place: USA... | reverse complement strand
GCCGGACTATTGCGCGTTTCGTCGATCAGCGACTGCTGGGAACTTATCCCGCGGTACAGCGATAGACGGCGAGACTACCCAGCAGATTCGGCATGAGGGTGACCGGCTTGCCGTCGTGCAGTACCAGCCGCTCGCGGATGCGGATGCCGAGGCGGCGGCAGAGGTCTTCGAAATCGGTGATGGTGCAGTGGTGGACGTTGGGGGTCTCGTACCACTGGTAGGGAAGAGTTTCGGACACCGGCATGTTGCCGAGCAGGATCTGCAGGCGCGCGTTCCAGTGGCCGAAGTTGGGGAAGCTGACGATGCCTTCGTGTCCGACGCGCAGCATTTCGCGCAGCAGGAACTCGGTGCGGTGGATGGTCTGGAGGGTCTCGGAGAGGATGACGCAGTCGAACGAGCCGTCGGCGAAAAGCGAGAGGCCGCTTTCGAGGTCGACCTGGAGCACGTTCACGTCGTTCGCCACGCAGGCGAGCACCGCTTCGTCCTCGATCTCGACGCCGTAGCCCGGCGCTTCGCGCTCCTGCCACAAGGAGCGCAGCAGCGCGCCGTCGCCGCAGCCGAGGTCGAGCACCCGCGCACCTTTCGACACCCACTGCACGATCGCCTGCTGATCGGGTCTCATAGGTCGATGTTTGCGAAGTAGGACCGCAGCGCGGCGTGGTAGCGCGGGTCCTCAAGCAGGAAAGCGTCGTGGCCGCCGGGCGCGTCCAGCTCCAGATAGGAGACGATGCGCCGGTTGTCGAGCAGCGCGCGCACCATCTCGCGCGAACGCGCAGGCGTGAAGCGCCAGTCGGACTTGAAGGACACCACCAGGAACGCCGCCTTGGCGCGCGCGAGCGCCCGGGTCAGGTCGCCGCCGAAGTCCGCCGCTGGATCGAAGTAGTCGAGCGCCTTGGTGATGCGCAGATAGGTGTTGGCGTCGAAGTAGGTCGAGAACTTGTCGCCCTGGTAGCGCAGGTAGGACTCGACCTCGAAGTCGATGTCGAAGTCGAACCCGGGCGTGCCGCGGCGCAGCACCCGGCCGAACTTCTCGGCCATCGCCTCGCCGGAGATGTAGGTGATGTGCCCGATCATGCGCGCGATGCGCAGGCCCCGCGTCGGCACCACGCCCTTGTCGTAGTAGTGCCCGCCGTGGAAGTCGGGGTCGGTCATGATCGCCTGGCGCGCGACCTCGTTGAACGCGATGTTCTGCGGCGTGAGCTTGGCCGCGGCCGCGATCACGATCGAGTGGTGCACGCGATCGGGGTAGGAGAGGGACCACTGCAGCGCCTGCATCGCGCCGAGCGAGCCGCCGATCACCGCGGCGAAGCGCTCGATGCCGAGCCGGTCGGCGAGGCGGCGCTGTGCCTCGACCCAGTCCTCGACCGTGACGACCGGAAAGTCCGCGCCCCAGGGCTTGCCGGTCGCGGGATTGATCGATGCCGGACCGGTGGAGCCGAAGCAGCTGCCGATGTAGTTCGAGCCGACGACGAAGAAGCGGTTGGTGTCGAGCGGCTTGCCTGGGCCGACGAGGTTGTCCCACCAGCCGACGTTGTTCGGCTCGTTCTTGTAGAAGCCGGCGACGTGGTGCGAGGCATTCAAGGCGTGGCACACCAGCACCGCGTTCGAGCGCGCCTCGTTCAGCCGGCCGTAGGTCTCGTAGGCGATCTCGTAGGAAGGCAGCTCGGCGCCGCCGCGCAGGCGCAGCGGCTCGGCGAATTGCGCCTTCTGCGCGGTAGCCGCGCCGACGGACGAGGGATCGTGAGGGGCGTTCATCGTCTCTTTAGCGGTATTTGTAAGGCGCCCGCAAGCTGACTTCAAATCGGCGCGGGCGCATTATAGCGGCACGGAGGAATCATGAGACCCGTTCTTGTAGCAGCCGCATTGATGGTGTCGTGCTCAGCGGCGGCGAGCGAGCTGGTAGCCGAACGCATCCAGAAGCTGACGCGCGCCGTGCGCTGGCAGCCGGTGGCGGAGATTCCCGTCAACTTCAAGACCTTTCACCCACAGGGGATGGTGAAGATCGGTGACGCCTTTTTCGTCTCCTCGGTCGAGATCATCAAGCCAACAACGCGCTATCCGGAGCCCAAGGATGGCTACGACCGGGATACCGGCGAAGGCGCCGGGCATCTCTTCAAGATCGACGCCAAAGGTAATCTGGTCGGCAGCGTGAAGCTCGGCGAAGGCACGATCTACCACCCCGGGGGAATCGATTACGACGGCCGCCATATCTGGGTGGCGGTCGCCGAGTACCGGCCGAACAGCCGCTCGATCATCTACCGCGTCGATCCGAAGGCGATGAGCGCGGTAGAAGTGTTCCGCTTCGCGGACCACATCGGCGGCATCGTCCACAACACCGACGACCGCACGCTGCACGGCGTGAGCTGGGGCTCGCGCCGTTTCTACAAGTGGACGCTCGGTCGCGACGGGAAGGTGACCAACGCGAACGTGCCACCGGAGAAGCTGCGCGTGCCCAACCGCGCGAACTACATCGACTACCAGGACTGCCACTACCTCGGCGGACGCCGCATGCTCTGCTCAGGCCTGAATAACTATCGGATCAAGGCCGATGGTCCGGCGTTCCCGCTCGGCGGACTGGAATTGGTCGACCTGAAGACCGACCAGGCCGTCTACCAGGTGCCGGTCGAGCTTTGGTCGCCGTCGGGCAAGCCGATGACACAGAACCCGTTCTGGGTCGAGGCGAGCGACAACGGGCTGCGCGCCTATTTCATGCCCGACGACGACAAGTCAACGCTCTTCGTATTCGAGGCGGCGGTGAAGTGATTCAGTCTGCGGCGCGCGCTGCGCCCGACTGGAGCACGGAATCGATTTGCTGATCGGACAGACCGGCCTCGCGTAGCACTTCGCGCGTGTGCTCGCCCAGGCGCGGCGCGTGGCGGCGGTATTCGGGTTTCGACTCGGACCACTCCGAGGGCACCGCGAGCGTCCTGATCTTTCCCTCGGTCGGATGGTCGACTGTCTCGAGGTAGCCGATGGCGTTCAGGTGCGGGTCGGCGACAATGTCGTCGAGGCTGTTCATGCGCTGCACCGGGATGTCGCCGCGCTCGAGCGCCTCGAGCCAGAACGCGGTGCTGCGGCGCTTCATTTCGTCGGCGATCATGGCGTAGGCGCGGTTGTAGTTCTTGCTGCGCGCTTCCTGCGTCGCGTATTCCGGCTGCTGCATGATCTCGGGCTTGCCGATGATCTCGACGAACGCTTTCCACTGCTTGTCGTTGTAGATCAGCGCGCAGACGTAGCCGTCGCTCGTCTGGTAGGGCCGGCGGTCGGGCGTGAGGATGCGGATGTAGCCGGCCTCGCCCAGCTTGGGCTCGAAGGTATAGCCGCCGAGATGATCCGACAGCACGATCTGCAGCAGGTGCTCCCACATCGGCACGTCGACCCGCTGGCCGTTGCCGGTGCGCTCGCGGTAGAAGAGCGCCGCGTTCACCGCGCTCGCGACCTGCTGCCCGACCGAGCGGTCGGCGACGATCATCGGCGCGTAGCGCGGCTCGGGCGCGCCCTGCTTCTGCAGCAGCCACGGCAGCCCGGAGGCGCCCTGGATCAGATCGTCGTACGCGGCTTTTGCGGCATACGGGCCGCGCTGGCTGTAGCCGAAGCAGCCGACGTAAATGATCTTCGGGTTGACCTTGCGCACGTCGTCATACCCGAGTTTCAGCCTCGCCATGGCCTGCGGGCGAATGTTGTAGACCAGGACATCCGAGCGTTTCGCCAGCGAAAGACACGCCTCGCGCGCGGCGGGCTGCTTGAGGTCGAGCGCCACCGAGCGCTTGTTGCGGTTCACGTTCAGGAAAATGGCGCCCATGCCGGGGTTGCGAAACGGCCAGGCCTGGCGGATCACGTCGCCGTCGGGCGGCTCGACCTTAATCACGTCGGCGCCGAAGTCCGCGAGGATCTGGGTCGCGTAGGGACCCATCACCACCGTGGTGAGATCGAGGACGCGGACGCCGTGCAGCGGGCCGCTCATGCGTCGATCACCATCTCGAGCAGCGCATACGAGAGCGTCTTGCCGTGCGGGTCGATGGCGAGCGAGGTGGTGACGCCGCTGTCGAGCGCGCGTTCGCAGACGAATTGCAGCGCGTGCAGCCCCGGGATCTCGTAGCGACGCACCTCGCCGCCCACGAGGTGGGCGAGGTGGCGTTTCACCGCCTGCGCCGAGACTTCCCGGCGCAGAAGCTCGTAGTCCTCGTCGCGATAGGGAAACAGCGCCAGCGTGAGCGTGTCGCCCTTGTCGCCGGCGCGGGCGTGCGCGAGCTCATGCAGCCTGCGTTTCACGGTCCTCGTCCATCAGCGTGACTTTCGGACGTACGCGCGCGCGCTCGAGCAGCAGCGATACTACGCCGATCCGCTCCTGCGCATAGCGGCGCACCCCGCCGCCGCCCGCCGGACCGTTGATCCACAGCGCCTCGACTTCGGCGCCGACGCGCTCGGCGAGCTCGCGCGTAGTCGTTCTCGCCGCCACGCGCAGCCGCACCTCATAAGGCAGCGGATGGGCGAAATCGGTGCGGTGCGCGCTATCCATGCCGATCAGGTCGACGCGCAGGTCGGTGACGTCGTCGCGCAACCGCTCGCGCACGATCTCGCCCGCGAGCCGCGCGCGCTCCACCGCTCGTGCACCGGCGTATGAGATCTCGCCCTCGCCGACGAAGCCCGCGCGGTAGCCGACGCTCACTTTGTAGGTCGGAGTGCGCGTGCGGCCGCCGGCTCCGATGACAGAAACACGGTCAGCAGCGGTCTGCCGCAGCTGGACCGAGGTGAAATCTGCCACGACATCCGGCGTGAGGTAGCCACCGGGATCGGTCACCTCGTAGAGGAGCTGCTCCTTGGCGGTGCGCAGCGTGATGGCGCCGCCGGTGCCGGCAACCTTGCCCAGAACTCCGTTGCCGTCGGCGTCGACGTCGCACCAGGGAAATCCGAGTTGCGCGAGGTTGGGCACGTCCTTCAGGCCCGGCTCGGCGAAATAGCCCCCGGTCACCTGCCCGGCGCATTCGAGGAGGTGCCCGATGGCGGTGGCGCGCCCGAGCCGCTGCCAGTCATCGAGCGGCCACTTGAATTCGTGCGCGAGCGGCGCGACGAACAAGGATGGATCAGCGACGCGGCCGGTGACCACGACCTGCGCGCTGCTCGCCAGCGCCGGTAGCATCTCCTCGGCGCCGAAATAGGCGTTCGCCGAAACGAGTGTCCCGTACTCCGAGAGCGCCGCGCCGCGTGCCTCGATGGTGCGCATGCCGGGCTCGAGCAGCGAGAGCACGTCGTCGCCGGAAACGACCGCCACCCGGATCGCCAGTCCCAGGCTTTTCGCCAGCGAAATCACCTTGCGGCCAGCGCCGAGCGGATTCGCCGCGCCCATGTTGGTGATGATGCGGAAGCCGTGACGCACGGCGAGCGGCAGCAGCGCGCGCATGCGTGCTTCGAGCAGCGGATCGAATCCCGCTGCCGAATCGGCGAGCTTGCGCAACTGCGCGAGCGCGATAGTGCGCTCGGCGAGGCACTCGAGCGCGAGGTAGTCGAGCTCGCCCTGGGAGGCGAGGATCACCGCGGGCTCGAGGCGGTCGCCCTGGAAACCGCTGCCCGCGCCGATCCGGATGTGGTTAGGGCGCTTATTCAGGCTGAATCCCGGCGAGCTTGACGAGCTTCGCCCAGTTCGCGACCTCGGCCTGGATGAATTTGCCGAGCTCCGCCGGCCCCATGGGCGCGACGTCGGTGCCGACGAGCGCGAACTTCTCCTTGATTTCCGGGTTGGCCAAGGCCTTCATGTTGGCTTCGTGCAGGCGTTGCACGATGGCGTCGGGCAGCTTCGCCGGCGCCACCAGCGCGAACCAGGCGATGATCTCGTAGCCCGGCAGCTCCTCGGCGATCGCCGGCAGGTCGGGGGCGAGAGAACTGCGCTTGCCCGCGGTCTGGGCCAGGCCGCGGAGCTTGCCGCCTTTCTGCTGCGCCAGCGCATTCGCCATGTCGACGAAGGTGAACGCGAGCTGGCCGCCCATCGTGTCGGTGATGGTTTGCGGGATGCCCTTGTAGGGGACGTCGACGACGTCGAGCTTGCCGAGCTGCTTCAGCATGGCGAGCGACACCTGCGAACCGGCCGAGCCGTAGCCGGAGGACAGCTTTCCCGGCTGCGCGCGCACGTGCGCGAGGAATTCCTTCAGGTTCTTGGCGGGGAAATCCGGCCGCACCATCAGGATGAACGAGGTGGTGCCGTAGCGCGTGATCGGGGTGAAGTCCTTCACCGGGTCATAGGTGAGCTTCTTGAACAGGCTCACGTTTGCCGCCTGGGGCGTATTCGTCGTGAGCATGAGCGTATAGCCGTCGGGCGCGCTGCGGGCCACTTCGGCCGCGGCGATTGCGCCCTGGGCGCCGGCCTTGTTCTCGACCACAAACGGCTGGCCGAGCGCCTGCTGCAGTTGCGCTCCGGTGAGGCGCGCGACCTGGTCGGTCGCGCTGCCGGCCGGGAAGGGTACCACCAGCTTGACCGGCTTGGACGGATACGTCTGGGAATGGGCCAGCGGCATGGCCAGCGCGAGCAGCAAGGATGTCAGCCATTTCATGAGAGGTCCTTAAGCGTTGAGTCTGGCGAGAAGCTCGCGTGTCTTCGCCGGGTCGCTCGCGCGCAATACGCGCTGCGCGAGCGCCTGCACTTCGGCGAGGTTGGTGCGCAGGATTCGTTCCTTGATCGCCAGGAGCTGCGACGGGTGCATCGAAAAGTTGCGCAGCCCGAGGCCCAGCAGCAGCCGCGTGAGCTGCAGGTCGCCCGCCATTTCGCCGCAGACGGCGACCGGCATGCCGCCGCGCGTGGCGGTCTGGATGGTGCCGGCCACCAGCGTGAGCACTGCGGGGTGCAGCGGGTCGTAGAGGTGCGCGACCGAATCGTCGGTGCGGTCGATGGCGAGCGTGTACTGGATCAGGTCGTTGGTGCCGATCGACAGGAAGTTGAGCCGCCGCATGAACATCGGCAGCGCGAGCGCGGCTGCCGGGATCTCGATCATGCCGCCGATCTGGATTTCCTTGTCGTAGGGCTGGCCGCGCTCGTCGAGCTGCGCCTTCGCCTGGCTGATGAGCGCGAGCGTCTGGTCGATCTCGTGCGCGTGCGCGAGCATCGGCAGCAGCATGCGCACCTTGCCGTAGTGCGAGGCGCGCAGAATGGCGCGCAGCTGGGTGAGGAACATCTGCGGCTCGGCGAGGCAGAAGCGGATCGCGCGCAGCCCCATGGCCGGGTTGGGCATGGTGTGGCTTTCGCCCGAGCCGTTAAGCGCCTTGTCCGCGCCGAGGTCGAGCGTGCGCAGCACCACCGGGCGGCCTTGCATCGCCTTGGTCACCTCGCGGTACGCCTCGAACTGCTCTTCTTCGCCCGGAAGATCCTTGCGGTTGAGGAACATGAACTCGGTGCGGAAGAGGCCGACACCCTCGGCGCCGGCCTCTAGCACCTGGGGCATGTCCTGCGGCAGCTCGATGTTGGCGAAGAGCTCAATCGGCGTGCCGTCGACCGTGGCGGCGGGCGTCGACTTTAGGCGCTTGAGGCGCTTCCTCTCGGCCTTGAGCTCGGTCTGGCGCTCGCGATATTCGGCGAGCACCAGCGCGTCCGGGTTGACGATGAGCAGGCCGCGCTCGCCATCGACGATCACCACCTCGCCTTCGGTGATCGTCTCGTAGGCGTGGTGCAGGCCGACGATCGCCGGGATGCCGAGCGAGCGCGCCACGATCGCGGTATGCGAGGTGACGCCGCCGACGTCGGTCACGAAGCCGCCGAAGTGATGGCGCTTGAACAGGATCATGTCGGCGGGCGACAGGTCGTGCGCCACCACGATCAGCTTCTCTTCCTCGGAGACCACCGGCGGCTTGAGCACCTGGCCGCCCATGAGCTGCTTCAGCACGCGCTCGACGGCCTGCTGCACGTCGGCCTTGCGCTCGCGCAGGTAGGGATCGTCGATCTCCTCGAAGCGCTCGACCAGGCGCTCCATCTGCTGCACCAGCGCCCACTCGGCGTTCGCGCGGCGCTTGCGGATCAGCTCGCGCGGCGCCATCGCCAGCGCCGAGTCGTTGAGGATCATGCGATGCAGGTCGAGGAAGGCCTCGAACTCGGCCGGCGAGCCGGGCGGGATATGCGCCTTGAGCGCCGCGAGCTCCTCCTGGGCGGCGAGCATTGCGCGGTCGAAGCGCGTCACTTCGGCGTCGACCGCCTCCGGCCCGACCTCGTAGTGCGCCACCTCGAGCCGGGCGGTCGCGACCAGGTGCGCATAGCCGACAGTGATGCCGCTCGACACGGGGTACCCGTGAAGAACGAAGTTCATTCCCCCTCGCCGAACTTCTCTGCGATGAGCTTGGTGAGCGCGGCGATCGCCGCATCGGCGTCGGCGCCCTCGGCCTCGATCCGCACCGAGCTGCCCTGTCCGGCCGCGAGCATCATCACGCCCATGATGCTCTTCGCGTTCACGCGCCGGCCGCTGCGCGAGATCCAGATTTCGCACGTATAGCTGCCGGCGAGATGCGTGAGCTTGGCCGCGGCGCGTGCATGCAGGCCGAGCTTGTTCACGATCGGGGCGTCGACGCTAGGCATCGAGGCAGCGGTCCGAATTCATGTGCACGACGCCTTCTGCGCCGCCGGAAAGCGCGCGCTGGATCGCATCCTGGAGCGATCCATTGCGCCCGGTGAGCACGCGCAGCAGCATCGGCAGCGAGGCTCCGGATACGCCCTCGATGCGCCCATCTTGCAGCAGGCGCGACACCACGTTGCCCGGCGTGGCGCCGAAGATGTCGGTCAGCACCAGCACGCCGTCGCCCGAATCGAGCCCCTCGAGCAGCTCGCGTGCGCGCAGCACGAGGTCGTCCGGATCGTCCTGCCGCCAGACGCTAAGCGTCGCGACCTGCTGCGGCGGGTTGCCCAGGATCTGCGTCGCGCTAGCGAGCAGCGCTTCGCCGATCGAGCCGTGGGACACGACCAGCACGCCGATCATTGGATTTTTTTCTCCAGGGCGTCGAGAAACATACCCGACACATCGAATCCGGTCTGGTCCTGGATCTCGCGGAAGCAGGTTGGGCTGGTCACGTTGACTTCGGTCAGGTAATCGCCGATGACGTCGAGGCCGACGACCAGGAGGCCCCGCTGCGCCAGGACCGGCCCGAGGGCGCTCGCGATCTCGCGATGCCGGGCGGTGATCGACTGGGCCACCCCGCGCGCGCCGGCGGCGAGGTTGCCGCGCGAGTCGCCGGCCTTCGGGATGCGCGCGAGGCAGTGCGGCACCACTTGGCCGTCGATCAGAAGCACGCGCTTGTCGCCCTGGGTGATCTCCGGAATGTAGCGCTGCGCCATCACGGTGCGCGTGCCGAGCTCGGAGACGGTCTCCACGATGACGTTGCGGTTCGGCTCATCGTGGCGCACGCGGAACACGCCGTGCCCGCCCATGCCGTCGAGGCGCTTCAGCACCACGTCGGCGTGCTGCTGGATGAAGCCCTGGAGGTCTTCCATGCGGCGTGCGACGAGCGACGGCGCGGTGAACTTAGAGAACTCGGTGATCGCGAGCTTCTCGTTGTGATCGCGGATCGCGTCGGGCGCGTTGTACACGCGCGCGCCTTCGCGCACCGCCGCGGAAAGAAGCCAGGTGCTGGTCACGTACTCCAGGTCGAACGGCGGGTCCTTGCGCATCAGCGTTGCGCTGAAGCCGGCGAGCGGCCGGCGCTCGACCGCGTGCGCGCGATACCAGTCCTCGTCGTTGTCGGCGAGCGAGATGCGCTGCGCCGCGGCAGCGACGCGGCCCTGCAGCCAGTGCAGGCTTTCCTGCTCGCAGATCCAGACCGCATGGCCGCGCTTCTGCGCGGCCCGCATCATCGCGACGCTCGTGTCCTTGTACGCCTTGAGCGACTCCGGCGCGTCGATGATGAAGAGTAACTGCAGGACACCCCTGCCTTACTTGCTCTGGGCGACCATGAACTCCACGGCGGCACGGATCTCCGCGTCGGAGAGCGACGGGTTGCCGGCCTTCGGCGGCATCGCGCCCTTGCCCTTGATCACCGACTGCATGAGCGCGTCGGTGCCGGTCTTGATGCGCGGCGCCCAGGCCTCCTTGTCGCCGAGCTTCGGCGAGCCGGCCACCGACTGCAGATGGCACGCGAAGCACACCTTGTCGTACACCGCCTTGCCGCTCGCGGCGGCGGGCTTGGCGTGGTCCTGGTGCGCCTGCGCGGCCGCGACGGGTTTCCCGGCTGCGGGTTTCTCGGCCACAGGCTTGTCCTTGGCGGCGGGCGCTGCGGGCGGCTTGAACTTGCCACCCGCTTGGTTCGCCATGAACGCAACCGCGCGGGCGATCTCGGCATCGGTGAGAGACGCGTCGCCGCCCTTCGGCGGCATCGCACCTTTGCCCTTGATCACGGTCTGCACAAGCTCGTTCAGGCTGTGCTTGAGATGCGGCGCCCAGGCGGTCTTGTCGCCGAGCTTCGGCGCATTCGCGACGCCGGCCTGGTGGCACGCGCCACAGGTGGCCTGCACGATTGCTTCGCCGGTGCGCGCGCCCGGCGCAGCTTGCGGCGCGCCGAACTCGAGGCGCCCGACCGGCTGGATGCGCGCGGCGACGGCTTCCGGCGCGAGCGCAGCCGGGTCGGCACCCGGGCGGCTCAGCACGAGTTGCACCAAAAGCAGGATGCCGATGATCGGCACGAGGAACGAAAGCAGGATCACGACGATCAACTGCTGAGGTGTCTTGATGAAAGATTCGTGCTGGTCGTGCGCCACGATTAGGAGTTGTAGTTTTGTAAAGGCATGATTTTAGCGTGAAAGTCTGGCTCGTCATCCTCGGCTTGGCCCTCATCGTCCTCGGTTTCGCGTGGCCCTGGATCGAGAAGCTCGGCCTCGGTCGATTGCCCGGCGACTTGCGCTTCGAGCGCGAAGGGTTCAGCTTCTATTTTCCGCTCACGACCTCGATCCTCGTCTCCGCGGCGGTGTCGCTTCTGATCTGGCTGCTTCGGCGCTAACGCGTGGACGCGGAAAGGAAAACGGGCTATCCTGCGCGTCCGTTTTTCGTAGCGCCCGTAGCTCAGCGGATCAGAGTATTGGCCTCCGAAGCCAAGGGTCGTGGGTTCGAATCCCGCCGGGCGCGCCAAACCGATTTTCAACTGGAGCAAATTCGATGAAGCGCCTTCTCCCCGTCGCAGCAGCGCTCGCGCTTGCCGCTTCCAGCGCGCTTGCGCAGCAATATCCCACCCGGAACCTCTCGATGATCGTGCCCTACGCCGCGGGCGGGCCGACCGACACCGTGGCGCGCGTCACCGCGCAGGCCATGGGCAAGCCGCTCGGCCAGACCATCATCGTCGAGAACCGGCCGAGCGCCGGCGGCATCCTCGGGCCGGAGCAGGTGAAGAACGCCAAGCCCGACGGCTACACCATCCTGATCCACCACATCGGCATGGCGACCACGCCGACGCTGTACCGCAACCTGCGCTTCAAGCCGCTCGAGGACTTCGAGCCGATCGGCCTGATTAACGACGTGCCGATGACGATCATCGGCAAGCCCCAGCTGCCGGCCAAGGACTTCAAGGAATTCCTCGAGTACATCAAGAAGAACAAGGACAAGGTGACCTACGCGAACGCCGGCATCGGCGCCGCCTCGCACCTGTGCGGCATGCTTTTCATGAGCGCGATCCAGACCGACTTCCTCACCGTGCCGTACAAGGGCACGGCCCCGGCGATGAACGACCTGCTCGGCGGCCAGGTGGATTTCATGTGCGACCAGACCACCAACACCACGTCGCAGATCAAAGGCGGCAAGGTGAAGGCCTATGCGGTGACCTCGGCTAAGCGCGTGCCCTCGCTGCCCGACGTCCCGACGCTCGCGGAAGTGGGCGTGAAGGACGCCGAAGTCGGCATCTGGCACGGGCTGTACGCGCCGAAAGGCACGCCGAAGCCCGTGATCGACAAGCTGGTGTCCGCGCTGCAGGAGGCGCTCAAGGATGAGGGCGTGCAGAAGCGCTTCGCCGACCTCGGCGCCACCACCATGCCGGTCAACCAGCAGAACCCGGCCGCCCTGCAGAAGCACCTCAAGGCGGAGATCGACAAGTGGGCGCCGCTCATCAAGAAGGCGGGCCAGTACGCCGACTGATTTTTTCCAGAACAGGAAAGGCCGCCCAAGGGGCGGCCTTTTTTTTGAGGGTATGTGACTTCACGTACCACCTGCCGGGAGACGTGACTTAGTTGGTAAAAGACCATTCCGAGGAGCGCGAACAACGGAAGCCATTCCAAATTAGTCATGTGGTTATCTCCCTGTCCGCTTTTTCGGGAAGTATGTACTTAGCGAAAGGCGGGGTTTTCAGGATGATGTGAGGGCTGCTCGCAATGATGGCGCTGGGGGGGTGGGGGTGATCTTTAAGCCGTTAAGCCGGGAAGAGTACGAGCGGCTGTCTCTGGACCAGCGGATGGAATACCTCCACCGTCTGATGACGGACGTTCGCCAGAAGCTGGCCGAAACTCGCAAGCAGCAAGAAGACAGCCGCAAGCGGATAGACGATTCCGGGCGCTAGCAGGCTAGGCGCGGCTCTTCGCCCGCGCGGCCGCAGCCAGGCAGAGATCGTTCCAGACCTTCTGATCGGCGATCTTGCCGTCGCGGATCAGGAAGCGGTCGATGTAGCGCACCCCCTCGAACGCCTCGCCGTCGGCCCATTCGCCGCGCAGGCCGCCATAGTTGTAGACCACTGTGCCTCGGGCCGTCGGATGCTCGTCGAAGCGCTCGAAGACCTTCTTGACCCAGCGGTACGTCGCGGCGGAGCGCGCGGGTAGCTCGGTGCAATCGGTGAACGTCACCCCGCCGGGGAACAGCATCCGGCAGCCCGGGGCGAGGTAAGCGTTGGCTTCGGCATAGCGCCGCTCGGCGAACAGCGCGAGGAAGTCCCAGACGAGCTGCCCGGCGGGGCCGAGGCTCTCGCGGGTCATGGCGTGGACGACAGGCTGGTCGCGAAGGTTCATGTCGGGCTCCCGAAGTGGTCCCGCGGAGAATAGTAGCCCTACCGCATCAGCGCGTACTCTCCGCCGCGTTCGACCGCGCGGCGGTACGCCGGCCGCGCGTGGATCGTCTCCAGGAAGCGCATCAGGCGCGGCCGCTTCTCGTCGAGGCCGCCGCGCGCGCGCGCCGCCTCCAGCGGGAAGCTCATCTGGATGTCGGCGGCGCTGAAGTGCGCCCCAGCAAACCATTCGCTTTTCCCCAGCTCGCTTTCCATGAAATCCAAATTGCGGACGAGGTTCGGCAGCACGAACGTCGTCAGCGCTTTGTCGGCGATGGCGCGCGCGATCGGCCGCACGAGGAGCGGCGCCTTGTACTTGACGCGGTCGAACAGGAGTTTGAGAAGCAGGGGCGGCTGCGCCGTGCCTTCGGCGAAGTGCAGCCAATACAGGTAGCGCAGGCGCTCCGGAGACCCGAACGCCGGCGCGAGCTTGCCCGCGCCGTAGCGGTCGGCGAGGTGCTCGACGATCGCGCCGGACTCGGCGAGCGTAACGCTGCCGGAGCCGTTGTCATCCGTAATGACCGGCGACTTGCCGAGCGGATGCACCGCGCGCAACGCCGACGGCGCGAGCATGGTCTGCGGGTCGCGCTGGTAGCGCTTGACGTCGTATTCGAGGCCGAGCTCTTCGAGCAGCCACAGGACGCGCTGCGAGCGCGAGTTGTTCAGGTGATGGACGGTAATCATCGAGACTGCGGCCCGCGGACGGTTGTTTCCTCTACGGCCATTCGACCGCGCCTTCCGGCCAGTGCTTGCTCGACACCGGCACGACGCAGAAGCGGTGGCCGCCGGGATCCTCCATCACCCACCACTTCTTCACTTGGTGCACGCGCTTCGCGCCAAGCTTCTCCAGCCGCCCTACCTCGGCGTCGACGTCATCGGTCTCGATATCGAAGTGCACGCCCTCGCGGCCCGGCTCGACGCGCTGGACCATGCAGTCGAGGTGCGGCCCCGGCAGGGTTGCGTAACGCTCTTGCGCAGAATAGTCGAGGCTTCTTCCGAGCGCCGCGCTCCAGAACTGCGCGACGGCCTGGTGCGTCCGCGAACTGGTGTCGACCAGGATCGCGCAGATGCGGCTGCGGTGCGTCATGGCAGCTCCCGATAGCGGTAGCAGGAGACCAGATGGTCGTTGACCATGCCGACCGCCTGCATGAACGCGTAGCAGATGGTGGTGCCGACGAAGCGGAAGCCGCGGCGCTGCAGGTCCTTGCTGAGCGCGTCCGACTCGGGCGTGCGCGCGGGGATGTCCTTGCCCTTCCTCGAATTGCGAATTGGCTCGCCGCCCACGAACTGCCACAGATAGCGGTCGAACGAGCCGAACTCCTTCTGCACCGCGAGAAAAGCGCGTGCGTTGCTCACGGTGCTCTCGATCTTCAGGCGATTGCGCACGATGCCGTCATCTTTCATCAACTTCCTTTTCCGGGAGGCGTCAAAGCGGGCAACCTTCCTCGGGTCGAAACCTGCAAACGCTCGCCGGTAATTCTCGCGCTTTTTCAGGATGGTCGACCAGGAAAGCCCGGCCTGCGCGCCTTCGAGGATCAGGAACTCGAACAGCACCCGGTCATCGTGCACCGGCACGCCCCATTCCTTGTCGTGATAGGCGATGTCGAGCTCGGTCGAGGGCCAGCTGCAGCGTTTCACGCCACCGGCGGTCGGCGCTTCCATATCTGTGTCGCCTGCTCGAACGCGTGCGCGAGCTGGAGCACGCCGAAATCGTCGCGGTAGCGGCCGACGATCTGGATGCCGACCGGCAGGCCGTCGTCGGTGAACCCGGCGGGAACCGAGATCGCCGGGTGCGTGGTGAGGGTGATGTAGTAGCAGCTCTTCATCCAGTCGAGGTAGTTCGTCATCTTCACGCCCGCGATCTCGTGCGGGTAATCCTGCTCGACCGGGAAGGGCGGCAGCTGGTTCACCGGGCAGACGAAGAAATCGTACTTCTCCAGGAATTGCCGCATGCGGTGATACATCGCTGTACGCAGGTTCTCCGCTTTGGCGATGTCGGCAGCGCTGCGCTTGAGCCCCTCTTCGGTGTTCCAGATCACCGTGTCCTTCAGCTTGTCGCGGTGCTCCTTCAGGAGCGCGCCGCCGCGATGCAGCCAGGTGAGCGCGCGCAGCGACTCGAAGGCCTCGGTCGCGCCAGAGAAGTCCGGCTCCGCGTCCTCGACGCTGCAGCCGAGATCCTTGAAGGTCTTGCGCTGGCCTTCCAGCACTTTCGTGACCGCCGGTTCCACCGGCAGGCCGCCGAGGTCGCGGCTCCAGGCAATACGGGTTTTCCTGAAGCTGCGTTTCAGCGGTTTGAGAAAAACAGATCCGGGTTCCGTGATCGAGGTGGGCGCGCGCGGATCCGGGCCGGCCTGGGCCGAGAGGAGAAACGCGGCATCGGAGACGGTGCGCGCCATCGGTCCGAGCTCGCTCAGGTTGCTCCAGGGATAGGGATGCGGGTAGGCCGGCACGCGGCCGGTGGAAGGCCGGAAGCCGATGACGTTGCAGTAGTTGCCCGGGTTCCTGAGCGAGGCGGCGAAGTCGCCGCCGTCTGCGAAGGGCACCATGCCGCAGGCCACCGCGACTGCCGCGCCGCCGGAAGAGCCGCCGCAGGTCTTCGACAGGTCGTACGGATTGCGCGTCGCGCCAAAGACCTTGTTGAAGGTCTGCGAGCCGGCGCCGAACTCGGGCGTGTTGGTCTTGCCGATCAGGATCGCCCCGGCCGCCTTCAGGCGCTCGGCCATGATGTGATCCTCGGCCGGCACGTGATCCTTGTAGACGAGCGAACCCCAGGTCGTGCGTACTCCCTTGGTGGCGATCACGTCCTTCATCGCGATCGGCAGCCCCGCGAAGGGCTTATCAAAGGATTTTTTTCGGTCCAGGGCTTTCGCAGCCTTCAATCCTTCCTCGGGCAGGAAGGTGACGATCGCGTTGACCTTCGGGTTGACGCGCTCGATCTGCGCGATGAACGCCCGCATGACCTCGGTCGCCGAGATCTTGCGGGCGCGCAGCAGGCGCGCGAGCGTGCGCGCCGGCGTAAAGCAGACGTCGGTGCTCAACAGCCGCTGGTGCAGCGCCCGCTGCCGTCGAACTCCATCGTCCTGCCGCTGAGCGGCACGTGCACCGGCATCTTCGCCGCCTTCTGGAACGCCGCCGTGCGGCTGGTGGGGGAGAGCTTGCCGCCCACCGTGGCGGGCTCGTTCGCGTGCGAAGCGATCACGGAGGCCGGGCGCACCAGGCTGTTCACGACGTACGCCGCCTCGTCCGGACCGGTGGTGAACGGAAAGCCGCCGATGTTCATCACCACCAGGTTCGACTTGTAGTGCCCTCGCACCACGAGATCCTGCTCGGCCGTGATGCCGGTGTCGCCGGAAAGATAGGCGGTGAGGCCGTTGGAGAAGCGCAGCACGAAGCCTCCAGGCGGCCCGACGTAAACGGTGAGCCCGCCGTCGAAGAACTTGGCCTGCTCGGGCGGCAGGAACGCGGGCGGCAGGCCGTTCGAATGCACGGCCGGAACGCTTGCCACCGTGACCTTGCCGACCATCGTCTGCGCGCCGAAGCGCACCAGGCGCACGAGCTTGTTCGGGTCGCCGCCGAGCGACTTGATCTTCACCTGGAAGAACGAATGCGCCTCGCCGCCGACGATCAGCGGCGCCTGCTTGCCGAGCACGATGTTCACGCTGTTCGAATTGGGCGTGACCGCGACCGAGAAATCGGGCTTGGGACAGGCGCCGGCGTTGGCCGAGGGCTGGATCAGGTCGCCGAGGTGGTCGCCGTGCATGTGGCTCACCAGCACCGCGTCGATCCGGCCGAGGCGCGGATCGTTGGGGCCGCGCACCGTGCGCCCGGCGTCGTACAGGATGCGCGTGCCGTCCGGGTCCTCGAACACCAGCGCCCGGTCGAGCGGGCAGAACTCGCCGTCGTGGCTGCCGAGCGGGGTGATCTTCACTTTCGGAGCTTGTGGATCGGGGGCGGTGGCGCAGGCGGCCAGCGCGAGGCTGGCCAAAGCGATCAGCACGTTCCTCATGTGGACTTCCTCCTCTGGGGCGCGATGTTACAGCAGCACGATGTCGAATTGCTCCTGGGAATAGCCCGTTTCGACCTGCACCGAGATCGGCTTGCCGATGAAGTCCGAGAGCATGGCGAGCGAGGGGGACTCGTCCTCGAGCAGCAGGTCGATCACCGGCTGCGCAGCGATCACGCGGAACTCGCGCGCGTTGAAGGCGCGCGCCTCGCGCAGGATCTCGCGCAGGATCTCGTAACACACGGTGTGCGCGGTGCGCACCTCGCCGCGCCCGGTGCAGGTCGGGCAGGGCTCGCACAGCACGTGTGCGAGCGATTCGCGCGTGCGCTTGCGCGTCATCTCGACCAGGCCGAGCGCGGTGAAGCCGTTCAAGGTGATGCGCGTGCGGTCGCGCGCCAGCGCGCGGCGCAGCTCCTCGAGGACGGCGTTGCGGTGCTCGGTGCTCTCCATGTCGATGAAGTCGAGGATGATGATGCCGCCCAGGTTACGCAGGCGCAGCTGGCGCGCGATCGCCTGCGCCGCCTCGAGGTTGGTCTTGAACACGGTGTCGTCGAAGTTGCGGCTGCCGACGAAGCCGCCGGTGTTGACGTCGATCGTGGTCATCGCCTCGGTCTGGTCGATGATCAGGGTGCCCCCGGACTTGAGCTCGACGCGGCGCGAGAGCGCCTTCTCGATCTCGGGCTCGACGTTATACAGGTCGAAGAGTGGCCGCTCGCCGGTGTAGTGCTCGAGGCGCCCGCGCACCTGCGGCATGTAGCCTTCGGCGAACGCGGCGAGTTTCTGGAAGTTCTCGCGCGAGTCGACCAGCACGCGCGCCGTGTCGACGGTCACCATGTCGCGCAGCACGCGCTGCGCGAGCGACAAATCTTGGTACAGGAGCTGCGGCGGGTCGGCGCCGAGCGAGCGCTCGCGGATCGCTTTCCAGAGCTCCTGCAGGTAGGCGAGGTCGGCGCGCAGCTCGGGCTCGGCGGCGCTCTCGGCAAGCGTGCGCAGGATGAACCCGCCTTTCTCGTCCGCCGGCAGGAGCTCGCGCAGCCGCTCGCGCAGCGCGGCGCGGCCGTTCTCGTCCTCGATCCTCTGCGAGATGCCGATGTGCGGGTCCTGCGGCAGGTAGACGAGCAGCCGGCCGGCGATCGACACCTGGGTGGAAAGCCGCGCGCCCTTGGAGCCGAGCGGGTCCTTGACCACCTGGACCAGGATCGGCTCGCCTTCGCTCAGGATCTTCTCGATCGGCCGCTCGCCGTGGCCGCGAATGTCGGCCACGTGCAGGAACGCGGCGCGCTCGAGCCCCACCTCGACGAATGCCGACTGCATTCCCGGCAGCACGCGCGCCACGCGCCCCATGTAGATGTTGCCCACCAGCCCGCGGCTGCGGGCGCGCTCGATCAGCAGCTCCTGCACCACGCCGGCGGCGGTCACCGCCACGCGCGTCTCCTGAGGCGTGACGTTAATGAGAACTTCTTCCACGCAGCTTGTCGAGCAGCACGCTGGTCTCGTAGAGCGGCAGCCCCATCACGCCGGAATAGCTGCCGCGCAGCTCGACCACGAAGCGCGCGGCGCGTCCCTGGATCGCGTAGGCGCCCGCCTTGTCGTCGCCCTCGCCGCCCGCCACGTACTGCGCGATCTCGTCCTCGGACAGCTTCTTCATCTGCACTTCGGAGGTGGACAGCGCGAACTCGACTTGGTCGTGGTTCTTGAGCGCCACCGCGGTCAGCACCTCGTGGCGCTGGCCGGAAAGCGCCGCGAGGATCTGCGCGGCCTCGGCCCGGTCGCGCGGCTTGCCGAGGATCCGGCCTGCGAGCGCGACCGTGGTGTCGGCGGCGAGCACCGGCGCGGGCAGCAGGTTCCGTTGCAGCATGCGTCTCCATCCGGCGGCGGCCTTGGCGCGCGCCATGCGCTCGACGTACGCGGCCGGCGCCTCGCCGGCGAGCGGCGCTTCGTCGAGGTCCTGCTCGCCGCCCCCCGGGCGCGGGCGCTCGCGGAACAGCAGCAGGTGGTAGCGCACGCCGATCTGCGAAAGAAGCTCGCGCCGCCGCGGGCTGCGCGAGGCGAGATAGATGCCGCGTTCGGGAATCACGATCATGCTCGATGATAAGGATGGCCAGTCAGCATGGTAGCCGCTCGGTAGATCTGCTCGAGCAACACCACCTGCGCGAGCGCGTGCGGGAGGGTGAGCGAGGAAAGGCGCAGCACCAGGGTTGCGGCTTTTTTCACACTCTCTTCCAGGCCGTCGGGCCCGCCGATGACGAAAGTCGCTTCATTCTTGAGGAGGGCCGCGAACTGCGCCGTGGTCATGTCCCTGCCGCGCTCGTCCAGCGCCACCAGACGGCCTTTGAGAAACGGGGCCAGCTTGCCCGCCTTGGCCTGGGTGCGCGAGACCTCATAGCCGCGCGGCATGCGCTTCGCGTACTCGAGGCACGCTTCCTCCGCCCAGCGGGGGAGCCTAGCGCTTACGGCGACGACGTGGAGCCTTGGCACGCGCCTTGGCCTTCTTCGGGGTCGTCTTCAGCTTCACCGGCTTGCCGCCCCAGATCTCCTCGAGGTTGTAGAAGTCGCGCACCGTGGGATGCATGATATGCACCACCACGTCGCCGAGGTCGACCAGCACCCATTCGCCGGCGGACTCACCCTCCACGCCGTACACGCTTGCGCCGTGCTCGCGCACGCGCTCCTGCACGCGGTCCGCGAGCGCCTTCACCTGCCGGTTCGAATCGCCGCTCGCGATCACCACGCGCTCGAACATCGAGGGCAGCCGCGCGGTGTTGAACACTTGGATGTCGCGCCCCTTGATGTCCTCGAGCGCCTCGACGACCACGCGCTGCTTGAGCCGGATGTCCATCAGCGATAGAGCCCGTGCTGTTCGATGTAGCGCGCCACCCCTGGGGGCACCAGCCCGTCGATGCCCTCTCCGCGCGCCACGCGCGCGCGGATCTCGCTCGCCGAAAGCCGCATCGGCTCGAACGGCACGACCGTGGCCCCGGTCGACGCCGGCGAGCCCGGCCGCGCGAAAACCGCGATCTTCGCCATGCGCTTCACGTCCTCGGGCCGGTGCCAGGTGTCGAGCTTGCTGTACTGGTCGGCGCCCATGAGGAGCCAGAGCCCGGTATCGGCGCCGAGCTCGAGCCTGAGCTCCTTCAGCGTATCCACCGTATAGCCGGAGGCGCCGGGCGCGAGCTCGCGCGCATCGATCTCGCAGGAATCATCGTCCGCCAGCGCGAGCCGCAGCATCGCCACGCGATGCTCGCCGCTCGCCTCGGCCGGCGTGCGGTAGTGCGGGGAGCCGGTCGGCATGAACACGACCTTGCCGAGCTTGAGCTGGTCGAGCGCGGCGTGCGCCATCGCGAGATGCGCGTTGTGAACCGGATCGAAGGTTCCGCCCAGAATACCGATGCTCAGGAGCGAATCTCTCCGTGGCCGAGGACGACATATTTCTGCGTCGTCAGGCCTTCGAGACCGACCGGGCCGCGCGCATGCAGCTTGTCGGTGGAGATGCCGATCTCCGCGCCCAGGCCGTACTCGTAGCCGTCGGCAAAGCGCGTCGAGGCGTTCCACATCACCGAGCTCGAGTCGACCTCGCGCAGGAAGCGTTCCGCGCGGCTTCGGTCGCCGGCCACGATCGCATCGGTGTGCTGCGAGCCGTACTTGGCGATGTGCGCGATCGCCTCGTCCAGGCCCTTCACCACGCGGATCGAGACGATGGGCGCGAGCCACTCCGTGTAGTAGTCGTTCTCCGTGGCTTTCTTGCCGTCGACGAACTTCAGGGCGGCAGAATCGGCGCGCATCTCGACGCCTTTGCGCTTGTAGATTTCACCGATGCGCGGCAGCACGCGCTCGGCGATGCCGGCGGAGACCAGCAGCGTCTCCATGGTGTTGCAGGTACCGTAGCGCTGGGTCTTGGCATTGTCGGCGATGCGCACCGCCATCTCGGGATCGGCGCTGTCGTCGATGTAGACGTGGCACACGCCGTCGAGGTGCTTGATCATCGGGATGCGCGACTCGCGCGCGAGACGCTCGATCAGCTCCTTGCCGCCCCGCGGCACGATGATGTCGACGTGCTCGCGCATGGTGATGAGCTCGCCCACCGCGGCGCGGTCGGTGGTGCCGACGAGCTGCACCGCGGCTTCGGGCAGGCGCGCGGCGGCGAGCCCGGCGCGCACGCAATCGGCGATCGCGCGGTTCGACTCGAGCGCTTCCGAGCCGCCGCGCAGGATGCAGGCGTTGCCCGCCTTGACGCAGAGCGCCGCCGCGTCGGCGGTCACGTTGGGGCGCGACTCATAGATGATGCCGACCACGCCGATCGGCACACGCATCTTCGCGACCTCGATTCCGGTCGGCCGCTTTGCGCGCTCGGAGATCGCGCCCACCGGGTCGGGCAGTGCCGCCACCTGCTCCACGCCCTCGGCCATCTGCTCGACAAGCGCCGGCGTGAGCGTCAAGCGGTCGACGAAGGCGGCATCGTTGCCGTCCTTCTTCGCCTTTTTCACGTCGCGCTCGTTCGCGCGCAGGATCGTGCTCGACGCGGCGCGGATGCCGCCGGCGATGGCGGAGAGCGCCGCGTTCTTGGCCTCGGTCGTGGCGCGCGCGAGCCCGCGCGCGGCGGCGCGCGCCGCGCGGCCCATGTCCTGCATCGCGCCATGCAGGTCGCCGTGGGCATGCTTGTTGCGCGAAAGCTCCATGGATGGAATTGTAATGGTTCAGCACGTGGTTATCGTCGGCGGAGGGCTCGCGGGACTCGCGTGCGCGGTGGCGCTCGGCGACGCCGGCCTGCGCGTGACGCTCCTCGAGCGCGACAAATGCCTCGGCGGCCGCGCGCGCAGCTGGACCGACGCGGCGAGCGCCGACGCGATCGACCTCGGCCCGCACGTGCTGCACAGCGAGTACCGCAACATGCTCGCGTTCCTCGAGCGGCTGGGCACGCGGCATCTGGTGTGCTGGCAGCCGGAAAAGCTGATCACGTTTGCGTCCGGCATGGTCCTCAGGCACCGGCCGCTGCCGCCGCCGCTCAGCCTGCTGCCCGACTTCGTTTTCAGCGCGGGGCTCTCGCTGCGCGACCTGTGGTCGAACAATCGCGTCACCTGGCGCGCGATGCGCTTTGCCGAGGCGGACGTACCGGCGCTGGACGCCGTCAGCGCCCTCGACTACCTGCGCGCGGCGGGAGTCACGCGGCGGATGATCGACTTCTTCTGGTCGTTCGCGGCGCTCTCGGTATTGAACGTGCCGCTCGAGCGCTGCTCGGCGGCGGCGCTCGTGCGCGTGCATTCGCAGCTCATCGGCCACCGGCGGCTGCATTTCGGCTTTCCGGCCGTGGCGCTGAGCGAGCTCTTCGCGCCGCAGGCCGCGCACGCCATCGCGCGCAACGGCGGGCGCGTACTGCTCGATGCGGAGGCGGTGCAGGTCGGCAAGCAGGTCGTCCTGCGAGACGGCACGCGGATCGCCGCCGACCAGGTGGTGGAGGCCGTGCCGCCGCGGGGGCTCGAGCCCAGCCCGTATATCAGCTCGTACCTGTGGTTCGATCGCAAGCTGACCCGCGAGCGCTTCTGGGCGCTGCCCGGGGCGCAGAAGCACTTCAATACCGACTTCTACGATCTATCCAACATCCGGCGCGATTGGAGCGGGCGGCACTCCGTCATCGCGTCGAACATCATTTATTGCCACCGCGCGCGCGGCATGAGCGACGACGAGATCGTCGCCGCGACCCGGGGCGAAATCGCCGAGTTCATCCCCGAGGCCGCCCGCGCGCGCGTCGTGCACGCAGTGGTGAACCGCATTCCGATGGCGATTCCCTGCCCCTTGCCGGGAACCGAGAACGCGCGCCCCGCGCCTTCAGCCGCCCTTGCCGGCGACTGGACGCGCACCGGATTGCCGTGCTCGATGGAAAGCGCGGTACGCTCGGGCTTCATGGCGGCGGAGGAGGTACTGCGCGCCGCCGGCCGTCCCCGCACCCTCGCGCTTCCGGTCCGTCCCACCGACGGGCTTGCGGGCTTGATCCAGTCTACGCGGCGTGCAGCTCGAGCCCCAGCCTGGCGAACTCCTGCCACGGCTCACCCGCGCCCACACCCTTGATCGTGCGGTCGATCACCGCGGCGTGGCTGATCGCCTGGTCGAGCTTGGCCCGCGGGTAGCGGCGCGCCTTCGCGAGCAGAGCCTGCGTCGCCTTGTTGGCGTATCCGCCGTGCGCCAGGACGAACAGAGCGTTGGATATCGTGAAGAGCAGGTGCGTCGTGGACTCGCCTTCGCCGCGCAGGCCCTCGAGAACGCGCAGGTAGCGCGCGGTGTCGCCGGCGACCAGCGCTTCGGCGGCGACGAGCGTGTCGTAGCGCGCTACGTCGGCGACCGCATCGCGCACCGTGTCGATCGAAAGCTCGCCTTCGGGGGCGAGGAGCGCGAGCTTCTGCACCTCCTGGTGCGCAGCGAGCAGGTTGCCCTCGACGCGATCGGCAACGTATTCGAGCACCTCGCGCGGCGCGCTCTGTTTCTGGCGCGCGAGGCGCTTCTCGAGCCAGCCCGGCAGCGCGGCGCGCGGGACCGGGGGCACCTCCACGACCACGCCGGCGCGGTCGAGCGCGAGGAACCAGGGCGCTTCCCACCAGCCGCCGCCCTCGGGCCGCGGCATGGTGACGAGGAGCAGCGTCTCGGGATTCGGCCGCTCGCACCAGTCGACGAGCGCATCGTTCGCCTGCGCGCTCGGCTTGCCGCTCGTCAACCGCAGCTCGACCACCTTGTTTCCGCCGAAGAGCGACCGGCTCGCGCCGGCGTGGCGCAGCTCGCTCCAGTCGAAAGCGCGACCGGGCTCGAACACTTCGCGCTCCGCGTAGCCCTTGGTGCGCGCCGCGGCGCGCACCGCGTCGGCGGCTTCGAGCACGAGCAGCGGCTCGTCGCCCATGATGGCGTAGACCCGGGCGAGGTTCTTCGCGAGGCTTGCCGGAAGCTGCTCGGCGGACCGCAGGCGCGTAGCGTCTACTCCTTCTGCTCGACCTTGGCCGTCGGGCGCTTCGCCGCCGCCAGGCGGCGGATGATCTGCTGCACCATGTCGGACTGCATGTCGCGGAACAGGAGCTGCTCCTCCTGCTCCTTCGCGAGGATCTCCGTGTCGTTGAAGGTCACGTCGCGCGTGAGCTGGATCGTGCTCGGCGGCACGAAATCGACGCCCTTGCCGTCGTGCACGCGGAAGCCGACGCGATAGCGCAGCTGGAACTCGCGCACCCGGCCCGCGCTGGTGAGCGACAGAATCTCCTTCTGCCGCGATTCCTCGATGAACAGCAGCACCGCGTCGGCGGTCTTGGGATCGTCGACCACGCGCGCGCGGGTTCCCGCCTGCAGGTTGCGCTTGAGGTCGAGCGCGATGCCGGCGGTCGCGCCCGGCACGTAGAGGGACTCGAACGGCACCTCGGCGGTGCCGCGCATGCGAAAGCCGCAGC
>Ga0075430_100000804_pt1 | contig 24406 bp, 14 predicted proteins | sample RhiMetdeltSRZDD4_FD_75294 | JGI IMG/M metagenome (GOLD analysis project Ga0075430, IMG submission 75294) | Populus rhizosphere microbial communities from Tennessee, USA - Rhizosphere MetaG P. deltoides SRZDD4 | ecosystem: Host-associated > Plants > Roots > Rhizosphere > Soil | place: USA... | reverse complement strand
CTGTGGCACCTCGGTGTTCGGCACATCGACATCCCGATCACGCCGTTCAAGGTGTGGAAGATCCTTAGAGAGAAAGGGGTGACGGAGTGAGCGTGTCATTCCGAGCGAAGCGTGCGCGTCAGCGCACGCGCAGTCGAGGAATCGCAGCCGTCCGGGTCGAGGGCCTCTCGACCAGCAACCCTGCGATTCCTCGACTCCGCCGCCTTCGGCGGCTTCGCTCGGAATGACCATGGGCATATGACCACCGATCTGTTCCTCGCCGCCGCAAAGCTCCGCGCCGACCGTACGCCATTCGTCTGGGCGACGGTGGTCGCGAGCTATCCGCCGCAGAGTGTGCGGCCGGGAGCGAAGGCCATCATCCACGCGGACGGAACGATCGAAGGGTGGGTGGGTGGTGGATGCGTGCGGCCCGTCGTGCTCCAGGAATCGGCCGACGCGCTCTCCGATGGCAGGCCGCGCCTCGTGCGCATGAACGCGCCGCCTAACGCCGGCTCCGGCGAGCCGACCCGTCACGGCGACGTCCGCGAATACCCGATGACGTGCCAGAGCGAGGGCGGGATCGAGATTTACCTCGAACCGGTGCTCGCGGCACCGAGGCTCGTGCTCCTCGGGCATACGCCAGTCGTACAGTCGCTCGCGCGACTCGGCACCGAGCTCGGGTTCGAGGTGGTCGTCGCGTCTCCCGCCGTGCCGGGCGATCTCTTTCCGACCGGCGTTCGACTCTCGAGCGACATTGCCGGTGCGCTTGCGGGCGCCGGCGCGACCACGTCGGTCGTGGTCGGCACCATGGGTGCAGGCGATGAGGAGGCGCTCGCGGCCGCAGCATCGAGCGATGCGGGATACATCGGGTTGGTCGCGAGCCGCAAGAAAGCGCGGTACCTGATCGACTACGTTCGCGCGAACGGCGTGCCCGCCGAGCGCCTCGCACGCGTGAAGTACCCGGCCGGGCTCGACCTCGGCGGCATGAGCGCGGCGGAGATTGCACTCAGTGTGCTCGCCGAGATCGTGCAGCGTCGGTACGGCAAAGGCGTAGGCAGCGAAGTGGCGTCGCCCCAGCCACTCGCACTCCGACGCGGCGCCGGCGCGCGGCCGGCTCCGTTCCCGATCGATCCCGTGTGCGGCATGCCAGTCGATCCGGCGACTGCCCGTCACACGCTCGTCGAGGGCGACCACACCGTGTATTTCTGCTGCCCCCACTGCAAAACGACGTACGTGCGTCGCCAGGCGGAGTCGAAGGCGTGAAGGAAAAGATCGAGCAACTCCAGGACGCGATGGTCGAGCACGGCTACGTCACCGATCGCGCGACCGCGACGGCGGCCTACCTCGCAATGACGTTGAAGAAACCGTTGCTCATCGAGGGCCCGCCGGGCGTGGGCAAGACGGAGGTCGCGAAGGTCCTCGCGCGCGTGCTCGCCACGGAGCTCGTGCGCCTGCAATGCTACGAGGGGCTCGACGTCGCGACCGCACTCTACGAGTGGAACTACCCCAAGCAGCTGCTGCACATCAAGCTCGGTGAGACGTCCGGGCAGAGCATCGCGCAGCGTGAAGCGGAGATCTTCAGCGAGGCGTTCCTCCTCGAGCGCCCGTTGCTGAAAGCGATCCGGGCGGCGCGGCAGGTCGTGTTGCTCATCGACGAGGTGGACCGGAGCGACGAGGAGTTCGAGGCGTTTCTGCTCGAGGTGCTGTCCGAGCATCAGGTGACGATCCCGGAGATCGGGACGGTACGCGCCACGCACGAGCCGTGTGTGGTGCTGACATCGAACCGGACACGCGAGCTCTCCGAGGCACTCCGGCGCCGCTGCCTCTACCTGTGGATCGAGTACCCGACGCTCGAGAAGGAGCTCGCAATCGTGCGGGCGAAGGTGCCGGGCGTGGGTGACCGACTCGCGGCCGATATCACGGGGTTCATCCAGGCCGTCCGCCGGCAGCGGCTCGTGAAGACGCCCGGCGTGGCCGAGACGCTCGACTGGGCCCACGCGCTCGTGGCCCTTCACGCCGATGCGCTCGACGACGCGACCGTCGCCGAGACGCTCGGCTGCTTCCTGAAGGATGAGGCGGACGTTAGGCAGCTCGGCGCCGAGATCGACGCGCGAGGCGTGGCGGCCCTGGTCACCGCCGGACAGGGCAGCCATGCGCGACCGTGACCTTCCACCAAGGCTTCCCATGCGTTCGAACTCAGCGGAGCGGCCCGACCGCCGCGAGCCGGACTCCAGTGCATCGATTCCGACGGACGCCGCGCCCATCACCCGCCGCGACTTCAGTCGAGCACTCGGCGCAGCCGCGCTTGGGCTGGGGTCATCGCTTGGCGACGCCGACGCCTGGGCCGCGGCGTCGCCCGGCACCGAGGAATCGCAGCCAGGTGGCAACGCAGTCGTGACGGAAGATCTCTGTTTCACGCCCGCGACCCAGCTCGCGGCAATGCTTCGAGCGAAGAAGGTCTCGGCTCGTGAGCTGATGCAGGCGCATCTCGCACAGATCGAGCGCGTGAACCCTGCGGTGAACGCGATCGTGACGCTCGTCGCCGACCGCGCGATGGCGGACGCCGCGGCGGCTGATCAGGAGCTCGCCCGCGGCAAGCCGCGCGGGCCGCTTCATGGGCTCCCGATCGCACACAAGGACCTCGTCGCGACGAAGGGAATCCGCACGACTCAGGGGTCGCCGTTCTACCGCGACTTCGTTCCCGACGCCGACGCTGCGATCATCACGCTGATTCGAAACGCTGGCGCCCTCACGGTCGGGAAGACCAACACGCCGGAGTTCGGCGCCGGCTCGCACACCTTCAACACGGTGTTCGGGGCGACGAAGAATCCGTACGACGTCACGCGCAGCTGCGGCGGCAGCAGCGGCGGTGCGGCGGTCGCGCTCGCATGCGGCATGGTGCCGATTGCCGACGGCAGCGACACCGGTGGGTCGCTGCGGAATCCGGCTGCGTTCTGCAACGTGGTCGGCTTCCGGCCATCGCCCGGACGCGTGAGCGCCGGGCGGAGCAGCTGGTCGCCGCTCTCGACCAGCGGGCCGATGGCCCGGTCGGTGGCCGACGTCGCGCTCTTCCTGAGCGTGCTCGCGGCACCTGACGCGCGAAGCCCCACGGCGCTCGACGACGACCCACGCCGATTCGCCCGCCGGCTCGACCGCAGCTTCAAAGGCAGCCGCGTCGCCTGGTACACGGGGCTCGGCGGCATTCCGTTCGAGCCCGAGATCCGGCGGGTCGTCGATGAGACGCGCCGCGTGTTCACGTCGTTAGGCTGCACCGTCGAGGACGCGGAGCCCGATTTCACCGGCGTCGACGAGGCGTTCCCGACCCTGCGCCACCTCTCGTATCACAGCTCGTACGCCGCGATGGCGAAGGAGCGGCCCGACTGGATCAAGGACACGATCAAGTGGGAGATCGCGGAGGCCGAGCGGCAGACTTCGGCCGATGTCGCGCGGGCGCTCGCGCTGCAGAGCCGGTTGTACGCTCAGGTGCAGACGTTCTTCACGCGCCACGACTACTTCGTCCTGCCCGTGACGCAGGTCGAGCCGTTCGATGTGACGATCGCGTATCCGACGTCGGTGGCGGGTGTACCAATGCCGACCTACATCGACTGGATGCGAAGCTGCTGGTACGTGACGCTGATGGCGAATCCGGCCATTTCGGTGCCGGCCGGGTTCACGAGCTCCGGGCTGCCGGTTGGACTGCAGATCGTGGGGCGGCATCGCGACGACTGGAGCGTGCTGCAGATGGCGCACGCATTCGAGCAGGCGACGAACCACGGGCTCAGGCGTCCCCCGGTCGTCAGCCGGGGCCGGGCCTAACGCGGCCATGTTGCGCGTCGCGTGCGCGTTCGGCCTGGTGGCGGGCTTCGGCGCGATGTCGGCACCTGCATCGCACGCCCAGGTCACGCGCCAGTCGCCCGACCTCGTGCTCGTTGACGGGAAGGTCTTTACGTCGGACACGGCGAAGCCGTGGGCGGAGGCGGTCGCCATTCAGGGCGAGCGCATCACGGCTGTGGGAACCACCGCGGAGATCCGTCGCCTCGTCGGCCCGCGGACGCGCGTGATCGACGTCGGCGGTCGCGTCGTCACGCCGGGGTTCAACGACGCGCACGAGCACATGAGCGGTGGCAATCCCGGCGCCGACATCGCGCTCGGCGGAGAGGCTGCTGATCTCTCCGCAACACAGGTGCTCGACTCGGTTCGCGTGGCCGCCTCGCGCGTGCCGCCTGGCACGTGGCTGCGGGGCCTTCTGTGGGTTCGGGCGTTCGAAGACACCCTCCTGCGCCGCACGGCTCTCGATCGTGTCGCACCCGACCATCCCGTCCTGCTCATCACGAGCTGGGGCCACGGCGCGATCCTGAACACCGCGGCGATGCGCGCGCTCGGTGTGCCCGAAGATGTGCGCGACGCGTTCGGCGGCTGGTACGAGCGCGGCGCGGGCGGGCGCCTAACGGGCCGACTCGATGAATACGCCGGCTGGGTCATCCGCAGGAGATATCGCGCGCTCGTGCCTGAATCCACGATGGTCGCGAATCTCCGGCGCTTCGCCCAGCAGGAGCTCCGGCTCGGGATCACGTCCGTACAGGACATGGCGATGAACTTCGAGCCGGCGACGGCGGCGCGCGTCTTCGGGGCCGCCGATCTGCCGCTTCGCGTGCACCTGTACACGCTGCCAATGCCGACGGAAACGAGCCTCGGCATCCGCCAGTGGGACCGTGTGCCGCGGCGCGTCGCGGGTCGCGTGATCGTGCGCGGTCAGAAGTGGCTGTTGGACGGGTCGCCACTCGAGGGACTGATGTTCACTCGCGGTCCACAGATGGGCCGCCCCCCGGAATGGCGTGGCCGTCTCAACTTTCCCGTCGACAGCGTCCGCGTGATCCTCGGGTCGGCGCTGCGCGCGCGCGAGCAGCTCGCCCTGCACGTGTTAGGCGACAGCGCCGTTGCGATCGTGCTCTCGCTCATGGAATCGCTCGCCCCCGACTCGGCGTGGCGCCCGTTGCGCGTGCGCTTCGAGCACGCCGGCATTGTCGCCGCGCCGGACCTCTGGCAGCGCGGCATCGCCAAGGGGATCGTCGTCGTGCCCAACCTGCAGCTGTCGCCACCGCCGCAGGTCGTGCGTCTGCTGCCGAAAGCCGTCGTGGACTCGATGGAGTCGTGGAGAGCGCCGATCGTGTTTCGGTCGTTCCCTACGGCGCTGGGTTCCGATGCGACATCGCGCAGTCCGTTCGTCGGCCTGTACACCGAGCTGAGTCTTCCGTTCGCGACGCACCCACCGCGCGAGATGCTCGTGCGCGCGTACACCTGGGGCTCCGCGTACGCGGAGTTCGCCGAACAGGAGAAGGGCACGCTCGCACCGGGGATGCTCGCGGACATCGCCGTGCTGTCGCAGGACATTTTCACAGTCCCGGTCGACGCGCTGCCGCGGACCGAGAGCGTCCTGACGATCGTGGGCGGGAAGGTCGTGTGGGACGCAGGAACACTTCGCTCAGCTGCGGGTCGGGCACCATGAGATCATCCGGAACGATGCGCACCGGCCAGCGCGCGTTGATCGCCTGCGAGGCCAGCGAACTTGCGGGTTCGCTCGATGTCCTCGGGTCGTGGGCGGCCGTCGCTGGGGCGTGCCTCTGGCGGTCTCCAGCGGTAAGTTTTCCTCTCCGCTGGTAGTAAAACCGCCCTCAGCACCCTGACCGTGACCAGCGCGATCGATACGACCACCCGCCTCTCGGCCGCGCTCGCCGACCGGTACCGCATCGAGCGCGAGCTCGGGGCTGGCGGCATGGCCACCGTGTATCTCGCCCACGACCTCAAGCACGGCCGCGACGTCGCGATCAAAGTCCTCCACCCCGACCTCGGCGCGGCGTTAGGTGCCGAGCGGTTCCTGTCCGAGATCCGGACGACGGCGCGGCTGCAGCACCCGCACATCCTGCCGCTGCTCGATTCCGGCGAGGCCGGCGGGCTGCTGTACTACGTCATGCCGCTCGCCACCGGCGAGACGCTCCGTGCGCGGTTGGAGCGGGACCGACAGTTGCCGATCGATGACGCGCTCCGCATCGCGCGCGAGGTCGCAGACGCCCTGGGATACGCCCACTCGGCGGGGATCGTCCACCGCGACATCAAGCCCGAGAACATTCTCCTGCAGGGCCGCCACGCGCTGGTGGCAGACTTCGGCATCGCACTCGCGGTGCAGCAGGCCGGCGGGCAACGGATGACCCAAACCGGGCTCTCGCTCGGCACCCCGCAGTACATGTCGCCCGAGCAGGCCATGGGCGACAAGGCGATCGACGCCCGCGCGGACATCTACGCGTTAGGCGTCGTCACGTACGAGATGCTCGCCGGCGACCCGCCGTTCACCGGCTCCTCTGTCCAGGGCATCATCGCGAAAGTGCTGGCCGAGCGGCCGACGCCGCTGCATACACTCCGAGACACGGTGCCGGCCGCGGTCGAGCAGGCGACGCTCCGGGCGCTCGCCAAGCTTCCGGCCGACCGATACGCGACGGCCGCCGAGTTCGCGGCGGCACTCGCCGGCGGTGCGCCGACGGGAGTGCAGTGGGCTGACACCAGCGGCAGGCGGGCGCAATGGCGCAACCCGCTCGTCCTTGGACTCGGCGCGGCCGTGATCGCACTGGCCGCGATCACCGCGATGCTCGCAAGTCGTCGCACCAACCGCGCAGGCGATCCGTTCCCGCTCCGCATGGAGCTCACGCACGACCCCGACGGACCGATCGGGCCGGGCGTGCTCTCGCCGGACGGCCAGTCCGTCGTGTACTCCGCCGCGGCCAAGTCAGGGAATGGTCGAGCGTTGTACGTTCGGCGGCTCGACCAGCTCACGTCTCGCGAGATCCCCGGGACCGAACGGGTAGCTCGATCACCCGCGTTCTCTCCCGACGGCAAGTCGATCGTATTCATCCTCGGTCGCCGCCGGTTGGTGAAAGTACCGCTCGATGGCGGTTCGGCCGTCACGCTTGCGTCCGTCGCCGACTACGGTGGACTCGATTGGGCGCCGTCGGGCGAAATCATCCTCGGCCCGGGCATCGACGAAGGGCTGCAGGGACTCGTTCGTGTGAACGACGCCGGCGGGCCACTCATGCCGCTCACTCGCGTCGATACGACTCGGAAGGAGCTGAGTCACCAGAGCCCGCGCGTGCTCGCCGACGGAAGGACGGTGCTGTTCACGATCTGGTTCGGAAGCGCCGAGAAGTCGGAAATCGCTGTCACATCACTCGACGACGGCAGGGTGGTGCCGCTCGGAATAATCGGTGCCACCCCGCTCGGCGTTGTCGATGGTCGGCTCGTGTACCTCAGGACCGATGGGTCTGTCATGGCAGTGCCGTTCGACGTGCGCGGCAGGCGCACATCCGGCACGCCAACGCTCGTGCAGGACGGCGTCAGCTTTCGCGGCGGTGGGGGGTCCGATCACGATGAAGCGTCGATGACGCACAACGGAGGACTCGCCTATCTTCGCGGGACCGAGCAACGACGGCTCGTCTGGGTGGATCGGAGCGGGAAATCGACGCCGGCGATGGAGACCCCGCGCGAGTTCGCCCACGTTCGATTGTCGCCTAACGGCCGGCAGGCGGCGATCACGATCGTCACCGGCACCGGACGCGACATCTGGACGCTCGATCTCGCTGCCGGAACGCTCACACCACTCACGACGACCGGGACGTCACGGAATCCGATGTGGTCGGCGGATGGCCGGCGCATCCTCTTCGCCTCCACGCACAGCGGGCGCGCGGGCTTCTGGTGGCAACCTGCGGACGGCAGTGGGCCGGCGCAGCTCGCCGTTGTTCCTCGTCGCAATCCGTGGTTGAGCGATCTCTCGCCCGACGGGCGCAACGTCGTTTTCAATGGAATAGCCAGCGCGAACTTCGACCTCGAAAGCGTGTCGCTCGACTCGACACATCAGCCGCGCGCGCTGAGCGCGTCTCCCACAGCGATTGAGGCGATGGGGCGGTTTTCGCCCGACGGTCGCTGGGTGGCGTACAACTCCGATGAATCAGGACAGGTCGAGATCTACGTGCGTCCGTTCAGCGAGGGCGGCGGCCGCGTGCAAGTCTCGGTCGCCGGGGGCCGACGGGCCATCTGGGGGCACGACGGCAAACAACTCTACTACTGGGAAGGCAATCGACTGATCTCGGCGATGCTGACGTTCGACCCGATGCCAACCGTGGTGTCTCGCACGACGCTGTTCAGCGGGCGCTACGAGGACGACTACGACGTTTCGAGAGATGGGACGCGCTTTCTGATGATCGAGTCGGTGACATCGGGACTGGGGCTCGTGGTGGTTCCGAACTGGCGTTCGGAGTTGAAGCGGTTGACGGCCGCGAGGCGATAGGGACGGCATCGAGGTGCGATCGACGTGCGGGAGAGTCGACGACCGCAGGAACGTCACGTCCAGGCCTGACGGCATGACCACGAAGGGCGATCGGCGTTAGGCAGGCGGTGTCGGGAGCTTCAGGCAGGCGCCCTCTAGCCAGGACTACTTCTTGGCGGGCGTCACGTCGGTCACCGGCAGATCCCAGTGCGCGAGGAGGATCTCGAATCGCCGCTGCTCCTCGCGCGTGAACGTGGCCTGGTCGGGCCAGAGCTGCCGGATGATCGCCTGCTGATCCGGATTCGCCGTCGTGGCGAGCGTGGAGTTCCTGAAGGTGAGCGTGACGCGGTAGTCCCAGCGCGCTTCCTCGGTCATGTGGTTGGCCGGCGTTTCGATCCTGACCGAGACGAGTCGTCCGGTCTCCACTTCCTTCTGCAGCAGCGGGTAGTGGTTTTTCATGAAGAGTTGTAGAAACTCCTGCTGCCGGCCCCACTGGGTCTTGTAGTAGTACTCCATGGTGTACGGCTGATTCGCCGCAGCCTGGGGCGGCGGGCCCTGCGCCGCGAGCGGAGACACCACGAGTGTCAGTGATGCCGCGAGCATCATGATCTTCATCAGCCGCTCCATGTGGGGGATCTCGGAATCGTAGCCCGCGCCGCCTGCGCGGCACAGAGGTTCAGACGCGCATGCAAACGGCGCATGGTCGAAGCGGCCGCAGAATCAGAACGGCTTGTAGAGCGCCGTCGCGCCCGCGGCGGCCGTGAGCACGGGCAACGCGACGAGCAGCCCCCGCGCATAACGTTGACCGAGATACGGGGCGGCTATGGCGATTGCGAGTGCAAGCCAGATCGCGAGCTTGATGTAGATCCAGGCCGGCAGCCCACCTTGCACGATGTCCAACCGCGCCAGCATCCCGAAGCCGCCGGTCAGAATGAAGGCCACGGCGACGCCGTGCGTGACCGCGATCGCTCGGCGATGCGGCAGGTCCGCCCGGGTTCCGCCCCGCAGCACATGCATGGCCACGGCGGCGAGCGCCGTGATCAGCATGGCGATCCCGAAGAAGTGCATGACCTTGTAAGCCTCGTATGGCATGGATCGTCGACTCCGCGTGCGGTGATTCGGAACGAGGTGCGCCTATCGAAGACATCGGCGAGCGGACAGCGAAGGCCGGGGAGTACGACGTTCCCGTCGAGCGTTCCGTCGGCCGGAATGAGCGTCAGGTCGCCGTCTTTGCGATACACGCGTGCCTGGCGCCGGGCGGCTCTCGAATGATGAGCACCCTGCGGACGAGCTCTGTGGATTTCCCGGGCAGGTTCAGTCCCAGAAGTTCCTCGGCCGTAACGACATGCGACGTTGCGTCAGCTCGCGCCGCCGAAGGATCGCCTCGGCTGTTGGGCGGGCGCAAGTGAGATGTCATCGTTAGCGGAGCGAGCGCAGCGGAGGATCCTCGTCGTCCCGTCAGAGCGATGTCATCCTGAGCGCAGCGAAGGATCGTTCGTCGTCCCGAGCGAGGGCTCTCGGTCGGGAGCCTGAAGATCCTTCGCCTGACGGCTCAGGATGACAATGGCCTGACGGCGCCTCCCAGAATGACAACGGCGCCGCCGGACCGTACGTTCACGGCATGTCCGGACATTCGATCAGGGCCAGCAGTCGTCTCACCCACACCGCGCAGGCGATGTGTGTTGCGGCCTGTTTGCTGGTCTCGTCCGCGAGCGCGGCGACGCTCGCTGCACAGGAGCGCGTCGTATTCCGGCATCTGACGATCGCCGACGGCCTGTCGCAGAACGCCGTCTCCGCCATCCTGCAGGACCGGCGCGGCTTCATGTGGTTCGGCACGAAGGACGGGCTGAATCGTTATGACGGCTATCAGTTCGCCGTCTTCCGTCACGATCCGTTCGACTCGACATCCATCTCCGACAGCGAGATCACGGCGCTGTTCGAGGACAGCCGTGGCGAGCTCTGGGTCGGCACGCGCGGTGGTGGCCTCAACCGGTTCGACCGCGCTCGCGAGCGATTCTCGCGAGTGCGCGGCGGACCGTCGCGTGACATCACGGCTATCGTCGAGGACTCGACTCACGCGCTGTGGGTGAGCTCGGAGGGCGAAGGGCTGTTCCGGCTGACGCCGAGCGAGGCGCGCGGCGTCCATGTCGATCGATTCGTGCACTCGCCGGCGGACCCGTCGAGTCTGAGCAGCGACCACGTGCCGACGCTGCTCGTGGATCGGCGTGGGGTGCTGTGGGTCGGCACCTTGCTCGGGCTCGACCGCCTCGACTCGACGCCGACCGGTGGGGTTTCCTTCGCGCATGTCACTGTGCGGTCTACGAGGCCGTTCGCGCTGATCGATACGGCGGTGACGTCGCTGCACGAAGATGCGCGCGGCCGGCTGTGGATCGGGTCGCTGCCCGGGATCAGCGTCGTCGACTCGACGCGAGCCACGATTCGCCACTACTACCATAGATATCGTACGTACCGATACGGCTGGGGGCTCTCCCGCAGCATCGTGGAGGATCGGTCGGGGGACATGTGGGTGACGACGGTCGGAGAGTTGATGCGACTCGACCCGGCAACGGGCGAGTTCACGTACTTCCGACACGATCCGCAGAACCTCGACGGCATCAGCAGCAACCAGCCGACGCGAGCGTACCGTGACCGCTCGGATGTGATCTGGGTGGGTTCGAACGGCTACGGCATCGACACATACGACTCGAAGGCGAACCGGTTCCAGACCTTTCGGCGCCCGCAGAACTGGCCGTCTCGGCTCTCGGGGTTCAGCGTCTACACGCTGTTCGAGGATCTCTCGGGAGCACTGTGGATCGATGCCGGGCTCCTGTACCGATGGAATCGCGCGACGGGAGAGTTCAGGAGCTTCGAGGGACCCTCGACGCGGCCGTTCGATTTCGGGAACACGAGCGTGTGGTCGATCGTGGAAGATCCGCCGGGGTTTCTCTGGGCTGCCTCGGTCGCGGGCCTCTTTCACTACGAGATCGCGACAGGACGGTACCGGCTCTATCGTCACGACCCGGCGGACTCGCTGGGCCTGCCCGAGCCCGCCGTCTACGACGTCCTCCGTGACCGTGACGGCGTGCTGTGGGCGGTGACCGAGAACTTTCTCGTTAGGCTCGCCGACCCGGAGCGTGGACAATTCCGGCGCTTTCGTCACAAGGAGCGACCGACTGCCCGCCAGTGGATCTTTCCCTCCATGATCCAGGACTCGAGCGGCGGGTTGTGGCTCGGTTCGGACCAGGGGCTGGTCCGCTTCGACCCGAAGGCAGGCACGTTCCGTCGCTACCGGCACGACCCGCGCGTGCCCACCAGCTTGAGCCACGATGCCATCCGCACGATCCTGCCCGATCCGCGGCAGCCGAACCGGTACCTGTGGGTCGGAACCGCCGGCGGCGGCCTCAACCGGCTGGATGTCGACTCGGGCACGTTCGTGCACTTCCGGGAGCGCGACGGCCTGCCTAACGACGTCGTCTACGCCGCCCTCGCCGATTCCGGCGGCCGGCTGTGGCTGAGCACCAACAAGGGGCTGTCGCGGTTCGACCCCGCAACGCGGCGCTTTCGGAACTACGACGCCGCCGACGGTCTCCAGAGCAACGAGTTCAACTCCGGCGCCGGGTTCAGGAGCCGGAGCGGTGAGATGTTCTTCGGCGGGATCTACGGCTTCAATTACTTCCGGCCGGAGCACGTCCGCGACAACCCCAGTGTTCCCGCGGTCGCGATCACCGGCTTCCGGCGCGGCAACCGGTACGAGAACGTCCGCGACAGCAGCACCGTGCTCCGCACGACCATCTCCCAGACGGATACGCTGCGGCTCTCACATCGCGATGCCGTCCTCACGTTCGAGTTCGCGGCGCTCGAGTACTCGGCACCATCCAAGAATCGTTATGCCTACCGGATGGTCGGCTTCAACGACGAGTGGTTCGAGTCTGGCGCCGTCCGATCGGCGACGTACACGAACCTGCCGCCGGGGCGGTACACGTTCCAGGTGCGCGCGAGCAACAACGATGGCGTCTGGAACGAACAGGGGACGTCGCTCGCCATCGTCATCCTCCCGCCGTGGTGGCGGACCTGGTGGGCCTACGCGCTGTACGGCGCCCTGGCGCTCGCGGCGCTCTACGGTGCGCGTCGCTCCGAGATGAATCGCCTGCGGCTCAAGCAGCGACTCGAGATCGAGCGCCTCGAGGGCGAGCAGCTTCGCGAGCTCGACCGGGCGCGCAGTCGCCTGTTCGCGAACGTCAGCCACGAGTTCCGGACGCCGCTGACCCTGACGATGGGCCCGCTCGATGACCTCCGCGCGGGATTACACGGGCCACTGACGCCGGCGGCTCACGAGCAGCTGGACCTGGCACGCCGGAACGCCGGCCGCGTGCTCGATCTCATCAACGAGATCCTCGAGCTCGCGCGCGCCGAATCGGGACGCGAGACGGTTTGCGCCCGTCGCCTCGACCTCGACGCATTCGTCGCGAGCGTCGCGCGCACGTTCGTGCCGTTGGCCGAACGCAAGGCGATCGCGTACGACATCCACGGGTCGGGCGAACCGATCGAGACCTACGTCGATCCCGACCATCTCGATCGCGCGCTCTCGAACCTGTTGTCGAACGCCTTCAAGTTCACGCCCGACGGCGGTGCGGTGCGCGTGACCGTCACCGCCGACGAAACCTCGGCGCGCATCACCGTTCGCGACAGCGGGCCCGGCATCCCTGCGGCGGACTTGAGTCGCGTCTTCGACCGGTTCCACCGCGCGCCGTCGACGGCCGCCACGCATCCGGGTACCGGGATCGGGCTCGCGCTCGCCAGGGAGCTGGTGGCGTTGCAGGGTGGCTCGATCGGCGTCGAGAGCGACGAAGGCTTTGGCAGCACGTTCACCATCACGCTGCGGCGAGGGAAGGCGCACCTCGCGCCGGATCAGATTCTCGACGAGGGGGCTGCCGTCGCATGGACGCCGCGCGGTGCGAATAGCCAGCAGTTCGCGATCCCGGTCGCGGTCGTGCCGACGGTCGCTCGTGAAACGGGCGATGCCGACGGAGATGGCGCCGACCTAACGACGGTGCTCGTCATCGACGACAACGCGGAAGTGCGCGCCTACGTCAGGCAGCATCTGGCGCCTCTCTACCGCGTCGTCGAAGCGGTGAATGGGAAGGAAGGTCTCGAATTGGCGCAGCGCCTTCTTCCGGATCTCGTTCTCTCCGACGTCATGATGCCCGTCATGGACGGCTACGCGCTCTGCCGCGCACTGAAGTCGAACCCGGAAACGGACTTCATCCCCGTCATTCTCCTCACGGCGCGCGCCGAGGCGGAGGACCGGCTCGCCGGGCTCGGCGAACAGGCGGACGACTACCTCACGAAGCCGTTCGATGTTCGAGAGCTGCTGGCGCGCGTGGGCAACATCGTCGCGTCGCGCCGGCGGCTCCGGGAACGGTTTGCCGGGGCTCCGCTCGCGCTGCACGCGGCCCCGGTCAACGTGGAACCGGCGGACCGGAAGTTCATCGAGCAGGTCCGCGCGGCCATCGAGGCGAACATCGGCGATGAGACCTTCAGCGTCGAGCGGCTCGCGACGGAAGTCGCGCAGAGCCGCGGTAACCTTCACCGGCGGCTGCGTGACCTCGTCGGGGAATCGCCGTCGGATCTGATCCGCCGGCTGCGCCTCGAGCGCGCGGCGCAGCTGCTGGATTCGGCCGCCGGGTCGGTCGCCGAGGTGGCGTACGCGGTGGGCTTCAAGAGCGTCGCCCATTTCTCGAACGCCTTCAACGAGATGCACGGCGTCCGACCCTCCGCCTGGCGGGCACGCGCGGGTGCGAAGCTGCCTGCGTCCCAGGTCGCGGAGCGGGTGCCTGGGTAGGACGCTGACCAACTGACTACTGACTGATTACTGAGAACTGCAAAACCGATGACTGATGAGTGATGTGTGTCGACGTTGTGATCGCCAAAGCGCCGCCAACATCAGGGACGGCCAGTTATCACTCATCAGTTCGAGTCGTTTTCAGTAATCAGTCATGTCAGTAACCAGTCGTCAGGACGCGTCCTTGTGACGGCGTTCTGACGCGTTGCCTCGGCGTCGCACGACGTAGGTACAACGACCCGCGTCATATCCGCTAACGGTTTAGGCCGTCTCCTCCGAACGTTGGGACGCACGCTCGACGCCGGGCGCCGCGATCCAGTCCCAACACGCGAGCCCCCGCGGCCAGGTGGATTTGCCTTCCCGGACCGTTCTGCTGGTCGATGACGATGCGGACATGCGACTCTACCTCCGGAGCTGCCTGCGCCGCGACACGTCTCCGTTCGACCGCGTCATCGAAGCGGCCGACGGGCTGGAAGCACTGCGACTCGTGCGGTGCGAGTCGGTGGACGTGGTCATCAGCGACGTCGGCCTCCCAGGGCTCGACGGTCGGCGGCTGAGCCGCGCCATCCGGGACGACGCTGCTCTCCGCCACATCACCGTGCTCCTCATTAGCGGCGATGGCGTGATGGGAGACAGTGCCGCGGATGGGTTCCTCTTCAAGCCGTTCAACAGCCACCAACTCCTCGCCGCCCTGGACGGTCTCGGGCCGCGGCGACCGGCCTCGACAGAGCTGTAGCACGTCGAACACCCGCAGGACCCCATTCCTCCCTGCAGTCCTCATCACGGAGAGAGTCATGCATTCCCATCGATTCGCTCGCCGAGCCACGTTTGCCGCCAGCCTCCTGCTCGCCGTCGCTCCGAGTGCGGCGCAAGCGCAGGGCACCGCTCTGCCCGCCGAGCTGCAGAGCGTTCGCGCGCTGCTCGACAAGTACAACGACCCGATCGTGGCCGTCCACGATGGCTTCCTCTCGACGCTGGCCTGTGTCGAGTATCCGAAAGGGGGAAGCGAGGGCGCCATGCAATACGCGCCCGGTGGCATGGGCGTGCACTTCATCAACATGGGGAACGTCAGCCCGACGCTCGACCCGGCGAAGCCGCAGGTCCTGATCTACGAGCCGGTCGGCGACAAGCTCCGCCTCGTCGCCGCCGAGTGGTTCGTGCCGGCGCAGCTCGCTGGCGACAAGCGCCCGTCGATCTTCGGCAAGGAGCTCCAGGGTCCGATGGAAGGCCACAAGCCGCTCATGCCGGCCGAGGTGCACCACTACGACCTGCACGTGTGGCTGTGGAAAACGAATCCGGAGGGCGTCTACTCGCCGACGAACCCCGCGGTGAAATGTCCGAAGGCGTCCTACTCGTTCGCGGAGGAGGCGCCGAAGATGGTTCCGCACAAGCATCCGTAGGCCTCGGCCAACCCATCGTCACATGACGAGTCCCGAGCGACGGTCGATCCCGGGCACGACGCCCGGGCTCGACACGATGCTTACCGATCGCTATCGCATCGCGCGCCGGATCGGTGCGGGCGGCATGGCGACCGTCTATCTCGCGCGCGACGTCAGGCACGATCGGGACGTCGCCATCAAGGTCCTCGACGCCGAGCTGGCCGAGTCGTTAGGCAGGCAGCGGTTCGTGCGTGAGATCCGGATGGCGGCGAAGCTGAACCACCCGCACATTCTCCCGCTCTACGACTCCGGCGAATGCGACGGGCTGCTCTACTTCGTCATGCCGGTGATGCAGGGGCAGACCCTGCGGAGCCGACTCGACGCCGAGCGGACGCTGCCCATCGACGACGCCGTGCGCATCGCCACCGAGGTCGCCGACGCGCTCGACTATGCGCACCGGCAAGACATCGTTCACCGCGACATCAAGCCCGAGAACATCCTGCTGCACGAGGGACACGCCGTCGTCGCGGACTTCGGCATCGGGAAGGCGATCGTCGCCGCCGCGAGTGAGTCGTCGACGTTCACGCAGATCGGTGTGACCGTGGGGACGCCCGCGTACATGAGCCCCGAGCAGGCGACCGGTGACGAGCTCGACGGGCGCAGCGATCTCTTCGCGTTAGGCTGCGTGCTCTACGAGATGCTGACGGGCGAAGTCGCGTTCACCGGCGCGTCGGCGCAGGCCACGATCGCCCGACGATTTCTGTACACGCCACCGCCGGTCACCACGAAGCGCCAGGACGCTTCGCCCGAGGTCGCGGAGCTCGTGGCGCGCCTGCTGGAGAAGGCGCCGGCCGATCGCTACGCGACAGGTGCGCAGGTGGTGTCCACGCTGCGAACGGCGACGACGTCCGGGCCCCGCGCCGTCACAGCACGACCCGGGACGTCTCCGGGCGAAACGTCGGTGGCGGTGTTGCCGTTCACGAACATGAGCGCCGACGCCGACAACGAGTTCTTCTCCGACGGCCTCACCGAGGAGCTCATCACCGACCTGTCCGGCGTGAAGGCGCTGCGCGTCACGTCGCGCAACTCGTCCATGCAGTTCAAGGCGACCACGAAGACACCGCGGGAGATCGGCCGCGCACTCGGCGTCCGCTACCTGCTCACCGGCAGCGTACGCAAGGCCGGGAGCGCGCTCCGCATCACCGCCCAGCTGGTGGACGCCGAGAAGGACACGCCGCTCTGGGCCGAGAAGTACAGCGGCACCATGCACGACGTGTTCGACGTGCAGGAGCGCGTCTCGCGCGCGATCGTTGGAGCGCTGCAGATCAAGCTTTCATCGTCGGAGGAGGGGCGACTCGCGGCGCGGCCAATTCAGAACGCCGGCGCGTTCGAGCTTTTCCTTCAGGCCCGCGCCGAGATGCGGCGGTACGGGGTGTCGCTCGATCACGCGCGGGTGCTGCTCGAACGCGCCATCGAGATCGAAGGCGAGTCGCCGCCGCTCCGCGCGCTCCGTGCGTTCATGGAGTTCTCGAAGGTCCGCGCCGGAACGGCGATTGACCTGCGTCCGCTGGACGTCGCGGAGACCGAGGCGCGCGCGCTGATCGCGCTCGTCCCCGATGCGTCGTACGGCCACGCGCTGCTCGGGTTCGTCGGCTACGAGCGAGGCCAGCTGAAGGAAGCCGCGCGACACCTGACACGGGCCATGGAGCTCGATCCTGCGGACGCCGACGTGCTCTTCTTCCTTACGATCACGCTCCAGGCCGCTGGGCAGATCGAGCCGGGGCAGCAGATCGCGAAGCGCTTCCACGAGGTCGACCCGCTGTCTCCGCTGTCCGGCGCGATGCTCTGCTGCTCCGAGTGGTTCGCCGGGAACTTCGGCAAGCACGTGGAGATGTTGGAGCGCTCGCTCGCACTGGATCCCGAGAATCCGATCCTCCGCTGGGCCCTGGGTTACACGTACGCGCTGATGGGGCGGTTCGGCGACGCCGCGGTTCAGGGCAAGTGGATGTTGACACATACGCCCGAGCTTCCGTACACGGCGCAACTCTCGGCGCTGGTGGACGCGGCCGAAGGACGTCACGAGGCAGCGCTCGCGTCGCTCGCTCGGGTGGACCGTGCTGCACTGGACGCGCACCACACGTTCCATCTCTCCGAGTCGGTCGCGATGGCGGGAGACACGACGCGCGCGCTCGAGCTCCTGGAGTGGGCGGTGGATCATGGCATGTATCCCTACCGGTTCTATGCCGAGTTCTGCCCGTTCATGACGCCGCTGCGCGGGATGCCGGAGTTCGATCGCATCATCGCGAAGGCGGCCCGCCGCGCGGCGGAGTTCGGCGCGTGACTGTCGTGGAGCTGGTGTCGGCAACGCTCGCCGATCGCTACCGGGTCGAACGCGAGCTCGGGCGGGGCGGCATGGCGACGGTGTACCTCGCCGAAGACCTCCGGCACCGCCGCAAGGTCGCCATCAAGGTCCTCCACCCCGAGCTCGCCCAGTCGTTAGGCGCCGAGCGGTTTCTGCGGGAGATCGAGACGACAGCGGGGCTGCGACACCCCCACATCCTCCCGCTGTACGACTCGGGGGCCAATGGAGGGTTTCTCTTCTACGTCATGCCGGTCGTGGAGGGCGAATCGCTCCGCGACCGCCTGACGCGCGAGAAGCAGCTGCCCATCGACGAGGCGCTCGCCATCACCCGTGAGGTGGCCGACGCACTCGGCTACGCCCACAGTCGCGGCGTGGTACACCGCGACATCAAGCCCGAGAACATCCTGCTCGAGAACGGGCACGCGGTCGTCGCGGACTTCGGGATCGCCCGGGCGGTCAGCGCCGCTGGCGGCGACCACCTCACGCAGACCGGGACGGCCATCGGCACGCCGCGATACATGAGCCCCGAACAGGCCGCCGGCGAGCGCGACGTCGACGGCCGGAGCGACCTGTATTCGTTAGGGTGCGTGCTGTACGAGATGCTCGGCGGCCAGCCGCCATTCACCGGGCCGACCGCTGAGGTCATTGCGCGCCAGCACCTCGTGACGGAGGCGGCGCCGATCACCAATCTCCGGCCCACCGTGCCACCCGAGGTCGCCGGCGCGCTCTCGCGCACGCTGGCGAAGAATCCGGCCGACCGGTTCAATCCGGCCGCGCAGTTCGTTCACGCGCTCGCCGCCCCATCGATGGCGACCGGGGTGCGTCCGGCGGCCGCCTGGCCGATCGCCGCGTCCCGCACGCGGCTCGCGCTGCTCGCGACATTGGCGTTAGGTGCCGTCGCGCTGGCGTGGTTCGGCGGGGGCGCGTGGCACAGCCGCACGGCGGTCGCCCCCGCCGGTTCGATCGAGCGCATCGCCGTGCTCCCCATGGACAACCAGACCGGGGATACCGCACAGCGCTTCTTCGCCGACGGCATGACGCGCGAGGTGATCGGCGTTCTCTCCGAGGTCGGCGTGCGTGTGCTCGGCCACCGAGCGGTCGCGTCGTATCGCGAGACGACACTGACCGCGACGCAGATCGCCAGGGAGCTTGGCGTGGATGCCATCGTCGCGGGCGCGATCACCCGCGCGGGCGATGTGGTGCAGGTCGCCGCGGAATTGACCGACCCCCGCACCGGTGAGGCCCTCTGGTCGCGCACGTTCTCCCGGCCCGCGGCTGACATCGTGTCGCTGCAGCGCGAGATGGCGGGCGAGATCGCGCGCGGCATCAGTGCCCGGCTCTCCCCCGAACAGTCGCAGCGCCTCGGTGCCGCCCCCGCGGTCAACCCGCGCGCCTACGCGCAATACCTCCTCGGCGTCGAGCAGACGAATCTCCGAACCGTCGACGGATTCCGGCGGAGCGTCGAGCATCTCGAGCGGTCGATCGCCATCGACTCGACGTTCGCCCCGGCGTGGGGGACGATGGCGATGACGCACGCGATCGCACTCTTCTTCTCGACCATCACCGCCGATTCCGCGCGGCCGATCATCGAGCGCGCCACGGCGCGCGCGACCGCGCTCGACGACCGGTTCGGCGACGCGTACGTCGCCCGCGGCCTGCTGCGCGCCGGCGGTGACTGGGATTTCGCGGCTGCGGACCGCGACCTCGCGTCAGGCATGGCCCGAAACCCGTCCACGCAGGCCCGGGCGCTGTACAGCTGGGTGCTGTGGGAGACGGGGCGTCACGAAGAGGCCGTCGCGGCGATTCGGAAGGCGATCGAGATCGAGCCGACAACCGCGCAATGGCACAGCGATCTCGGCTGGCTGCTCTGGTCGATCCCCGACTCGGCGGGCTCGCGTGCCGCCGCGATGCGTGCCATCGCGCTCGATTCCACGTTCTACGAGCCCTATCACCTGCTGGCGTGGCTGGAACTGCGCGTGGGCAACGTCGCGGCCATGCGCGCTGCGCTGCAGCAGGCGCGAAGCAAGGCCGGCGGCGACTTCTGGTTCCGAGAGACACTCGAGGGTCACATGTACGTGGCCGCCGGTGACACCGCCGCCGCGCGCGCGGTCCTCGCGCGGTTGAAGAACGACCCGCGTTATGCGCAGCGCGGGTGGCTGCTCCGGGCCGTCGGCGACATCGACGGTAGCTATGCAATGTGGAACAAGGCCATCGACGCGCGGGACCCGGACGCGCTCTACACGCTGTGGTCGAACCCGTCGCTGTACGCGATCCACGCGGAGCCGCGGTACCAGCAGCTGCTGGCGCGCACGGGCGTCCGAAGGACGCGCACGCCATGAACGCCGACACGGTGCGGCAGGCGCTGGCTGGTCGCTATGCGATCGAGCGCGAGCTCGGGCAGGGCGGCATGGCGACGGTCTATCTGGCTGAGGATGTCAGGCATCACCGCAAGGTGGCGCTCAAGCTGCTTCACCCCGAGCTCTCGGCAGTGCTCGGCCCCGACCGGTTTCTCAAGGAGATCGAGCTCACGGCGAGCCTGCAACACCCGCACATCCTGCCGCTGTTCGACTCGGGCAGCGCCGACGGGCAGCTGTTCTACGTCATGCCATTCGTGGACGGCGAGACGCTGCGATCGCGACTCGATCGCGAGCGCCAGCTTCCCGTCGCGGACGCGGTCCGCCTCGCCACTGAGGTCGCCGACGCGCTCTCGTACGCGCACGGGCGCGGCGTGGTACACCGCGACATCAAGCCCGAGAACATCCTGCTGCAGGGCGGGCACGCCCTGGTCGCGGACTTCGGGATCGCCCTCGCCGTGCAGCAGGCGGGTGGCCAGCGGATGACGCAGACCGGATTGTCGTTAGGCACCCCGCAGTACATGAGCCCCGAGCAGGCAATGGGGGAGAAGGTGGTGGACGCCCGCACGGACGTCTACGCGTTGGGTGCCGTGACGTACGAGATGCTGACCGGAGAGCCGCCGTTCTCCGGGCCGACCGTGCAGTCCATCGTCGCCAAGGTGTTGACCGAGCGTCCGATGACGCCCACGGCGGTGCGCGACACCATCCCGGCGGGCGTGGAGCACGCCGTGCTGACGGCGCTCGCCAAGCTTCCGGCCGACCGGTTCGCGACTGCCCTCGAATTTGCCGCGGCGCTCACCGCCGACCGAACCGCAGCCGCCGCGACCCGGCCGGCGTTGCACACGCCCGGCAAGCACCGCAACAACCGGTTGCGAGTGGCCGTTGCCGGAAACGTGTTGCTCGCGGCGGGACTCGCAGCGCTCGCCGTGCGGCCGACGCCGGCAGCACCCATCGGTCGCCAGCAGGTGGTGCTGTGGAGTCATGCCCTGCCCGGCGCCCTGACGCCGGGGGCGACGTTCGTCGGATCACAGGCCGCGATCGCGCCCGACGGCAGCAGCATCGTCTACACCGATTCCTCCGCCGAGGGCTGGATGCTCGTGCGGAAGCGTCGCGAATCCAGCATCGTCGAGCGACTGCCGGGAACGCAGGGCGGCGTCTCGCCGTTCTTCTCCCCCGACGGGAAGTGGATCGGGTTCCTCACCATCGACGCGAAGCTGAAGAAGCTGCCGGTGGCGGGTGGCACTCCGATCACCATCGCGCAGGGCGTCGCGACGGACTACAAGATCGGGGCGTGGCTGGACGACGGCAGCATCGTGTACACGAGCGAGGCACTGCAGCGGGTCCCGTCGGGTGGAGGGAAGGCTCGCGCGCTCCGCCTCCCGGCCGACCTGCTCGCCACCGTTCCCGCGATGTGGCCGTTGCCCGGAAGCCGAGGGCTCCTCTTCACGGGCTGTCGCGGGAACTGCGCCTTCTCGAGCGACGCCTACGTCTACGACTTCGCCGCCGATACCGCGCGCGTTCTGATCCCGCAGGCGATGGGAATCTGGTATTCCCCGACTGGCCACGTGCTGTACACGGCGCGTGACGGGGGACTCCTCGCGGCCGAATTCGACCTGAGGACGCTGTCGCTCCGCTCCGACGCGGTCCCCGTCATCGACGGCGTGATGCCGGGCGGCTTCACGCTCGCGCCTAACGGGGCGGCGCTGTACACGCTCGACCCCACGATGACGACGCCGTCACAGCTCGTGTGGGTGGACCGTCAGGGACGCGCCGAGCCGTTCGACTCGACGTGGCGAGGGCGCTTCGACTACCCCGCGCTCTCCCGCGATGGCCGGTCGCTCGCGGTGAGCCTGCGCGAGAAAGCGACTGACCTGTGGATCCGGCGCGCCGATGGGTCTCGACAGAAGGTCAGCGCGCCGGGCACCGCGAACTGGCGGCCGGCATGGTTGGCCGATGGTCGATCGCTGGTATTCGTCTCGGTAGGCGACATGGAGAAGAACATCAACGACGTGACGGTGCAGCGCGTGGGCGTGGAGGCCGGCGCGTCGCCATCGTTGCTCCTTCGGCATGCGTGGGGCGTGTACGAGGCGGAGGTGACGCCGGACTCACAATGGATGGTGTTCCGAGCCGACGAGGCCGGCGGGAGTGGCAACATCTACGCGCGGCGATTGCGGGGGGACACCGCCACCGTGCCGCTCGCGGTGGGCCCGGCGGCCGAGATGCAGGTCGCGCTGTCTCCGAACGGCAGATGGGTGAGCTACACCGGCGACGAGCACGGCGTGCGCGTCGTGGTCATCGCGTCCTTTCCGGATGGAAAGGTGAAGCGGGTGGTCTCTCGTGGCGGAGGGACCGAGCCGCGCTGGGCGCGAAGCGGCCGCGAGGTGTTCTTCGAGAGCGGCGGCCAGTTGCACGTGATGTCGGTCGCGGGCGAGACCGACCTCCAGCTCTCCGAGCCGCGCGCGCTGTTCTCGCTGGCCGGATATCGCCGGGCGCGGAATCGCGCGCAGTACGACGTGGCGCCCGGCGATCAGCGGTTTCTCATGATCAAGGATCCGCCGGCGCCTCCCATCCCCACGGTGGTGCTGGTCGAAAACTGGTTCCCGGAGCTTCTCGCCAAGGTGAAGCCGTGACCGACACCTGGCGAACGCATACGGTGAGCTGGTCGACCTGCACTCGACGTTCCCGGCCCCACGCAGGACACGTCCACACATCATCCAACTCACGAGGTCGTGATGCCGCGCTACCTGATCGAAGGGTCCTACACCACCGACGGCACGAAGGGGTTGTTGCAGGAAGGAGGCAGCCGTCGGCGGGACACCGTGACGAAGCTCATCGAAGGGATGGGCGGATCGGTCGAGGCCTTCTACTACACGTTCGGTGACCGCGACGTGATCGTCATCTATTCGGTTCCCGACGAGACTACCGCGCTGGCGCTGTCGATGGCGGTGAATCAGTCGGGCAAGGTGCGCCTAACGACACATCCGCTGCTCACCGCCGAGGACGTCGACCGAGCCGCGAAGCAGACCGTCGGCTATCGTGCTCCGGGAGCCTGACATGTCCGACACGTCCCCTGCCCTCGTGGCGGTCCTCACCGACCGGTACCGCATCGAGCGTCAGCTTGGCCAGGGCGGTATGGCGACGGTCTACCTCGCCCACGATCTCAAGCTCGAGCGGGACGTCGCCCTCAAGGTGCTCCGCCCCGAGCTCGGCGCCGTGCTCGGCACCGAGCGATTTCTGGCCGAGGTGAAGATCACGGCTCGGCTCGACCATCCGCACATCCTGACGCTGATCGATTCGGGGAGCGCGGGCGGCCTGTTGTACTACGTGCTGCCGTACGTGCGCGGCGAGTCGCTGCGCGATCTCCTGAATCGCGAGCAGCAGCTGAGCGTCGAGCAGGCGCTGGCGATCACGAAGCAGGTGGGGAGCGCGCTCGACTACGCGCATCGGAAGGGCGTCGTCCATCGCGACATCAAGCCCGAGAACATCCTGCTGCAGGAAGGCGAGGCGATGCTGGCCGACTTCGGCATCGCGCTGGCGGTGCAGGAGTCAGGGCAAGGGCGTCTCACCGAAACCGGGTTGTCGCTGGGCACGCCGCACTACATGAGTCCCGAGCAGGCAACCGGCGATCGCAACGTCGACGCGCGCAGCGACCTCTATTCGCTGGCGTCGGTGCTGTACGAGATGCTGGTCGGTGAGCCGCCGATCACGGGCAAGACGGTGCAGGCAGTCATCGCGAAGCTCCTCACGGAGCCGGCGATGCACGTCCGGACAGTGCGCCCCGCCGTGACCGAGGCCGTCGACGCCGCCGTCGCGAGGGCGTTGTCGAAGGTGCCGGCCGACCGGTTCGCGAGCGTGGCCGACTTCACGCGGGCGCTCGACGCGCCACCGGCCGTCGCGCCTAACGCGGCGGCCGTCAGCGGCGCGATGCCGGCCGCGCCGGCACGATCCCGGAAGACGATGATCGTGGTCGCCGTCGCCGGCCTCGCGGTCGTCGGCGCGGGCGCGGCGCTCGTGGCCAGCGGCCGGTTGCGGCGCGAGGACACGTCGGCCGCGCTCCGCGACCGGACCCAGCTCACGTTCACGGGGAAGACCAGCGCGCCCACGGTCTCGGCCGACGGCAAGCAGCTCGCGTACTTCACGAAGGAGTGCTCGGGCGCGGACTGCCGGTTCGCGATCGAC
>Ga0075430_100000802_pt1 | contig 24425 bp, 32 predicted proteins | sample RhiMetdeltSRZDD4_FD_75294 | JGI IMG/M metagenome (GOLD analysis project Ga0075430, IMG submission 75294) | Populus rhizosphere microbial communities from Tennessee, USA - Rhizosphere MetaG P. deltoides SRZDD4 | ecosystem: Host-associated > Plants > Roots > Rhizosphere > Soil | place: USA... | reverse complement strand
TCAAAGCTTCTTCTCCGATCTTAGGACCACCCGGTTGGACTCCCTGAGTAGGTCCCCCAGTCGAGCATAGCTCGCTCGGATTCTCCTCAGGTGGTGTTCCACGTCGTCGACGTTCTGAAGCTCCATCAACTCATAGGCTCCCGACTCCTTGAGAGTCTGCAGATCCATGTCGAGATTGTGGACTCGGTCGTCGACGAGGCCCTGCAACGAAGTGTGGTCATCCCTCGTCAGGGTCTTCTCGTGAAACTTACGTCGAGTTTTCTTCTTTGCCATATCACCCCCTCTCGATGTAGCCGTCCGGTACCCTCAGCTTGCCGTCGTTGTAAACGACCTCGTAGGTGGTATCGAACTGCTGTACCACAAAGTCCAGGGACCAGTCGATCCCCTGGCGGAGGTTGAAGAACGCGGTCAACACGTTCGGCCCACCTTCGTCGTGGAAGGGGTTTGCCTGGATCATGATGATTCGGACCTCGGTCCCCATGGAGTGGTCGTGCAGGATCACGGGCGGGTCGTCGAACTCATCGTACATTGCTCTGTTTACGGGCTGGTAATCAGCCCCGTAGTACTCCTTGTCCTCTGCATGCCAGAGGTTGAGATACTCGGTGAAGACCTCAAGTACCTCTTCAGCTTCTTTGTTGAGTTCTGGGGCCACAGAATCTTCCTCTCTCTCGGGTAAAAGGGGACCCCTCAGCGAACTGAGCGATCCCCTTCATCATTGCGGTTATTATATCAAAACCCCGAATCCTAGTCAACGATTTTGTTTGCTGAGGATCCTTTAGTGGAAGGGACACCTTAGCCACTCGGTTTTGAGGAATTGGCCGCAGTCGTCGCATCGGCGAGGAACGGTTTGGGCCCCATCGTGCGCAGCTCCCAACGACCGGTTGGATTGTACCAGTGTATCCAAAGTTTGACGGAGAGCCGCCAAAATTTTCCGGTCTAGGCGGTTCTTCATTTCTAGGGCAACCTCGTCACGGATCGGCCATGCGCCCCGGACGTATCGCTTGCCCCCACCTGCTGCACCACCCATCGACCGAGCCTTGAGAGCATCTGCAGGTTTCCCAGCGGCTTTGACTCGGCCTTCGTCCTTACCACCATCAGACTGCGGCGAGATAGGGTCCGCCAACGCACGACTGAAGATTTCCCGGTAACCTCGGACGAATTCTGGCGGCAACATCCACACAATCTCGAGTTCGATGCGCCCCCGATCTACCCCAGCGGCTGCCGCAGCATTGGTCACGCGCCTGCGTACCTCTTCTTCGACGCGGTCGTCATAGTTCTTTGCCACTTACCCGCCCCTTCCATGGCGATGCATCAGCTCCTCAACCAGAGCCCCTGACTTAGGCCCCCGGACTCCTATAGCCTTGTACCCGGGACAGAGTCCCGTAAGATGGAGGCTATCTCCCTTGGCGAAGGGGGCACAGAACTCGATAGTGTCATTGGAGAAGATCCAGTAGTCGAAGACTCCCTCCTCCAGCTTCACCGTGAAGCATTCGTCGTTAAACCTCTCGACGAAGCCCCAGTTCTGCTGGTAGGCAGACTCCTCCCTCAGATCGGGGTGATCTATCACCACCATGATCCGGAGGTCCACCATAGCCCTGAGTTGTTCCTCGGAGGTCGGCATTAGAGCTCCAGCTCATCCTCTCCATCCCAGCCCTCGAGGTCCTCGTCAGTCACCTTGTGTGACTCGAGCAACCGGACATGGGAAGGCGGATCAGCGTACTTCTGCGATCGGGGCTTTGAGAATGCCAAGATGGCACCGAAGATTAGCCCAAGGATCTGGGCAATTCCGATGAGGATGGCAATCAAAACCCCGACCGCTAGGAGTACGATCACGACTCGATGGTGCCGAGGACGCGGGATGCGAAGTCGTCGAGGACTGCCTGCTGCCGAGCGATCTCTCGCTGGATTTCCTTCTTGAGCTTGGGGTCCTCGGTGCAGGCCTTGAGGTAGGCCCGAATCGCCTTGCCGCAGAACTCGGTCATGGAGAGATCGCCCATCGCCTTGGCGAAGATCATGACCTGGTCGTATTCGTTGTTGCTGAGGCGGATGGTCGTGACCTTGTTGCCCGGGTTGGCGTCGATCGTTGCCAACCCAACGCCTTCCCCATCCGAGCTTGCCTTTTTGGGAGTCATGGTTCCTGGTACCTTTCTCGTCGAGCGCTTCATCCATCATGATGCGCTTCTCAATCATGATATATGATGAATGATGCGATGTCAAAAACATTGTTTACCTATTCAACAGAAAGTTTCCACGCGTCCCCGACTCGTGTAACTTGACCCGCTCCGGCCAAACGAACCAACTGCCTGCGTGCACCGCCGAGGGTAACCCCCATAGTCTCGGCAACTACCTTCGTTGTGTGGGCCCCCAAGCCCAGCTCTCGGAGTACCCCCAACGCACGAGGGTCGCGTGCACGCGAGGGTCGCCGCTGCGGTGCCTCAGTTTCTTCCTGTTCGTCGGGAGACTCAATACGATCGTCAACTACCCGAGGCATCCATCCTTTGTTCCTCAGGTTTTGAATCTTGAAGCTACCTCCCATTGTATGTTTGCTCTCGCGTTCTACTACGACGTCGCTGCGTACCCGCCTGAGATACATCGAGTCCTCAGCCCAAGCGTGGTTCGCCACCGAGCCGAGCATCATCTGACCCCCACGAGTGGGCTTCGTACCGTTGTCGGTCTTCTTCATGTGGTGGACCACGATGATCGCCGTCTGGTGTTTCTCAGCCAACTGCTTCAGCGGCTTGAACAGCCTGGTCGTCATCTCTTGACTGCGGTTCTCGTCGATTTCTCCCGCCACCATCATGAGGGGGTCGACCAGTAGCATCTTGAAAGGTTCCCCTTCTGCCCCTTGTGCCAGCTTCTCGTCAAGCCATGACTGCCAAGCAGGGTCACTGAGAGTAATACCCCCTCGGACTACCGCGTTGACGGGCGGAATGTCTCGAGGGTCAGGCGGGTCCCACACCAGCTGGCCGTCGACTCGGCGCATCTTATCCGCCTGTTTGCCGGGCCAGATCTTGTCGAGCCTCCCCTTGATGAGCGGCAGGGAATCCTCCTCTTGGATGTAGAGGACTGGACCGATGTTGCGTACGGGGAAGTGATCCAGGAATGGAATCCCAGTTGCTACTGAGAGGATGAGGTCAAGTCCGATCCAACTCTTGTAAGCCTTGGGTTGACCAGCGATGAACCCGCACGCACCTACTGCGAGGATATCCTTGACGATCCACTCGGGCGGCTTGACTTCGTCGACCAGTACGAAGAGGTTGGTGGGCTCGGGTCGTTCCTCCAGCGTATCTTCCTCGAGCGCCCCACTTACTTCCTCGCTGCGAGCGGCGATAGCCTTGCCGGCCTCGATGGTGAGGCGGCGCAGTTCATCATGCCTCCCCTCGAATTTGTTCCACGGAGTCGGTCGGACCAAGGCTACAATCTCGGTGACCGAGCACCCAACATCAGCGAGACAGCGCATCATCCACCAGAGTTGCTCACTCCGGTCACCCATGGCCTCCCGAGCACCGAACAAATCCCGGGCCTTCTTCGGTAGCTTCAGGCGGACGCGACCCCATACCTCGTGACGATCGACATGGCCAACCTCATCCTCCAGAACCGTCTGAACCTCACCCATGGTCTGAACTTCGGGGAGGTCGTTGAAGTCGTCGGGGAGGTAGCGTCGACCATTCGCCCAGAGCAACCGACCCTGCACTGGCTTGCCATCGTTGTTCTCACGGTAGGTATACTTGTGGTTCTTCCACCCCGGCAAGCGCAGCAACTGGGTCGTGTCCCATCCCCCAGCATCCGCCCCTAAGTAATAGGTCAGCCGCTGGTTCTCACCCCCAGGCCAGGATGCACCCTGCATATCACCACCCGTGACCAACCAGATAGCTTGGAACCGATTGGGTGAGGATTCCCAGGCTATCGTGGGTGGATAGTCCTTGATCTTACGAGGATCTACCTCGTCAAGGTCAGCCCAGAGCGCATGCTCATCCATGGCCACCTCGAGACGGCGCTGCTTATCCTCGAAGAGTGAGGGGCACCAGTAAACGTCGTCGTCAGTGTGGGACTGAATGTGCTTCAGAATCTTGGCTTTATCGTCGGGCCAGAGAAACGCCGGGCCCTCGTTCCAAGACTTAATCCGTGTTTCCTTATCGGGTGCGTCACCGGGAATCCACGGAAAGAAAGCGTACCCTTCCTGCCTACCCCAAGCCTTGGAAACGATGGTCAGGCTCTGGTCAGGTGAGGGAGTTGAAGTACCAGCCACTGGTATCCTTCCTCGGTCGATGCGTGAGGTATAATGATATATGCGAGGAAGTAATCCAGTCAACTTCTCGGATGAAGTTATTCCCCCGAGTTCGGGTCGTTCATCCGGAATTGACAGGTTGTCGCGGATGATATATGATAGTACCAAGCAATCGACCGAGGAGGTCATTCAGTTGCCAGGCATGGTTGAACAGGTAAGACACTCGGAGTTGATCGAAGACTCTGTGTTCAGCCAGTGGTTCGACAGGGCTCCTTACGAAACTGAGTTTACTCGGTGGCGAGTCTACGTCAAGGTCAAGCGTAAGTCACCATGGCAGAAGCGAGACTTCCTGACGTGGAAGAAAGCCCGTAAGTTCGTACGGAAGCACTCGGATGGTTGGTACGACGTAGTGCTAACGTGCAAGAACGACGGCTATCGTCCACCAGTGGTACGAGTGGGCAGGAAGCGGGAATACTACGCCCCCATGCTTACTCTTCAGGGTCACATGTGGTGCCCCCACTGTCGTCGACCCAGCGTGTTCGGGTGGTTCACCAAGCATCACGCGTTCACTGGGCACTTCAAGCCTATCCCATGGCGTAAGCGTTGTGGGGTCTGCGGTATTGCCGAGGAAGCCATCAAACACTACAAGGTAGGAGGGTAAGTGGAGCATCAATTCCAAGAGATCTCGGTGCGGCGGGTTGCTCTCGTCCCACACCCGAGTCTCCCCGACAACACGCCTTACATCTTAGGCTTGACTGAGTTCGAGTCAGGCATCGGGTGCGAGACGTGCGGACTGAGCATGGAGGAAGCCTTAACCCGGCCCTGCCCGGGCGTACAGGTTGCCTCACCGGGGGAGATGGTTATCCCATGAGGTTATACATCAACACATATACCGCCAGGACTTCCAAGCAATGTGACTCGGAAGAGTGCACTCGGGTGATCGAACCGGGGCAACAGTACGTGGAGCTCAAGGAGTTCGACTACATCACCCGGCGGCCAGGGAGGATCTGGCGGCGGCACGCGGATGACCCCGCATTCTTGTCCGAGTCACGCGAGCGCGACGCAGCAAAAAATTTGTTTCCAAAGCGTTGACTTAGGTACTGGGTTATGCGATAATGAAGTATCAGAAGGGGGCAAACGCCCCGACCGAGGAAAGGGAAATGCACATGGCGCTTTCCGCCAAGGAAGCCGCGATTGAGCTGGGCACTGACGCCCGGACCTTCCGGAAGTTCATGCGTGCCATCACGCCGAAGGAGGACCAGCCGGGGCAGGGCAACCGCTACGCCATCGAGGAGAAGGACCTGAAGAAGCTGCGGAAGCAGTTCTCCGACTGGGCAAAGCCGAAGGCCACGTCCACCGAGGAGAAGGTCAAGACGAACGGCACGGGCACGAAGACGAAGAAGACGAAGAAGGCTGCCGAGGAGGTAGTCGACATCACCGAGGACATCGAGGTCGACGAGCCGAGCGACGAGGAGATCATGGCTCTCGACGAGGCCTCCGACGAGCTGCTCGACGAGGACATCTTCGACCTCGACTGATCGCTGCTGCCCCAGCGACCACAGGCCCCCGTATCCCACCTGCCGGGTGCGGGGGTCTCGTGGTGTGTAGCTAGAACGACCGTCAGTTGACAAGCATTGACAGCCATGATAGTGTGGGGCTATCCCACCACCTATGGCTGAGGAGGAAGTGTACCTTGAAGAGATGGTCTATCTTAGGAGTAATAGTCCTAAGTACGTTCGCCTTGTCGGCAACGTACATGGGCGACTCGGATGCAGAACATAGTAAACAGGTCAAGGTCTCAACTTCAGGGGTAGAACTGGCGCCACAGACCGACTTCGTTGACTATGAAGAAGCCGCGGCAATTGAGGTGGAAGTTCAAGCCTACCTCGAAGCAGTGTACCAGGAACAACTGCAACAGTTCTACGCCGGGGTGCAAGCTGAGCTAGATCGCCAGGCAGAGAGGGCAAGGCAGGCCCAAAGGTACCAAGCTCCCAACACTTACCACCCAGGTAGTACAGTAGGTGAGTGCACCGGGTTTGCGATTCCGGACTACATCATCCAACGTGAGTCGGGAGGTAATCCTTCCGCCTACAACCCGAGTGGTGCATATGGCTGCGCCCAAACCTTACTGAGTCACTATAGCAGTGGCTCCTGCCGGGGCTTGGATCCATACACCATCGAGGGGCAACGTCAGTGCGTCCTGATCTTGAGCAACGGGGGTACCAACCTCAACCCCTGGGCTCAAACAAGATGATGAGAGAGAGGAGGTGAGTATGAGGCCGTAGCAGTAGGGTCCACCCTACCAAAGTGCCATACGAGGAAAGCCCCTGGTCTAGCCGCCCGCTTCGCCCCCCAGGGGCTTTTCTCATGTGTATGCTTGCTCGCACTCGCCCGAATGATGCGACGAGAATCGCGTCAGTCAATCCCCAGGCACTGACAGATCGACGGGATATCCCCCAGCTGCAGCATCATGCGAGGGGCTTACCTTATTCCTTAGGGATCAACGCGCGGAGCACTTCGACTGCTTGGGCAGGAGACGTTACCACATCCCAGCAACCACCAGCCCGGCGGATCAACCCTCCTACATACTCCTGACGGGGGCTAACGTTCTTTCCCTTGTCAGGCGTCTTGACCTCAAGGCCAAAGAATCGGCCCTGGATACACCCAATCAAGTCAGGGAGCCCGGCCATCATATGTTCAGACCCCCACACCTTGAAGACGAAGATTGAGGGCCACTCTTTCTTGAGGGCATCCTGAATTCTTCGGCTGAGTTTACTCTCTGGTTGGCTCAAGTCATCCTCCACACACAGCAGCGAGGCGGTGATGCTTCGACCGAGGAGAAGAAGTGCACCACCGCCTCGCTTGTTTGAGGGCCCGGGGCTCAGGGTAGATGATATACTAACCCGAGCCTCATGTCAACGACCTTAGAGATCGTCGATGTCCAGGCTCTCCATCTTCTTGCCCTTCTTGCCCTTCTTCGCCGGTGGCTCAGGTGCAGCCTTGACCTTGCCCTTCTTCTTGTTCTTTGCCGGCGGCTCAGGCTCCGGGGCAGCCTTCGTCTTCTTGCCCTTCTTGGCCTTGGCTTTCGGTGTGGGCGTCTCTTCCTCCTCTTCGACACCTTCCTCGTCATCCCCGACCGGCTCACCGTCGTGACCATCGAGCTCGCTGGGCGGGAAGACCGCAGCAATCTCCGAGCTGAGCTTGTCCTCGTACTCGTGGTCTTGCAGCGTCACACCAACGTCGTGGTTGACCGGCTTGTTGGGGTCGATGGTCTGGCGCTTCTTGGGCACCGGTACCCCAGCCGCAACGAACAAGTTCCGAATCTTCCAGAGCTCGTTGTCGTTGAAGCCGCAGCGGTAGGCATAGGTCCCTACCCCGACCTTGATGATGTAGAGCCAGGCGTCTCGCTTCTCCGGTCCCATTTTGATGTCCTGGACGGAGATTACCTTCCCAGGGTAATCACCTTCGGGACGATGGCTCGGGCTGATTGCCGCCCGATCCTTGACGTTGGAGAAGTCGAGGGCCTTCGCCTTCGCTCCCTTGCCTTTCGCCATTACTGGGTACTCCCTTCCTTCATCAGCTTGCGTAGCTTGGGTATGGTCGGATTCTTTACGATGTCCGGCAAATCGTACTCGCTGCGATAGCCAGTATCATATACTTCCGAGGGGCCGATAAGCAACCTCCGGTATGCCTTCTTCGTCCCGTTGTTCCCCTCGATGCGTACAATGTACAACCGCCCGATCACGTCTACCAGAGAGTTCGCCGCATTCCTCACGGCATCGGGGACATCCGGTACGTACGTGACCTCGGACTCCTCTGCGTCGTCATCCTCGGAGTCGGCAAAGGTGGAGGTCTTCATGCGCTCGTGCGCTGTGTAGATGACGCCCATCTTCAGCGAATGGAAGTTGGCAAGGAGCTGCTTCATCAGCTCACCGCTCTTGCCATAGTCCCGTCGATCGACGAACCCAGGATGTCGGGTCAAGTCTCGTTCTTCCTGCTCCTTCCGTACGTAGTGTAACGCGAAGTTGTTGACTCGGGTTAGCCCGTCCAGCCCAGCCCACTTGAACGGTGTTGACGACTCACCTTGCTTGATGTGGTTGGGGGTCAGCTTCCCAGTACGAAGAGCCCCGTACACATCCTGTGTGTCTTCCCACTTCTCGAGTGGCCAGATGAAGGGGTCGTCAACATTGCGGCGGTAGTGGGCACCACCCTCGGGGTCGATCACCAAGATGTTCTCGGCTCCAACCGTGAGCATGAGTGTGGTCTTGCCCACCTTCTTCCGCCCGTAGAGCAGTACCTTAGGGTAGATAGGCATGTCCGAAGCCCTGCTTGCCTTCTGCTTGGCCATGGCTAGGTAATCCTTCTCCGTAAAGCCTTTGGCTTTCCCAGCCATTAGCCCTCCTCTTCAGGGTTCTTGGGGTCGTCGTTGTAGTAGTCGAGTGGGTCGGCCAGCTTGTACTTGGACTTGCGGAGGTTGACCGTGTGCCCTCCGAAGAGTTCCATCGTGCAGAGGTCGACGTAAGAGCACATGAAGGTACAGCTGCGGTCAGGCACTCGCTCGACGAACTCGGTTCGAGCAAAGTCATAGGCGTTCATCCGCTTCGCTGTGTGGTATCCTTCTCGAGCCACTTGCTTCAACATCGCTGGCGACTTCTCCAGGATGCTGCGTCGGAAGAAGGGGGATCGTTGCATACCCCCAGGAACAAAGCGCTGCTTCTTCAGCCGCTTGAGTTCGTTGGCATACCGGTCTGGGTCGAGCCCGTACGCCTTGAGCGCAGCTCTGAACGTGGGATAGTCAGTCTCGATCTGCGTAGCGTAGAGTCGAGTGCCATCTTTGAGTAGCTTCGGAATGGTAGGGGGCTTCCGTCGACCGTAGTTCCAGATGTGACCCTGCACGGGAAGCTTGTTGCGAAGTGCCGCCCACACATACAGGGCAGACTGCGCATCGAGAATCCGGAAGTCTAAGTTCGGCAGGTTCTTATTCCACTTGTGGTCAACGATCCACAGTCCGAACTGATCTTCCACGAGCAAGTCGATCTTGGCTCGGTAGATACTCCCGTCGGGAAAGTCGGTCTCCAGCACGAACTCTGTCTCGTGCACTTTCCAGTTGTCAGCTTTGTAGTGCCAGAGGTAGGAGCGCATCATCCGCTCGCACTCGACGGGTAGGTCACCGAGTACATCCCGCTCCTCGTCGAACAGTTCCATGAACTTGCGACTCAGCTTCTTGTGTTCAGCCTCCCAGTCACCTCCCTTATAATGCACCTCCTGAAGCTTGTGCATCCACGTCCCTTGACGCAGGGGCTTGCTGACTGTGCGGGGCTTGAGTCGCTGGTAGTACTTGTAGTCCGCCTGCTTGGGGCAGCGGCGGAAAGTCTTCAGCATACTGTGCGTGGTGATGGGGCTGCCTGTCTCAGGGTCAGAATAAAGACCCCGGAGCCCAGCGGCCAGTCCACCAGGCGGAACCTTGCTCAAGGTAATTCTCCTCGGTCGGTGCCTAGATCATATCGCATCTGGCAGTGGTGGAGCAACTCACCCGTTCCGGTAGTTGTAGACTTCGTTCTCGGTCAGTTCTTTTGCGTCGCCCCAGTACTTCCCGACCTTGAGGTCTGCAACAATGGGCACGTCGAGCACCACTCCAAACTTACGTTCGAGAGGCAAATTCTCCATCGTGGATTTGATGATGGGGAGAGCTCGGGCGACGTGCTTGTTGCGTATCTCGAAGAGCAGGGCGTCGTGAACGGTAGATATGAACCGGCCATCTATGCCCTTCCGTTGCAACTTCTCTTGGATCAGGATCATGCTCAACATCGTCATGTCCGAAGCGAACGACTGCACTGGTGAGTTGATCGCCTGTCGCTCGGCTTCCATTCTAACCCCTCGGTCACCTGAGTCAATGTCAGGGAGGTGGCGCACGCGCCCGAGGGGTGACTGCACTCGGCGGTTCTCATTGACCAGACGGCGTTGTCTAGCGTGCCAGGGCTGCAACCCCTTGAACTGGGCGAAGTAGTTTTTCCGGACCGCCTGTGCCTCCTCCAGCGTGAACCGTACCCCGTACTTCGTGAACGCCGTGTAGACAAACTTGGGTGCACCCATGCCATAGACGAAGCCGAAGTTAACCGCCTTCGCTTTCTTCCGGTCGTCGCTGGAGACTTGTGACTCAGGTACTCCCAGTACCCAGGCCGCAGTCGCTCGGTGGATGTCCTGCCCAGTCTGGTACAGGTGCATCATCGTGCGGTCTCGGCTCAGGAATGCTACGACTCGTAGTTCGACTTGCGAAAAGTCAGCTTCAACGAACGTATACCCGGGAGCTGCACCGAAAAGACCTCGAATGAAAGGGTCCCGTGGCACTTGCTGAAGATTGACACCGCGTACCGGCGCCCTTGCGGTGATCTTATCCGCCTCAGCTTTACCGCTCGAGAGCCGCCCGGTGACCGTACCGTATAGTTTGAAGGTTGTGTGGACGCGGTCGTTGTCATCTATCAACTCCTCGTACGCGCTCAAGAATGCTGAGCAATACTTCTGCCACTTCACCCGCTCCAGCATCAGATCCACCACCGGATGGCCGGGGTCCAACTGAATCTCGAGCATGCAATCCTCAGCCATCGACGGGTCACCAGGACTACCGTCGGGCTTTTCCTTCCCGCGTTCGATCACGGGCAGACCTAAGTAGTCGAACAGGAGCCAGCGTGCGAAGATACTGGGATTGAAATTGACGGCTCGCTTCTTGCCTTTCTTGTTTTCGGTTGGCCAATCCTCAGTCTCCTCTGGGTCTGGTACGTAGACCATGATCTTGGACTCAATCTCGGCACGCATGTTAAGGGCTATCTGGTATGCGCTGGCCAGCTTCTCCCTATCCATCCAGACCCCTCGCATTTCCACACCGATCAGGATGTTATTGGCTGGGGTCATGAGCATCTTGAACAGGCGAGCGAGTCGAGGCTGAGCGATCAGTTCCTTGCGCACATCGAGGTAGAGATGGTACGTGTAGTACGTGTCGAGTGCGTTGTACTCCAGCACCTCCATGATGGGGTGCTTGCGTAGGTCTTTGGTGTCGATGGCCCAGGGTTTCACCCCGAACCGAATCTGTGCTTGGTTCTTGAGGCTCTTGCTCATGTTCTCATTAGCGAGATGCACGGCAAGCATCGTATCGAAGGTTACGGTCATGTCGACCCCGAACTGCCTCATCCAACGACAGTCATACTTCCCGTTGTGAGCAATCAGCTTCGCTCGACTCGATAGGGAAGGGCCCAGGAAGCGCAGGATTTTGCCCCAGGATGATCGGAAAGGCGATTCGGGGTGCGACAAGGGCAATGCCCAGACCACTACTTTCTCGTCAACGACGATCGTCCCAGAGAGGCTGATGATCTCGGCACTCGAAACCCATTCGTTCCCAGCAGGATCACTGTACGTTTCCACGTCATAAGACAGCAGCTCCGCACGATCTAGCAACCGCCTCAGCTTCTTAACCTGGTCGATGGTCTGGATGTAGTGGATCTTGGGCTCAGGAATCTTGGAACCCTTGCCCTTGGTTTGAGAGGAAAAGTAGTTCAAGTCAGCAATGTAGTTGAGGCGCTGGCCTGGATTTCGAGAGACAGACATCGGGGAAACGGTAGGGATAACCTTCGACTCACCCCGCATGATGGTCTGGCCTCGGTACTTCATGATGCCTGACTTGCCGGTCACCGCTGTAAGGGCTTCATTACCCATGGTGAGAATCCACTCAGGCTGGATGAGGGCAATCTCGTGGGTGAGATAGCGGGAGGCGCAGGCTTTGACGATCGTTGTGCCCGTGTTAACCTCGAAGTTGCGGCACTTGACTGCGGAGGTGAAGTAGCAGTCGCCGATGTCCACACCAGCTTCAGTGAGGTCGGCTTCGAGCGTGCGTTGATACTCCTTCGAGTTGGGCATGCGTCCTATGACCATGATACTGGCCTTGGGGTTGCCCTTCCCCATAACACAAACCGAAGTTGCTCCGACATGTGCTCGGCATTCCTTGCACTTGGGTTGTCGAAGAGCCTCGAGCTTGCTCTGCTTACTCATGGGTCAGTTCTTTCCCGAACGAAGAAGTAAGGCCGCCCCAGCAGTGATCGCACCAGGTCACAGTGACCACCTTCCAGAAGTCACCCTGACGAGTAGGGCAGTCGAGGACGCAGCGGGGTTGAACTGTTGGATTGCTTCTACCGCAGTTGTCGCAGATCGCATCATCATCCATTGTATCAGGTGGGGAGCCTGCTGGCAAATTGCTCGATCTTGACCCCCGCAGTCTCGAGCAAGTTGAGCCCCTCACGGACTCGGTACAATCGGTCGAACACCACTCGCACGATGCCCGCGTTGATGATGAGGCGAGCACAGAAGGGACAAGGTGAGTCAGTGCTATGGATTTCCGCCCCCAGCAATGAGATCCCATGCCGAGCTGCGAAGGCTATGCAGTTTTCTTCAGCATGGACAGTAACCTCGCATGGAGCCACGAGGGAACATCGAGGGTCATGCCAACCGTCTTGGAGGCGCACCGAACTAACGTCAAAGTGCCGGTTTCCGCAAGTACAAGGGTGACTGCAGTGCTCCATACCAGCAGGTGTGCCGTTGTATCCAGTAACCAGGACGCGGCCATCTCTGGACGCGACTGCTCCCACCTTGAGCTTACTGCAAGTTCCTCGGGTCGCAGCCACTCGGGCAAATTCCATGAGTACTTCATCACGTGTAGGCCTCACGTCGCGTGGACTTTCTGGGTTCGACCAGAGTCAGTGAACCGACCGCACTGGCAACCGCTTACATTGACCCCGATGCACTTACCCGTGTTGGGGTCGTGGCAGTCGATAGGGTGGTTGCAAGAGCAGACGGGGACGATGTATTCGGTCACCTGCCGTACCGCCTTTCCAACGAGGGTACATCCCCCGAGAAGATGTGGAATGAAACCATGTGCATAGTCAGTGTCGCTGGCGTGCAAGTGACCTTGTACTTCACTCGGAGTTGCTGCGCCATCCACTGAAGGAGGCGACCAGCCATGTAGACGTCGTCCCGGAAGTGTCGGACGAAGTCACAACTTCGGATGAAGTAGGTAACATGTAACCAGTTATTACGGAGCAAGAAATGATACCCCAACGTGCACGGGACCCGCTCCTTGTGCACCGCACCCGTGTCCTCTGGAAACCACACTGGTAGATACGCCTGCCGTGTAAGCGGTGACTTCCCAAGTTGGTTGACGACATCATCCAAGTCTCCGTAGGCATAGCGAATCCCCTCGTGAGCAAAGTACTCTTCTCGGTGTTCTACCGGAGTACGTCCAGCATACTTAGGCCAGAATCGTTCGGGGTAGGTGTGGGAGAACTTCTCATCCTGCTTGTGCTCGGCATTACCCTGCTGTGCATAGGGCCACCAAGCTTCGCTCGGAGGTGGGTTGAGGGGCTCACCCGAGACCCGCTCGAGGAAGTGATCCTCTGCCCAAGGCAGGTTGGGTTTGACGTGAGCTTGGAGCTTTACCACCTCGGGTGGGATGGCGATCTGCATGACCGCGTTCTGTAGTTCTTGAGTAACCATCAGCGGGTTGTCAATCTTCTGGGACTGCCACTCACCGACGTCAACTCGAGGCGCCATTACCAGATCCATGGCCATCTCTTTAGCCATAGCCTCGAAGGCATCCTCGATCATCCGCATCTCAGTGCTGTAGAACCTCACTACTTCAACCTCCCTAGGGCCCCGCAGTGGAGGCAACGAACGCTGTTGCTTCGGCGAGGGTAGCGAGGGATCAGTTGCTTCTTCGTACAACGTGGACACCTTCTACCCTTAAGCTTCTTGGTCAGTTTGCTGACGCTATACCTCGTCATCGTCGTCATCATCCTCGGTCAATGCGATAGCAGGTCCATCATATGCGACGGAACCAACCATGTCAATTGCCGGGAGACCGATGGGAGTAAAGTCGAGCTGTTGAATGGGGCAGTGAGGGAGCGGCTTGTAGGCTTCGTAGTACTGCTTCTGCTCGCCGGCCTTGTCGCCCCGCTTGTAGTACTCCCACCCAGCGAACTGCTGTGCGTAGTCGTAGCCCATGACTTCGGTGTGGAAGCGTCGCTTGATTCGCCGGTAGGTGTTGTAGCTGATGTCGCCGAGGGTGTGACCCGCTCGGTCTTCGGACAACGATTTCTGTACCCACTTCCTAGAGTAGTGCAAGGCTGGTGACGCAGCCAGCAAGGTACGATGCTTCTTCTTCAGCGTCTCTTCATCATCCATGAGGATGCGTCGGTAGAACTCACGGAGCTCATCATCTCGGTGGTTGAGGAGGTAAGCCAGCGACTTGAAGTGATGGTACTGCATGTTCTCGTTCAGCCAGACAAACCGCATCTCCTCCACCGGGATGCCGATCATCCGACCCAAGTACCTCCCACACATCCAGGCGATGCTGAGGTCCATGCCCGCCAGATAGCCGAGGTAGGACGTGCGTGAGTGCAGGGTAATTTGAGGGGCTGGCACTGCCTTGTAGGAGACGGAGATCATGCACGAGCCCCAGCGTCGGGTCTCTTTGTTGCCAAGGTCCCCACCTCCACGAGGAAGCACCAGCTTTGTCCGCATGAGGTTGATGCCTCGGCCCTTTGTACCTACCATGGTGGCAGTACGGTTGAGCCAGGTGATGAGGTCGTTTGGCTCGAGGTACTGGCGGCACATCATCGACCAGCGTTGACGAGTCAGCCAGGTATCTTTGAGGTCGAAGTCCCACTCCATCCTCTCAGCACCAGCAATTACGTTGTGAACTTGGACATCAACGCTGGTAACAAGATCCAAGTCCTCCTTCGGCATGGCGACGATCTTCTCACATAGACCTTGGTGCATCATGGTGAGAGTCGAGGCTTTGAATCCGTTGATGAGCGGTGGCACTACATCACCCTTCCATGTTCGGGACAGAACTTAGCTTCTGCTACGTTTGCAGTAGCCGGGTAGACCTGGAGTTCCCGCTTGCACTCGGGGCACTTGTCGCTCACCCCGTCATAGACTTTGGAGGCCATGCGAGCGGCGTTCTTGTTCATCTTGAGCTGGTAGGCGGCGGAGAATTCCCGATCGTCGCAGCCTACTGCAGCCAAGATGTTGCCGGCGAAGTGCAGAGCATCAACCATCTCGGCAATGAACTCGGTCCGGTTGATCCTGGTTCGATCGGTCACCCACGTCTTATGACCGGGGTACTCGTTCATCATCTCACCCAGCTCTACGCACATCTCCGCGTAGTTCCAGGTGATGAAGTTGGCCTTAGCATCCCCCTCAAGCTCGCCGGGGTCCTGACCGAAACTCAGAGTCTGTAGCACCCGAGTCTGCTGAAGCCAGGTTCCGAACAAGGGCGGAGAGTCGATATCTTCGTCACGTTCTACCGGGTCAGGCAAGGTTCTTCCTCTTCATCCAGTCGCTGACGTCGATACTGAGGCCAGCGAACGAGTCATCCGTGTAGTCCCACCTCAGCATGCTGCTCTTCCACTTGGCTGCTTCGTTCCAATACAGCCAGTAGATCTGTTGAATCTGGGCAGCAACTACCTCGTTCATCGTGTCCCCATACACGTTGTGCATGACGATGTCGAGGGGAGGGAGACACCAGATGACAAGGGGCTTCAGTTGCCGGAACTGCTCCTGCCGTGTACGTAACCAGAAGAAGTCGTCGAACCCCGGCTCAAGCCGCCCTCGAATGATAGGGCCGTAGATGGGCTCGCTGATCAACCTGTGGCGATCGTAGAGCGTCGAGGACAGCCCGTGATTGATGTTGTAGTCGACCCACCTGACCAGGTCAACTGTAGCGTTCGTGTTAGAGTCAACCACCTTGGGTGCAACAGGGAGGTTGAGCTTGTTGGACAGTCGGTCTACAAGGTGGGTCTTACCCGCCCCGTCAGGACCTTCCACGATGATCAATGTTTCCTCCTCGGTCAGAGTTATGGTAGCGGCCCCCGAGGACGTATGGGGTCGTTCTCCCCTAAGCCACCCTGTGTGCGCTTCGACCTGGGGGGCCGCTACCTAGACATTATAACAAAACCGTGACCCTCATCGCAACTTCCGCGTTCCCGCTTGATCCCGAACTCGGGGTTACTTAGGCTCTTTGGGTACCCAGTGCCGCTTGAAGTTTCGGCTCAGTCGGTCAGGCGACTCGGTAACTGTCTTAGCTAGGTCGCCATCCTCCTGGAGGGTATCGTACATTACCTCGTCTACCGTACCTCGAGCGATAAGGTACATGTAAATCTTTGAGGTCTTGCTTAGTGCGATGCGGTCTCGAGCCTGCTTGTAGTCAACCCAGCTATTGGTCAGGGAGAACCAGATCAGGATCGACGCGGAGCTCAAGTCAATGCCTAGACCACCTGCGGCTGGCTGCATTACAAAGCATGCCGCACTATCTCTAGCATTGAAGGGTCTAACGTTGTTGGGGATCCTCTCCCGCTGGGGTATGTCACCATGGATTTGATACACAGGAGTCTTAAGTTCCTCGCATATCTTTACGATGGCTGAGATGTCCGCTCGCCACCGAGCACAGATGACAACATGCTCATCCGCCTCAAACAGGTCGGTAAGGATCTCCTTCAGTACCGTGAGTTTGTCCCGTCCCACACGAAGGAGGCGGGCTTGCGGGTGAGCTTCAGTCGGGGTAGTCTTAGCAATACCGCTGGTCAACTGAGACAGTCGCAAGGTTTGCACGAGCTTGATCGACGCCTCCGTGATCTCACCCGTCTTGATCTTGGCGATCATGTCCGCAGCCATCTCGTCGTACAAGTCAGCGTTGTGGCCAGTAAGTTCGACCGGAATGATCTGTGTCCGCTCGGGCGGAAGGTCGAAGCACTCATCTCTCGTGATGGCAAAGGCTTCAGCATGCAGCAGTCGACGCAGTCGAGCCATTGCAGCAGGGCGGTTACGCAGCCACTGCGGATAACCATTGCGCTCAGTCCATACCCCATACTCTTGCTTGAAGGATCCGAGAGTATGCTCAGCGACTAGGGGTGACTCGGGGTTGAGGAACTTCCACTGGCTGTAGATATCGAAGATACGTTTCTTCTTCGTCACTACCGTACCAGTCATGATGAGCCGGTAGTCTACCTCTCGCCCCATAGCCTGAAGCATGGTAGTCTTCTTGGCTCGAGGGGACTTGATGCGGTGACTCTCGTCAAGGATGATGAGGTGAGGTCCCCAGCGCATCAGCTGCTTTCTCACGTCATACCTACCCCCTCGACTACGGCTACGTTTCCCGCTAGCCAAGAGTGCACCAGGTACTGAGAAAGCATCGTAGTTGATCAGCACGAAGGTTAGCTTAGAGGACCGAGGTGGGAGGCCATTGTTTCGCCGTCCCAACTTATCCCACACCACGATGCGGTAGGGAATCGGGCAGTTCAGCTCGATCTCTTCTTCCCAGACGCCAATGACTGACACTGGTATGACAACCAGAACCCGATCAACCTTACCAGAGAGATGGGCAATGACTGCGGAGTCGATGGCGACCTTGGTCTTACCTGTGCGAGGGTCCATCAACAACGCATACGAGCCGTTCTCTCTCCACCCCTCGATCGTGTGCTTGATCGCCGCAACCTGGTGTGCGTACGGTGTACGCTTGAACTTATACTTCACTCTTCCTCGTCTTCATGATCCGGCGAGCGACGCAAGTTGTGTGGGAGCAGGTCTTGCGGCTGTGACCCTTGTCCAAGCTTTTGGGGCAGGGTTTCTTAGACATAGCCAAGGTCAACCGAACGCAAGCCCAGATGAACTTCAAGTTCCGCCCTCTGCACCAGGGACAGACGAAAGGCTTCCCTTTTCGAGGTCGATAGGCCCAGCGTAGCCCATCGGTCACGCAAGCTCGCCGACAGAGGTAGCACTTGGTCTTTGGACGCTGGTCAGGACCCGACCATAGCTCGGCAACTCTCAGCTGCTTTCGTTCAGCTCTTCGGACGCGAGTCCTACCCTCTGACATTTTCCTGACCTTCCCTCGTGCGGGTGAGCGATATAAAGGGGGTGTAACTGCCTTGGCATAATCATATCATAACCCCATACCTCGATCAATTCGCCCAATCCCATCCTTGTAACGACCGGAACGAAGTTCATTCTCGGCCTTGACTTCGTGCATCCATCGTATTAGAGTGCCATTTGCTCATGCTGATGGGCAATCTTCATCCATACGAAAGGAAACGCCGAGATGGCGAAAGCAAAGACCAAGGAAGTCGAGCCGGAAGTCGAACTCGACGAGCTCGACACCGACGTCGAGGAAGAGGCTGCCCCGGCAAAGGGGAAGTCGAAGAGCAAGGAGCCCGAGGTCACCTTCGGGGTTCGTGACCTGGCCGAGCACCTCTCCAAGGTGATGGGGAAGACCATCACGCCCAAGGACCTCCGCACGCAGATCAGGCGGATGGCCCGGGAGGAGAACGCGAGGGTCAACCGGGAGGTCATCCCCGGCAACCGCTCCCGGTACGACTGGCCCGACGGCTTGAAGGACCCGGAAGTCAAGGCGATCATCGCTGCGGTCACGGGCGGCGAGCTCGAGGAGGGCAAGAAGGCCGCCCTCGCCAAGCTCAAGGAGGACAAGGCTGCCAAGAAGGCTGCCAAGGCCGCTGCCGCCGAGAAGGGCGAGAAGGCCGGCAAGGGCAAGTCCAAGAAGTAGATCTCCTTCACGGGAGAGTTACACCCGAAGGCCCCTGGGTACCGCTTCTTTGCCGGAGGCACCCCCAGGGGCCTTCTCGTGTGTTGGCTAGTCTTCCTGCTGCTTTCGTACGTCAGTTGTGGTGAGGATGTCGTAGCAGGTAAAGGTGATGGCTAGCCAAGATAGGATCAGTGTGTGGAAGACCAGTTCTCGGGTTGAGAGTTGATCGGTTTGGTACATGTAGATGTGGTAGCTACCTCCGACCAGGCTCAGGATCAGTATGGTCCAGGCGAAATACAAACGAAACCGCAAGTTAGTCCCCTTTGCTTTGAGGTTGAGCCGACCCTATAATGCAGCAGCTCTGAACAACCAGTCGATTAGGGTTTGATCTGTCGACCGCTGACACAACTCTGCCCCCGATGAGCGAGCGCAGCGAACTGTCACTCACCCACCGGGGGCATGAGTTGCTCTCGATGGAACTAGGTTGTGAGGTTGCCGGCGAGCTTCGTGGGGTACGGCGGCGGAGCTTGGTACTTGCAAGTCACCGTCCCACCTCCGCCCGCACCGACGTCATCCTGAGCATCGAGGTCTCGGGCATCATCGAGCAACTTGGCCCACATACCGTCGTTGTCAGTGGCGTTGAAGATGGCGTCGCAAGCCCAGCCCCCCAGGAACTTGGTGGTCCTGCGAACCTCTACAGCCGCGTCGAGCGCCCCCTGGTTCCGAATCCAGGAACGCGTGTTGGCGTCCATGTCGAACGTGTAGACACCCCCGGTAACCGTACCCAAGGCCGGGTCAACCCGGTAGGGTCGGTTTTCGTGGATGATGTACGAGGCCATCGAATCTCCTTGGATTTCCGGCGGGGGCGGTGAGTGAACCGTGTCCCACACCCATTGGTCGAAGCCGTCGGAGTGCATGTCGCAGGCTTGGTGGATGAGGTTGCGGTGGTTGGTGACTCCCCGGTAGCCATTGAGAACTGGCATACGGGGCCCATTGTAGAACCCATCAGGGATCCCATGAGTAGTCAACTTCCACAACAACAAGTAACGCAGGTGACCCAGCTGGGCCTCGCTGATCCAACCGTCCAGGCTCTCGATCTCCGTAGCCGTCGCCACCCGGTTCCACTCACACTGGGTGAAGTGAACAGCGTCGGAGGGGCCGAACTGGTAGATGCCCTCGTCACGAACGAGGAAAGCACAGAGCCCGTTGTCTCGGATCAACGCAATGGAATTACGACCTACCGTGTAATGCCATACCTCCATGAGGCAGGACGAAACGCCGGCTTGGTAATTCCAATGGGCCCCCGGGTCAAGTATAGCTCCCGGGAGAAGCATGGGCTATACCTCGTCGTCCTTGAACTTGTACTCGACGTTGTCGTGAGAGCCACCCGCGTCGGGGTCGAGTGAGCCGGCAACAAGCCGCTCGGCACCAACATCGAGGGCTTCCTTCTGGATCGGCGTGAGCTGGTTCTGACCGATGTTGCGCACGGTCGTGAACGCTTCCCACCCGGTCGAAGCCATGGCGCCGACGACGATGCCGACCAAGAGGAGCGACGACCAACCCAGCTGGTCCAGTTGCTTGCCTCCCAGAATCTGCTCGTTGCCCCAGGCGCTCGTAGCGACCAGGTAGGTCATGGCGATCGACGCGCCGAGCACAATGCCAGCCGTGATCCGTTCCTTGGGTGACCCCCATACGAAGGTCTTGGCCAGCTGCACAACACCGATGATGGCGCCAACGAGCAGCAAGGCTTGACTGGTATCCATGTTTCTCCTTTGTCAGATGCCCATTTCTGTAACACGAAATCCAACTAGTGCTTCAATGTCGGTCTGGAGGGGGCCAGCCAACACGGTACACTTCCATCGAGCAGTGATGGTGTAAACTCCGGCATCAAGAACTCCGGCCGTGACCTCGGAAACCCCCGCACCGTTACGTCGGTCGTTGATGGGAGAAAAGGCAATCTCAAAGACATCGTAGGTTACCCCGTTGATCAGCAGCCCAAAACACCCATGACTACCCGCATTGCCACTAATGTACATTCCACTACACCACATATCCAACACCAACTTGGTGTCCTTACGATACTTAGTGAAGTTGAAGGTACCAGCTCCCGGAATGCTGGCGTAGGTAGAGCTACCAGTGGAAGTTGTAGAGGTCCCCGTCCGCGTGAAGGTGCTATGCGGAATGTGTGGGGCAATCCAGCGACCAACGATAAAAGCCCCTTCTCGCATCATCATTACCATGACGCGCTCATTCAGCAGGAGGGGTTGCCCGGTGATGTTATCGGGGTAAATGACCGAGGCACTGTCATCTAGCTGGACTGCAATCCCCTTTACCGAGTTGGTGTCGTTGACGATTACTTTTCCAGCCTTGTACTCCGGGGGAGGATTACGACGCTGGACACTCTCGACCGTCGACATGACCAAGTCACTGAGCCACCTCCGATCGTCACTCTCGAAGCTCACGCGTAGTGCCTCCTGAGACTGTGATGCATCGACCCCTTAGCCTCGAGCGGCAGCCGCCACTCCTGCTCTCGGTAAGTTACGCCCCGATACTTCACCACGTCAAACGTATCATGGATAAGATTGGGAGGAGCATCGAACTCTACCCACTCGTATGTACTATCGTCAGCCAGTGCAGCAGCCTTGGCAATCTCGTAGCACTCATCGACAGAGTCAACTCCCTGCCCGGCTTCTACGTGAGAAACGATGTAAAAACCCCGGTTCTCAAACGAGTTGGGAGCACTCGCCGGCAGGTCATAGGCAGACCAGATCGCTGCATCGTTAGCGCCAACCGCTTCACAAACCCAGCGATTCGGGGCGGACAGCAGATCGTTAGTCTCCAAGATGCTATCGGCGATGATGTTTCCATCAGCCTCAGAGTACGACAGCGTGGCCGAGTCCAGAGCTGGGGGGCTCTTCGTGGACAGCGCTCCCTCATCATCGAAGAAGGGGGAGTATAGCCCAGCAGTACCAGCAAGCTGGGCCATGACCGAGAGACGAGACACCGTCGAAGCAAAGTTTGCCGAGGAAGTAAGAACTTTACCGGTCACCGCCAGGTTCTGCTTCCAGATACCTACCTCAAGCGCTAGGTCACGGATAGCCCCATCGACTGATGTGCCCTCAGCGAAGCCAACCGGGCGACCGATGGGCTGATCCAGGACGCCATTGAGGTCAACCAGCGTCGAGTTACCAACGACCCCATACGAGTGCCGACTACCCGCTGCGTCAGTCCACATGAATACACCGAGTGACTTCTCGACGCCGTTGAGGGTGCCCCACACCTTGATGCGGTCGGTGAGTGGGTGGACGAAGGCAAAGTCTTTGGCCGGGAGGACCATGCCGTCAAGGCTTCGCTTCACCGAGCGGTTGATGTTGTTGGTAATCGTAGGTACCGAAGCCTCGATGTCAGGCTTGATCGTACCCAGCTTGATGAAGTTGTTGTCGATCAGGTCGACGCGGTAAGTGATCTCGTAGACGCGTTCCATCTAGGTCGCCGGAGTGGTAAAGGTGTCGGTGATCTGGGCGATTCGGATGACCGCCACCCAGGGACCTTCACCGCCAATGGGAGCCTCAGGAACTGCCAAGACCGCCAGCATGCGGTTACCCCAGGGGTCATGCACGCAGACATAGTCGAGGTCAGAGGTACTGAGCTGACGAAGCCGAGTGTACAGTGCCCACCCGAGAGTATTTGAACCCTGGTTATAGCTCCGCAAACTGGACATTACCACGCTGATCTCAGTCTGAGCACCTCGATCCTCCGTGGGTCGCTGCACGAGGTAGTAGTTCTGACCGAAGATCGGGTGGAGTTCCTGCTCATCCGCACTCGGGAAGCGGTAGCTACCACCCGACAGCTTCTTGTAGATGCAGTTGAGGGCACCTTGGTTTTCATTACTCACGAAGGACCAGACATCCGAGGCCAACTTTGCCGGCGTCTGGCTTTGTGTGGAGGACCAAGGCGAGAAGGCTCCGTCAGTGCGTTGGACTCGAATGCGGTAGCCGCATGAGACATTGCGCTTACCCTCGTAGTCCTTCCAAGCTACGGTCGCCTCCAAGGTGATGATAGCCACTGTAACCCAAGTAGTACCAGCATCCTCGGTCCGCTGAATCTCGTAGTAGCTGAAGAGCCCTGCCAACGAAGTTGCTGCCCAGGTGCAGTTGGCGTACTGCACGGTCTTGAGGGTACCCTCGCTATCGTCACCGGGCACGGTTTGGTTTGCCAGCGAAACGGCCCAGCTCCCAGGGACCGTGGGGATCGTCGCCAAAGTCGCTTGGATGTCGTAGCTGTCGTTTTCCACACCTGCTCGCGTTGAGCGGTCTGTGGTACCCCCGAAGAACAGGGCTCCAACTCCACCCGTGTACAGGTTGACGACGTACCACGAACCAATCGTGGCAACAGTTTGGAACTGCCAGTAGTACTGCGTCGCAGCAGCCAGTGTCGCTGACGAGGCAAGCTGGAACTTCAGTTTCTTGAATCCTCCACCTACGTCCGGCAGAGCATCCACCATGGCCTTCGTGATGGTGAACGTGGAACCAAACTGAACGTTGTCGGACCGGCGCTTGATGAGTACGTCAAGGCTCTGATTGATAGCCCCAGTGTACTTGACCAACACGGTAACGATACCGTAGGTCTTAGCTGCCGCGTTCGAGAACTCGGTAGTACAAGTAACCCCGGTCGTGATCGGCTCCTCGACCAGGCCAGCTACAGCGCAGGAGTCCGCCGAGTCAGCTGGGGCAGAAGTTCGAACAACGAATCCATACCACCGACTCAAGTTCGAGACTGCCGTAGGCATACCCCCGTCAAGAGTGACACTGAACCCCGCAAAGTTCGTGATGGGGCTAGCCTCGGTGAGTGACACCCCTTGGAGGGTGACCGACCCAGTCTTACTAGTGCGGCGAAGGATGTAGTAGTAGTTGACCGCATTGCTCTTGGACCAGTTGCCGCCACCGATCGCAGTCAGGGTGAAGTTCGTGTACGCCGGCGTGGAGAAGGTGCTCAGCGTAGCTGAGGCAATGGCCACGCGAGTCTCAGTTACCGTCCCCACCACCAGGTCCATAGCTACCAGGTGCTCAGTGCTGAACGGACCGAAGTGCCAGAAGCCTGGCGCAATCATCTGGAAGTAGAGCTCGTTGGTGGAGTCGAAGGACTGGATATCAGCTACGGTCCAGGGGAGGTTGTTGCTCGGGTTTCTGTACCAAGTAGCTTCGAAGGTCACCTGAGCAGGACCTGTGAACGTAGTGACGTTGTGAACGTCCGAGCTGGTGTGACCGTAGACAACACCACCCAAGTTCAAGCCCAAGTTGAATTGGCTACTGGCAACCCCACCAGCACTGACGAGGTCAATCACAGCTCGCTGGGTCACGTACAGGGGGCGACCTGAGTAAGCTGCAGAGCCTACTCGACCCTCGTACACCATCGCCGTACCATCCGTCGTCGGACGAATATAGTCAGCGGGGTTGTAAACTCCAGCACCTTCGTCAAGGTTCTGGTAACGGTTACCGGCAGTGTTGACTGCGACGCCGGTTACGTTCGTGACCGTGACGTCTTCGTTCATGTTGTAGGTGTTCTCGAGGGCGCCCCCTAGGCCTCCCTGAGCGTCCGGGATCGCAGTCGACGGGTAAA
>Ga0075430_100000798_pt1 | contig 24475 bp, 24 predicted proteins | sample RhiMetdeltSRZDD4_FD_75294 | JGI IMG/M metagenome (GOLD analysis project Ga0075430, IMG submission 75294) | Populus rhizosphere microbial communities from Tennessee, USA - Rhizosphere MetaG P. deltoides SRZDD4 | ecosystem: Host-associated > Plants > Roots > Rhizosphere > Soil | place: USA... | reverse complement strand
AGCAGCGTGAGCGCGAGCGGTGCGCCGGGTCGGGCCTGACCGTTCGCCGGATCCGACCTGATGTCCGACCGATTCAGGCGCTCGTCGACGAAATACGGGCCCTCCATCTGTTCGGGACGGGCCACACACGATAGGCCGTGCGGCAACCGCGCCTCCGCTGTGGGCGGCCTGAACGAGACTCCCGCCAACAGTGCCGCGCCCGTTGCGCCCAACATCGCCACTGCTTCTCGACGCGACAGAACACGTCCTACGGGTACGTCATCGTTCGTCATGGTGGCCTCCGTGTGAGGACTGCTCGACCACGTTACGACCGGAAGTGTCCCTGCGCGAGCCGCCGAAACGTGTGCAACGTGTCAGTGCGTCAGCCAACGCAGCCACGGTGGCCCGTGCAGGAGCGTCGGTCGCCAGTCCCACCCCGATTCGGTGACGGCGCTGATGAGCGGCGCCTTCATCTCCTGAAGGTTGAACGTGTACCTGTACGAGAGCTTCGGCACAAACCGGCCACGCTCATCCATCTGCAGCCCGAACACCCCCTGGTGCTCGATCTGGAAGAACGTGATCCCCCGGCTCGTGGACCACTGCACCGCACCGCCGCTCGCGCCGGCGGACCAGTCGAGCCGCGATTGCTGCTCCGTGGGATACACGGTGCGCGCCCGCTCGTCGATCTCGAGGAGGATGCGGTGCGTTCGGCGCATGCCGTGAGCGCGCGCGAGATCGACCCACTTCGCGTCGGCGAAGCGCCACGTGACGGCAAGCCTGCCGTCGCTCTGCTCCGACACTCTGAACGGCGTGTCGAGCTCGTTCACCGCGAGCAGCCGCTCGCGGACCTCGCTCGCCGGCCGAACGGGCACTCCGGGTTTCGCCGGGATCGTTGCCGCCCAGCCCGAAACGCGGAAGAAATAAAGAGTGGTGATCATCAGGAGGGCGACGATGATCCCGATCAGCACGGGCGGCCGGTAGAGCCAGTAGTCGCGGGCCTCCGGACTCACGTCCCCCACAGGGACGAACGCCGCCTGCGGCGCGGGCGCGACAACGGGCGACGACGCGAGTCGATCGTTTACCGCCGCCTCGTCAGGCCCCGTGAGCACGACGAGCGTGCGGCCGGCGACGAGCACCTTCGCGACATCGCCCTGTGGCCTCGTGATCGTGCGCGTCCCGTCGGGACCGGGTGGCGGGACGAGACCCGCAGCCATCGTGAGATACCGCGTGGACGCGTCCGCCGCCGTCGCCGCATCGCGGTAGCGGGCGACGATCGACGTGCTTCCGCCGTCCAGGACGGCCATCTGTGCGACATCTGCACTGCCGAACGGCGAATCCGGCCCCCCACGGCGCAGGTCCGTCACGAGCGCGCGATCGATGTTCGCCCCGAAAACCGATTCTGGCTTCGAGAACTGACCGTTCTCCGCGGTGAGTGCGTCCTCGCGCTCCAACCACCCGGCGTGCGGACGATCCTTCCCGAACGTCCAGGACAGATCGCGCTTCGGGATGATGCCGAGTGCCTGCGCGAGGTGATACGCGATTTGCGGCCCGCCGGCGATCGCGAGAAGGCCGATCATGAAGACGATCGGGCGCAGCGACATCCCCTCGCGCTTCATCAGGATCGCCGCGATGGTGAGCACCAGTCCCGCGATTCCGGCGAACGCCAGGATCGCGATGACGACCGGGTTAGCCCTGAGAAATGCCGGCGTCGAGCTCACCCGATCTCGATCTCGTTCGCCTCGAACGCCTTCCCGAACTCGGGCGCGTCATCGAACCACGCGTCGAGGCCGCACTTCGTCATGTCGCGGGGTTCTTCCCACTCGTCGCCCGTGAGCCAACAGCGGCGCACGGTGAGGAACCACGCGAGCGAACGATCGAGCTCGTCTCCCATCCCTTTCGCCCACGGCGTTAGGCGTCATGATCACGACCCACGCGGACACCTGGAGCCGCGCGGTGGTGTGCGGCTCAGCGCGAGGAAAAATGTCGCATCACCGCGAGCTCTGCTACGCGACCCACCCAGCGAGCGAGCTGCGACCCATCGAGGGAGTCGAGCCACCGCACCGCTCGCTCACCCACCGCGCCCAGCGCGCCCGGCTCCTCGAAGATGTGGCCGGCGCCCGGAACCACGTGCAGGTCGGTACGCCCACGGAGTCGTCTCGCGGTCGCGCGGTTCAGCTCGAGCGTCGCGTCGTCGGCACCTCCGACGACCATCAGGAGCGGAACGCGAAGCTCGTCGAGCGCGCCGCCAGCAAGGTCCACTCGGCCGCCACGCGATATCACCGCCTTGACGAGATCCGGCCGCGCCGCCGCAACGCGCACGGCCGCGGCCGCACCGGTGCTCGCTCCAAATAGCACAACCGGCCGGTCCTGCCAGCTGCGCTCTTGTACGACCCATTCGGCCGCTCGGCGAAGGCGGTCGGCAATGCGCTCGACGTCGAATCGAAGCGCTGCCGAGTCGTCGTCCTGCGCCTGCTCCATCTCGAGCAGGAGGTCTACCCGGAGCGTCGCCCAACCGGCCATTCGCATGCGCGCCGCGAGGTACCGGTTTCGATAACTGTTTCGGCTGCTCCCGCCACCATGCGCGAAGACCACGACTCCTCGCGCAGCCTCCGGCACTCCCAGGTCGGCGATGATCGTCGCGCTGGGGTCGGGCGCCTCGACCGGGATGCGGACCTCGCGTTCTGCGCTGGGCCTCCCCGATTCGCTGGGTGGCGGCGTCCCGGCTGCCGGCAGCCGGCGCAACAGCCGCATGACGTCCGCGTCCGTCACCTGCTCGAAGTCAGCGTAATACTCCGAGACGGTTTGGAACGGGGCGGGTCTGGCGAGCGCCACGAGCTCATCGACACACGTGGCCACCTCTTCGCAATGCGCCGGAGACGCTACCGGCACCGCCGCCACCAGACGAGCCGGCCGCTGCACTCGTATCGCGAGGGCGGCAGCCCGGAGTGTCGCGCCAGTCGCGAGCCCGTCGTCCACGAGGATGACGGTCCGACCGCGCAGCGTCATCAGCGGCAGCCCGTACCGATACAGCCTCACCCTCCGATCCAGCTCGACCCGCTCGCGCGCGACGATCGAGTCCACTAGGCGGGGCGGTACGCCAATGAACCAGCCGACCGCATCATGAACGACGCCCAAACGACCCTCGGCGATCGCTCCGAGCGCGACTTCCTCGATGCCGGGGACGCCCAGCTTCCGGGAGACGATGACATCGAGCGGCGCGCCCAGCGCGTCGGCCACCTGGCGTCCCACGACGACGCCGCCACGCGGAAGGGCCAGCACCGTGACAGCCGCATCGAGCGCGTATCGAGAGAGCGCGCTGGCAAGTTCAGCCCCCGCGGCCTGGCGGTCGCGGAAGATAATGTTGCTCCCCGCGTCGGCCGAGCGGCGGTGTGGGGTGGGTGTTCCTGCGTGCATGAGCCGGTGGCGATGGCGGCCTGCCCTGACCCGGCGGGCCGCCATCGCCCGCGCCATTAATTCGTCGCGAGCCTCGGCGACGCCTTTGTCGGCGCCTTCGCCGCGGCGTCCAATGCCGCCTTGGCCTTGGCAGCCTCGGTGCTCGGGCCCGTGGGCGCCGAGCAGGCACTGACCGCAAACGCGGCAGTGACGAGTGCGATGAGACGACGCATAGCTGGTCCTCCCGGGTGAGATGGTGGAACGATCCGATACCGCACCCGGGTCATACGCGATCGGGGCGAAATCCCGACATCCGCTGGTCATTCCGAGCCGCGGGGCCGAAGGCCCGAAGTCGCGGAATGACAAGTCAGGCCATTTCGGACCGATTCAACCTCGAGTTGAACACCGTCGCCGGCACGCGGAGGCCGTCGTGAGCCGCGAGTCCTTGCGTCACGCGCGCAAGCTCAGCGGCGTCGCGCGGGAGTGCCGTCAGTAACTCGGTATGCGCCCCGCGGAGGTGAGCGCTGCCGGTCGCCCGCAGAACTCGCGAACATCGGCCGTGCTCGTGTGTTTTTCGAGCTGCATGGTTGACCTGTCGGGTCAGCCGTCGCTGTCCCGAGGCGCGAGGTGCAGTGCAGCGTATGCTCGCCACGGCCGCCACGCCTCGGCGCGACGTTCGAGATCGCGCGCGGTCGTCGCGCCCGCAGCGCGTTGGAGCACCGGGTCGGACGACGGGAACGCGTCAGGCCACTGCAACGCTCGTGCGACGACGGTCGTGGCGAGTCGCTCCCCGACCCCGTCGATCTCGGCGAGGGCCCGGTGCGTTGCGTTCACGTCGCTTCCGGGCTCGAGCGGTAACGTCCCTTCGGCAACCATGCGAGCGATATGCGCGATCGCCGCAGCGCGCTCTGCCGGAATACCGAACGCCGCTAATCCGTCGGCGCCTGCTGCCGCGACCTGTTCGGCCGTCGGCGTGAGATGCGTGAGTGAGGCAAATGGCGCTTCGACCGGCTCGCCGAGCGTCACGACGACGCGCCGCCGCGTCGCGGCCGCTGCCGGGTCGTGATCGTCGCCGGACAGCAGAACGGCGAGCGCAGCCTCGAAGCCGTCGAACGCGCCCGGCATACGAAGTCCGGGTGTCCGGCTCACGAGCGCGCCGAGCCCGCTCTGCGTGAGATGCTCGTCGATCACGTTCGGTTCGGCGTCCAGATCGAACAGGCGCCGGAGGCGCGCGAGCAGCGGCATGAGCATCGGGAGCAGCGTCGGCGACACCTCGACCGTGAGGTACGTGTTCCCGAGGCGACGAGGGCGGCCGGCGTTAGGCGTGTCGATCGTCACGAACACGAGCCCGGTCCGCCCGGCGAGCCGCACGGTTCGGCCGTAGCGCTGGCCGTCCACGATCTCGGCGCCAGGCATGAGCGTCGGGCCGAGCGTTCGGAGAAGCACGCTCCACGCAAGCGGCTCGCGATAGCCGAGGGTGAGCCGCAGCAGCTCGGCAGCCTGGGTCGTCTCGGCGGCCGCCCGCGTTCGAAGCGCTCGTGGTCCGTCGGGCGAACGTTGCCCCTTCCGGAGTGCGGTGGGCGGCATGCGGTATCGTTCGCGGAACACGGCGTTGAAGCGGCGAAGACTCTGGAAGCCGCTGGCATAGGCCACACGCGTGACCGAGAGGTTCGTGTCGGCGAGGAGTCGCTTCGCGAGCAACAGGCGATGCGTCTGCGCGAGCTCGAGTGGCGACACGCCGACTTCGCGCTCCATCGCGCGGCGAAGATGACGCTCGCTGACGCCGAGGTCGCGTGCGAGGTCGGCGACGTTGCGGCCGTTGAGTGCGCCGGCGGCGATGCGATGCGCGGCGACATGGGCGAGGCGCGGAATCGCGTCGATGAGCGCGCGTCCGGGCGCGAGCTCCGGGCGGCAGCGAAGGCATGGCCGGAACCCCGCGCCTTCGGCCGCGGCGGGCGTCTCGAAGAAGCGGCGCCGTTCGGGATACGACACGCGCGCCGGACAGACCGGTCGGCAGTACACGCGCGTGGTGGTGATGCCGACGAAGAAGAGGCCGTCGAACCGTGCGTCGCGCGCACCTAACGCGCGCTGACAGGCGTCGGGGTCGAGCCGGCCCGGCGCGGTGAGATCGGGTGTTGCCGTGAGCACGGTAGCCATGTTCGAGCAATCTAGGCCGGGGACCGCGGGGCGCTGGCCGGAAACGGACCTCGATTCCGATCTTCATCTCGCTTGCGTACCGTTCGCGACCAGGCAGGCATCACGGAGAGGTTATACGGATCAAACGGATCTGACGGATTGAATCGGATCGTTCCTCGTCCGCGATAGGGTTGCCCGCACCAGGATCTTAATGAATTGGGCGAACGGCCTCGGAGCAGAACGCTTTGCGCCCGACAGGCACTTCCCCGTTTCTTCTCGCTTTTGGGCCGATCGACTCTCATCCATCGAGAGCGATCCGTTTCATCCGCCTGATCCGTCCGATCTGCATAACCTCTCCAGCAACTCAACCGTGTCGAGAGGACGTTGTCAGGATCAGGCAGCGTCCTCGATCCGAATGATCCGCAAAACGGGGATTCGGTGTCCGAATCCGGCAAGCACGGGCGCGCGCCCCTGCTCATGGTGTGTGACCATCGCAACTTTATCCTGGACCTCGCGAGCACAAGCGTATTCGCATGACGAACGACACGCGAGATTGGCAGCGGAATCGCACGATGTGGGTCAAGGTTCTCGAGCAGCGCACCGGCGAAGGCATCGATACGTGGAACCGCCGGATCGCGAAGGAGCGGCTCGACGACGAAGCTCAACTGCGGGCCTGGCTCACGACACAAGGCGTTACGGGCTACGGACAGACGCTGCTCGTCATGGAGCGGTTTGGTTATCCGGATTTCCTCGTCGCGACCGCCGACGAGCTCATCGACGCACAGTATGCCGACCGCCCGGGGCTGCGTCCCATCTTCGACGCGGTTGTGGCGTCGGCGATGCAGATGGGCAAGGTCGCGTTGCAGGCGAGGAAAACGTATGTGTCGCTCGTGTCGCCTCGACGCACGTTCGCTCGCGTACAAGCGACGACGAAAGGGCGCGTCGACCTCGGCCTTCGCATCGAGGGAGTCGACCCCGGCGGTCGTCTGCAACCGTCGCGCATACACGAGACGATGCCGCTGCAGATCCCCCTGTCGACGCTGACGGACGTGGATGACGAAGTCGTGACCTGGCTTCGTCGAGCTTACTCGGAAAACTCATGACCCTCTACCGTTAGGGTTGCTGAAGGAGATGAGGAATGGCGCTTCAACGTTCCCTTTTGATGTTCATGCGCCTCGGCGTGTTGTTTCAGCTCGTTGTCGGCATTGGGCTCTGGACCGGGCAGCTGTCTCCGATGGTGGACGTGCACCAGACCGTCGGTGTGCTCTTCGTGTTATCGCTGTGGATGATTGCGATCATCGCAATGGCCCAGGGGCGCATGTTCGGGCTCGCAGCGTTCGCTCTCGTGTGGGGCGCCGTCGTCGCGGCACTCGGGTTCACGCAGCAGAGCCTTCTTCCCGGCGATCTGCACTGGATCGTTCGCGTGCTACACCTCATCATCGGGGTGTCATCGGTGCCGATCGCTGAGGGACTCGTTCCCCGCCCGGTTCGCGCGCCTGCCTGACGAGCTCCATAGGAGGTCCGCGTCGGATGTCATCATTCCCACGCGGCGCGTGGAATGATGGCATCCGACGCTGACCGCCACGAGCCTACCCGTTCACGAGCGAGAGGATGTTGCCGTCAGGGTCCTTGAACCAGGCGACCTTCGTGTTCCCGCTGACGTGAATATCTCCCTTGCGAGAGGTCTCGGGCAGATCGTAGTGCTCGAATTTCACGCCCTTCGACTTGAGCGTGCGGACGACGTCATCGAGCTCATCACCCACCACCCAGGTCGCCGCCGTCGCCTGGTTCGTTCCGGCGAAATCGGATTCGTACACGAGGACCGTCGACGCTCCGCTCTTGAACCCGATGACGCCCGATTCCTCGGTTGGCACTGGCGTTAGGCCGACGGTGGACTCGTAGAACTTCCGCGCCACCTCGATGTCCTTCACGGGCAAAGTGGCGAGAGCAGCCTTGTCGTTCAGCATCCTGCGACCTCCGTGAATGTCCTGACGAAGCGAACGCGACGTGGAGTCGCCCACGCGCGTGGCCGTCGAGCGTCGCAAGTGCCGGTCCGTCGCCGCGTAGACTGCGGGCAAACACACGTTCTGTACCCGAGGCGGCGCGATCGGTCGACGCTTCGGGTTACGGCGCGCTGATGCGAAAACGAACCTGGCGATGCGGCCCCATCGCTGCGGCAGTCTCGGCGGCGATGCCACCGGCGTGTCGATCCGCGTCGAACACTCGCGCCACGCTGTTGCCGGCCACGTCCTCGAGCGCGCTGTTCACGCGAAGGACGTAGTCTCCCGCAGCCCACGGCGACGTCGGCGTGAACGACCATACACTGTCTCCCGCCACGAGTGTTCCCGTGCCAGGGATGGTTGCGCCGCCTACGCGCTGTACGGACACCATGCGGCTCGCAAGCGCGTGGTCGAGCGGCTCGGCGAAGCCAACGCGCAGATCATCACGCGTGCCCGCGGTCGGCGCGGTGATCCGCCACCGCGAAGGGTCCGGGGACGCGCGGTCCGCATCAGCCACGTCGAAGGCCTGCTCGAAGCCCGACGTGAGCGGTGCACCCGTCCCGTCGCGCCAGTCGCTGTCGATCACGAGGCGATACCGCCGTCCTGCGACGAGCGCCGCGCCGGACTCCACATTCGTTCGCACGCCGCGTTTCACACGGCCGGGGTCATGAAGCAGCGTCAGGCGACGCCGCTCCGGATCCCACAGCTCCTGATCGAGCGCGAGGAACGCCCCTCCGACCTCACGGCCGGACTCGTCGAGCAGGCGGATGTGCTCGAGCGCGTTTCCCGGCGCCATCGGCGCTGACAGCTCGATGTACCACCGCAGGAGATTGCTCGGCAGCCGTTCGGCGGACGGATGCACCGCGACCACGCGCGTCGTCGCCCGCTTCGCGGTGGCGGGAATGGCGAACCGATGCTCGACCCTCGCTTCGGGGTCAGAGTCGGATGTCATCGTTTCGCCGCGGGCGAGGCGAGCCAGCGCGGCCGTGTCTACCACCACCCGATATGCGACGCCGGGAGTGAACGCGAACCGTGGCTCGAACCGGATGCGACCGCCGACCACTTCGGCTCGACCGATGATCGCCGGTCGTCGCGAGGTCTTCGACGCGCTGTCACGCCCGCTGTCGTCGACGTACACGGTGACTACTCGCGCCCAGGTCGAGTCGGTCGGCGTTAGGCGCGTGAGACGGCGAAGTCCGGCCGGGGGGACGCCATCCACGTCGACCGCGTGCCGCGGTCCGGACACGACCGCGCGCACGGTGACCGCCGTCGCCGACTCACGCCACTCCGCGCACGCGCCGACGAACGCGGCGCCGAACAGCGTCACGACCGCTGCTGGGCGCCGCGGGAGACGCGCGAGGCACGCTTCGACGTCGATCGGCCCGCTCAGAGCCAGTTCATCCCCTGGCTGACGACATCGAGCGAGCCGTCCTCGATGTCACGCTTGAGCATCACGACGTTGTTCGCGTTGTAGTTGTCGAGCTGCAGCACGCCTACGATCGCGACCGGGAGGTAGCCAACGCCCGCGGGCTCCCACGCCTGCTGCACTGACGTCGTCATCGCCTTCGCCGACGCGATCGCGACGGGATCGAGGCGCGTGAGCGTGCGATGACTGTTCGCGACGAGGATGTACTCCTTCCCCTTCGCATTCGTATAGCGAATCATGTCGAACGGCCGATTCCCGCCTCCGAGCTCCGCGACGGTCTTCCCGCGAACGTGCTTCTTCTCGGTCAGCTCGGCGCGCGACATCGTGACGATGGGCGAGCAGCCGTAGCCGGCGACGAGCGACGGCGTTCCCGCGAGCGTGATCGGCACGAACGATTCGATCGGCGCCGCGGTCTCATAGCGGTCGTGCGACGTGTGGTACATCTCCACCGTCGTCGCAGTCGCCGCGCGACCGAACGGGTACGGCAGCCGGCGCAGCGTCGATGCGAACTCCTCGTTGCCGAGTCCCGCGACGTACAGCTCACCGTCCACGAGCGCGAGGTCGGTCACGATGAACGATCGCCGCGGCGCACCCCACGGCGTCTTCTGGTCCTCCGTCGGGGTCCCCGGAATCGCGGCGCGCGCATGGCGGATGTTCTCGAGCGGAAGGATCGTGACCTTCTCTTCGACCTTCGTGACGCTGACGAGTACCGGTATCGCGTCGTCGCCTTTGCCGCGCGTGAGCGAGAAGTAGAGCGACTGCGACCGCGGGTGGGCGACCATGTCGACGATGCGAATCTGATCGCGCGTCGTGCCAAGCGCGGCTGCGATCTTTCCGTCGACGTCCTCGATGCGAACACCCGAGCGCGTCGTATCGCGATGGGTGTCGGCAACGTCGATCGCGTAGACGGCAGCGGCGCGTGGGTCGGCGAGGAAGAGCGTTCCGTCGCCCGAGAAGTGCATCACGCCAGCCGACTGGAGCTGCACGGCTCCGAGTCGCAATGCTGACCCGGTTGCCAGTAGCTCGGGAGTGTCCGTCGCGCTCGTGCCGTCGCGTGTTGCGAGCAACGTCGCGATACCGGCAACGGTGAGCGTCATGCGAGTGAGCTGTTTCATCGGTCGTTTCTCCGCACGGTCGCGTTACGGCGTTCGGGCTGCCAGGAAGCAAAGGAATCGTGAGGACGTCGTTGCCGCCACGATAGATCGCGGGGGTGCGGGGTGGGTCAGCGCCACGTCGGGAAACGGTCAGACCTCGACCCGGCGTCACCCGGTTGAAGCCCGAGCCACCAGCCGCCACCCAGCTCGCGTTGCCCGCGGCTGAGCCGGACGCCATCTTGGGGCGCCTGTGCCTGTGTCCTCGTCGATGCCGAAGCCGGACATCTCTCCGTCGGACGACTCCCTGTTGCACCAACCCGACGGCGGGCTGGATGCCCCGCCGCCGGAGCCGCGCGCGCGGGGTGACGTCACGGAGCTGCTCCGGGCGAGCCGCGAAGGCGCGCCCGACGCCTACGCCAGGGTCTTCGAGCTCGTGTACGACCACCTGCGAGCCGCCGCGCACGCCCAGCTTCGGCGCGACGCGAGGGGGCGAGCGGGCGGGCATACGCTGTCCACGACCGCCGTGGTGCATGAGGCATGGCTCCGGCTCGCCGACCCGACACGCCTCGACGTGCGCGACCGCTCGCACTTTCTCGCGATCGCGTCCCGCGCGATGCGGCAGGTGCTGATTCAGTACGCGCGCCGCTTCAGGGCGAACCGCCGCGGCGGTGGCGCGGCGCACATCGACCTCGATGACGCCGAGCGGGCCGGCGGCGTCGCGGTCGAAGAGCAGGCCGATACGCTCGTTGCACTGGACGAAGCGCTCGAACGCCTCACGGCGCTCAATCCACGTCTCGCGCAGGTCGTCGAGTGTCGCTACTTCGGCGGCCTGACCGAGGAGGAAACGGCGGAGGCGCTCCAGATCACATCGCGAACCGTACGACGCGATTGGGTAAAGGCGCGAGCGTGGTTGACCGTCGAGCTGAGGTCCGACGACGCGGGACCGGCGAACCACGACGCATGACCGATCGCTCACCGGCGTCGCCGATGACGCCCGACCGTTGGCGTCGCGTCGAGGAGCTCGTCGACGGCGCCCTCGATCGCCCGGAGCCGGAGCGAGCGGCATGGCTCTCCTCTGCGTGCGGTGACGACGGCGCGTTGCTCGCCGAGGTGACTCGCCTCGTCGCCGCCGCCAATGCACCGAACGTGATGCTCACCGATCGCACGCCGAGCTTCGTCGAGCTCGTCGCGCACGTCGAGCGACACGAGCGTCACACGGCGAGCGACGGCAGCGCATCACCCGCGCGCATCGGTGCGTGGCGTATCGTCGCTCCCGCCGGCGAGGGCGGCATGGGCACGGTGTACGCGGTCGAGCGCGACGACGGTGAATACCGTATGCGTGCGGCGCTCAAGGTCGTACGATCCGGGCTGCACCTCGACGCGTCGTTCGTGCGCCGATTCCGCGAGGAGCGTCAGATTCTCGCTCGGCTCGATCATCCGAACGTTGCGCGTCTGCTCGACGGCGGCGTGACCGACGATGGTCGTCCGTACTACGTGATGGAGTTCGTGGATGGCGCCCCGATCGATCGATGGTGCAACGAGCGCGGCACGAGCATCGAGGACCGTCTCGCCCTGTTCGCGAAAGTCTGCGACGGTGTGGCCGCGGCACATGCCCGCGACATCGTCCATCGCGACCTCAAGCCGTCGAACGTGCTGGTGACCGCGCGGGGCGAGCCGAAGCTCCTCGACTTCGGAATCGCGAAGACGCTCGCGCCGCTCCGTTACACCGCGGAGCATTCCGTGTCGCCCGACGCGGTCGATGGCTCGCGGTCGACACTGACGCGCACGGGCGAGCGACTGCTCACTCCCGAGTACGCGAGCCCGGAGCAGATCCGCGGCGAAGCAGTCACGCCCTCGACCGACGTCTACGCACTCGGCGTCCTGCTCTACGAGCTGCTCACGGGCCAGCGTCCGTATCACGGTCGAAATCGCTCCCGGCACGAGATCGAGCGCGCGATTCTGGAGGAAGCGCCAACTCGTCCATCGGCGGTCGCGACGCTCGCGCCTAACGAGCTCCGGCGGCGGCTGCGAGGCGACCTCGACACGATCGTGCTCGCGGCGCTCAGGAAGGAGCCCGAGCGACGGTACGCGACCGCCGCCGAGCTTGCCGCGGACCTGCGCCGACATCTGGAGGGCCACGCCGTGCACGCGCGCGGCGACTCGGCCACGTACCGGCTCCGCGTCTGGGCCGGACGACACCGCAACGCGGTTGCTGCGGGGGTGGTCGGACTTGCAGCCGGTCTGGTCGCGCTCGTCGCGTTCGCGCCGCGACTCGCCGATCGCGCTGCAAGCAACGCCGTGCTCGCGAGCGGCCTCGCCGAACCAGTGTCGACGCGGTCGGCCGTCGCCGCGCGATACTACGCCGACGGGTTGCGCGCGTACGCGAGCGGGAACTGGGGGACCGCCACGCGACAGTTCGCCGCGGCGCTGCGCGAAGATTCGACGTTCGCCATCGCCGCCGCGTACGGCTCCGACGCCGCCGGGCGGGATGAGGATTACATCACCTCCCGGGCGATGCTCGATCTGTCGGCGCGACACGCGTCGAGGGCGAGTGAGCGCGAACGCCTCGTCGTGATGGCGCACTATTGGAACCGCTTCAGGGCGCCGGAGCTCGCGCTGTACGCCGACTCCCTGGCTCGGCGATTCCCCACGTCGCTCGAGGCGCCGTTGTGGCGTGGTCGAGCGGCGATGGCAGCAGGTGAATGGTCGACCGCAGCCGCCCTGTTTCGGCAGGTCATCGCGCGAGACTCGTCCGTCACGCGCGACCTCGTGCCGTGTCACGCGTGCGCGGCGCGCCTCGAGCTCGCGCTCGCGTACGTGTGGGCGGACTCGCTCGCAGAGGCCGAGCGCGTGGCGCGCGAGGTGACGCAGCGACAGCCAATGTCAGCGAGCGCGTGGCAGGTGCTCGCGGTCATCCAGACCTTCGGCGGCAGCAGAGACGAGGGCGCATTCCGCCGACGCGTCGAGCTCGAGCCGAACGACGGCGACTACGGCGTCGAAATCGTCGCGGATCGTCGTCTCCGCCAGGCCGACTTCGAAGGCGCGGACGCCCTGCTGCGAGGTCGCCTCGAGACGGCGCCTCCGGGCCGAGAGGAACGGTCGATGGGCTGGCTCATCAAGTCGCTCAGAATGCAGGAGCGATGGCCGGAGGCGCTGGCGCTCAGCCGGCGTTTCCGCATGCTCGATACGACGACGAGCCCCGGGACACTCAACGTCAACGCGGTGTCCGAGGCCCAGGTGCTGTTCGAGAGCGGGCGCCCGCGAGAGGCCGCGGCGATCTTCGATTCAGTGAGTCGACGGTCGATCGGCACCGCCAGGGGCAACCGCGCCTGGCACCTGACACACATGGCGGGCGCGCTCGTCGCCGCGGGCGACACGGCCGCGTTACCGGCGATCATCGACACCGTCCGCGCGCTCGCGCCGACGAGCGGGTACGTTCGTGACGCGCGACTCCACCATCACATCGAGGGGCTCCTGCTCGCCGCGCGCGGTCGTGATGCCGAAGCCGTCGAGTCGTTCCGCCGCGCGATCTTCTCGTGGAACCTGGGCTACACGCGAACGAACCTCGAGCTCGCGCGAGCGCTCCTTCGTCTCGGACGCGCGAACGAGGCGGTCGCTGCGCTGCAGCCGGCCCTTCGCGGGTCGCTCGAGGTGAACAACTCGTACGTGACGCACACCGAGCTGCATCGCGCCTTGGCCGAAGCGTGGCGTGCGGCCGGCAACCCGGACAGCGCAGCTGCACATACCCGGTGGGTCCGCGCCGCCGTCACTCGACGTTAGGTTCGCCGAGTTGAGGCAAGGATTCAGGTCAGGGCCCGGGTGAGGAGCCGGTCCGTGTGCGGAGCGTGGTCAGTTGATGGGCGCGTGAGTCGAACAGACTGCGTCGCAGACTACGCAGAATCGCGCCTGGCGGCGCGAACGCAGAGGAACGCAGACGGGAGAGTGCACGGCACAGCCATCGGCTCCGCTGCGGACGACGGCGCAAATGAAGAGGGGAACGGTGCACGGGCGCCGTCCGTGAAAGCGGTTCCCCACGGTCGCCTGACGCTATTTGCCGCAGCGATGGTCGGCGTGGCGGTTGGTGGCGTCTATCTGGTCCCCAAACCCTCTTTGTGCGTTGCGGTAGGAGCCGTCCCGGTCCGGACCGATCCGATCGATCCGTTTCATCCGTCAGATCCGCATAACCCTGAGCGTTGATGCCAGAGATGGCGAAAGGCACTCTGCGCATCGCGTGACTGCTGCAGTAACTCGCCGGTTTGACGGACTCGCGTTCGCGCCGAGCCGTTCGTGAGACGTGCACGGATCGGATTCCGACTCCCGATTCCCGATTCCCGATTCCCGACCTACGGCGGGGTCAGCTCGAAGACACCCACCTGCCTCGGCGCCGCCTCGTCACCCACGCGCCATGTCGTCAGGCCGATCGCCCAGCCATCCGTCTCCAGCGCCTGCAGCATCGCGAGGCTCACGGGGCGGAAGGGGTCCGCGAGCAGGATACGACCACCCGGACGCAGGTTCGACTCGAAGATCCGACGCAGGTGAATGTGCATGCGCTCGGCGTACAGCACGTCCGCGCCGATGATCAGATCGTATCGAGTCGCGTCATCCCAGAGCGTCCAGTCGGCGAGTCGATGCTCGATGGAGAATACAGCGTTCCGGCTGCAGTTCCGCTGACACACCGACATCGGCAGCTCATGACGATCCGTCTGGACGACGCGGGCGCCGAGCGACGCCGCCACGATGCCGGGCAAGCCTGTCCCAGCACCGAGCTCGAGGATGTGACGAGCCGGAAGCGAATCGGCGCGGGCGACCAGGTCGTGCGCGAGCGCGATCGACGCCGGCCACAGCGATACGCCGTACGGCAGGCGTGGCGAGGTGTCGCCGAGAAGGCGCTGCTCATCGTCCGCCGACAGCACGGCGCCCGTGTGCAGGATGGTCCACGCTCGTCCGGCCAGCCGGAGATGGTACTCCTCGAGCGGAACGTCGCCGATGGACGTGCGAAGCGACGTCTGATCGTTAGGTTCGCCCATCCGGTCGGGACCGCATCGTTCCCTAGAATTCGGGGATCGAGATCGATGTCACGGCGACGATCTCGGCGTGCGCTGGCAGCGCGAGCGGCATCGGGGATCGGGTGAAGAACGCCAGCCCCTTGTACGTGCTGAGATAGCGGTGATGCTTGCGGAACGTTCCGCCCTGGCCGACAACGACGAGCGGCGCCTCGCTGCGCTCGAGGAGCGCGAGGAACTCCGGCGGCGAGATGCGGACGACGACGCCGAACGCCTTGACCGCATTGATCATCGTCGCGACGACGCCTGCACCTGCTCCAGCCACGGAATCCTCCTGGCGAGACGGTGCCGAAATGTACTGCTGGCCGTGATGCGTCGCCAGCGACGTTAGGCGGCGCTCCGGTCACCGCCGCCGGTGTCGAGCCGGTGACGATATGCCTCGACGCGGGCAGTGTCCGCGCGGAAGTCGGCGACGACGTGAATCAGGTGTCCGTCCGCACCACCGGGGAGCCCCGCGAGCACGAGGATGTTGTTCACGGCGAGCTCGCGGCCGAGGGTATCCTCCAGCGCGAGACGGCCTGAGGTCCAGCGTCCGGCGGCCGCACCCGCGAAGTCTTCGCCCGAGGGCCAGAACTGCGTCGCGGCGAATCGGCGGCCGAGCGCCCAGGCGACCGACGAGACGAGACCGAAACCAGCACTCGGAACGAGCGACGCGTGCGCCAGCCCCTCCGGTGGATCGAACCGCGCGGTGCCTATGAGCACTCCCGCGCACGTGACGCGTACGAGCATGCCCCAACCATATCCGGTTCGGCCGGGGCTGAACACTGGGGCAACTACGAGTCCCCGCCCCTCAGGTCTCCGGCCGCTTCGACAGCGTTTCAACGTACGGAACGAATCCGGCCGCCAGGTACAGGTCCCGGGCCGGGCGGTTCTCGCTGAGCACGCCAATCCGCAGCTCCGTCGCACCTGCCGCTCCGGCGTAGCGTTCGGCCTCCCGCAACAACGCCCGACCAATTCCGCGGCGCCGCATGGACTCGAGCACCGCAAGGTCGGTCACGATCGCGTAGCTGCCCGGCGGGTCGTCGAGCCTCTCCGAGACGACCTGCGCGAGCACGGTCGCAAATCCAACCACCGCCCCGCCTGCCTCGGCCACGAGAATGGTGCCGTCGCAGTCGGCGCACTGCCGGAGGAGATGCTCGAGGTACGGTGTGGCCATCGATTCGCCAGGCAGCAACCGCGGATCGATCAGCCGCTCGGCGTCCTGGAGCTCGACGATGCACCGCCGGACAGCGGGCGCGTCCTCGCTTGTGTACGGACGGATCGAGGTCAGAGGAAATTCTCCACTGGTGCAGGGAGTGAGGCGACAGCACCGGGCCCGAGCGGTGCGACTGCGCGGGTGCCGAGTCGAACATTTTGGCTCACCCCGCGCAGCGGCGGTCGAGCGATGGGCGGTTGCGCTGTCGGCTCCGGGGAGTCAGGCCTTCGATTCCTCGATCTCCCGGATCTCGGAGATCACGGTGTGTCCCGAATGAAAGACGGGTGATAGCTCGTGCCGCTCGTAGCCGAGGTCGTCCTCGTCGGCCTCCGCCGTCAGAAGACCGCCGAACGTCCGCACGTAGAAACGCACGCGACCCGGCGCCGGCAACGGGTGCTGCGTCGTCGGCGAGAATTTCGCGACATGTGCTTCCGCCTGGTCGAGAAATACCTGCGACGCAACGCGAACGTGCTCATGGTCGCCGGCGCCGATCACGCCACCGCCACTGCTGAAGTACATGCTCGTCGTGCCGTCCGCGAACGCGACGAGCGACGCAACGGCGTCCGGGTAGCCGGTTTCCATGAGGACCGCCCACACGTGCTGCCGCTTGGCGGTTGGCGTCGCGCCGATCGCATCGGCCGTCACCGACAACGCCCGCTCTCGCAGTGATCGTGAAACGTCGGCAGGATCGGACTTCCGCTTTCGGAACCACATGTGGTCTCCGTGTTGCGCGAGTAGCGCAGGCTAGCCGTCGATGGGCTCGCGTCGCCAAGGGTCCCCCGCGCCACGACGCCATGCGCGCCAACCTAACGGGAGATCGGCAAGCTCGGCAAGACCAGGATCGATACCGATCAGACGCCGCAGCGCGACGATCCGCGCGTCGTCCGGATCGTCCGTCGTTCCACAGAGAAATTGCCACGCGCCATCGTCAGCGTCGTGCGTCACGAGACACACCGGTGCGCTGCCGTCGAGCACGTGCACCGTCGTGATCGTCGCCGTGTTTGGCGCATCCTCGAATGACCAGTCCGTCATCGCCTGACTCGCACGCTACGCGCGGGCCCACACGCCCGCCAGCGCCTGGCACAGCACGGCCCCGACGAGCGTCATCGACAGCCCCCAGATGAGCAGCTGACGGAACAGCGTGCGAGCCGCCACGTGGTCGTGGACCGCCGCGACGCACAGGGCGCCTAACGTCGATAGCGGCGAGACATCCACCAGCGCACCGCCGACGTTGACGCTGAGCGCCACCGCCAGCGGGTCTCCGCCGCCGACCTTCGCGACGAGGCTCGGCACGGCTGGCAGGAACACCGGAAGCACCACACCGACTGTACTGCTCCAGCTCGAGATGAGCCCCGTGACGAACGCGACGACGCCGTTCACCGTCCCCGGCGTGGCGAGCGTCGCCAGCATCGACGTGAAGAGGTCCATCCCACCCGTGCGCTCGAGAAGCGAGATGAGGACCGTCACGCCGCACACCATCACGATCACGCCCCAGGGCACTCTGCGTATCGACGCCGTCTCATCCGCCGTGCGCGCGAGGATCAGAATCGCGGCGGCGCCAAACGCCGCCATCCCGACGCTCAGCTGGAGACCGACGACCCCAACGATCCATGCGGCGATCACGGCGACCGTGAGCCACTGACGTCGATCGAGCCCGGTCACCGGGACTGCATCCCCCTCGGTACTGGCGGGCACACCACGCAACCGGAACCCGCCGAACAGCAGGTACGCCGCCGCGGCGACCATCGCGTGCGCCGCGAAGCCGGCGAGCCACACCTTGCCGGCGTGCCCGCCGAGACCCGCTTCGGCCATCTTCGTGTTCGCGACGACGCCTATGGCGCTGATGGGCGACAGGTTTCCGGCATTCGCGCCGTTCGCGACCATGAGCGCCGTGAGAAACGGCGTCACGCCGGCTCGCGTGCCGATCGCCATGGCGAGCGGCACCAGCAGCGCGACACTCGAGATCGCACCCGGCCCGATCGCCGACAACACGAACGCGCCGACGAAGAACACGATCGGAACGAGCCGGGCGTTCCCCTTTGCCAGCAGGGCCGCACGGTTGGCGAGGCGCTCGAGCGTGCCGTTCGTCTCCGCAAGCGCGAACAGGAGCGACACACCGGTGAGCGTGAGAAAGAGTGACGACGGAAACCCGGCGGCCACCTGATCGGGCTTGAGCCCGGCGAATGTCGTGCCGATCAGCCACGCGAAGACGACGGCAACGACGCCGACGTTGATCCGCGACGTGAGCGACAGGGCGATCGCGACCAGGAGCCCGATGAGCGACGCGACCGCCGGACTCACACCGGCGCCCACGATGGCAGCAGATGCTTCTGCACCTTGCCTAACGCATTCCTCGGCAACCCGTCCACGCGCACGAAGCCGCGCGGCACCTTGAACGACGCGAGCGACCGCGCACACGCGTCACGGAGCGCTTGCGAATCCACCGGACCGTCGGTGACCAGGTAGGCGACGGGCACTTCCCCGCGACGAGCGTCTGCCGCGCCAACCACGGCGGCTTCGCGCACACCGGGCTGCTCGAGCAGCAGCTCCTCGATCTCCCGCGGATAGATGTTGAAGCCGCCGGAGATGATGAGATCCGACGCGCGCCCGCGGAGCGTGTAATACCCGTCCGCGGAGTGCTCGGCCAGATCGCCGGTGCGGAACCAGCCGTCGTCGAACGCCGCCGCCGTCGCATCTGGGTTCGCCCAGTAGCCGCCGAATACGTTAGGCCCCCGAACGAGCACCTGCGCGACCTCGCCGTCAGCGGGGGATGCCCCGCCAGGCCCCGCGAGCCGGACGGACACGCCAGGGAGCGGAAACCCGACGGTCCCTGCACGGCGCTCCCCCTCGTACGGATTCGAGATCAGCATGAGTGTCTCGCTCATGCCGTAGCGCTCGAGGATCGTGTGCCCGAATCGTTCCCGGAACGCGTCGTGCACGGTCGCGGGCAGCGGCGCCGAACCGGACACGAAGAGTCGAGCGCGCTCGCCGATGCGACGCGCGGCGTCCGGCGGGAGCTCGAGCAGCCGAACGTAGATCGTCGGGACGCCGAAGAAGAGCGTCGGGCGAAACTCATCGAACAGCGCCTCGGCACGCTGATGCTCGAACCGTTCGACGAGACGCATCCGGCAGCCGCTCACGAGCCACGAGCACACGCCATTCCCGAGGCCGTGTACGTGGAACAGGGGAAGGACAGCGAGATACCGGTCGTCGCTCGTGATGCGCCAGCAGGTGACGAGATTCACAGCGTTGGCGGCGAAGTTGTTGTGCGTGAGCACGGCTCCCTTCGACCGCCCGGTAGTCCCCGATGTGTAGACGATCGCCGCCGGCGCATCGCCGTCGATCGTTAGGCGTACGCGCTCGGCCGGCTGACCGGCGGCGGCGCGGGCAAGCTGGTCCACGTCGACGACGTCAACCCCGGCGAACAGCGAGTGATGCTCGGCGGACGCGACGGTGAGCCGCGGCCTGGCATCCGCGACGATGTGGGCGATCTCGCGCTCCCGATACAGCACGTTGATCGGGACGACGATGACGCCAGCCCGCGCACAGGCGAGGAAGATCTCGATGAACTCGACGCGGTTCGCGAGATGGACGCACACCCGGTCGCCCCGGGCGATCCCGCGCGCCGCAAGCGCGCGGGCCATCCGGTCGGCGCGCGCGTTCAGCTCGCCGAACGTGATGGACTGGAGACGCCCGTCCGCGACGTCGTACTCCAGCGCGACGGCATCACGTCGGCCGAGAAACGAGAGATCGAAGAGATCGCCAAGCTGCATGGGCGAAGATTCTACGCCCGCAGCGCCGGGACGCGAGGGGAATTCGCGCCGGTACGTGCGAGCCGTCGAGCTCCTTCTCGGCACCGAGCCGGACGTCGGGGTTCGTCACCCTGCGTTCGGGCCGTCGGACGGTAGCAACGTCGGGGGCTTTGCCGGCATCTTAAGGCCGGCGGCTGATCGGAGGCCAGAATTCCTCGACGCACCTCGCTGCTGGACGGATTCTTTGCAGATGCGCGCCGTAGCGTGCGGTCGCTCGCGCGCAGCCCCGGGTTCTCGATCGCGACGGTCACGTCGCTCGCGCTCGGCTTCGCGCTCGCCGCGTGCGCGCTCGCCGTCGCGAACGCCTACCTCGCGCGATCATTCCCGTACCCGAACGTCGAGCGGTTGCACCACGTGATGTACGCGCCGCCCGGGCCGGTCGAACCGCGCGGCATGAGCGGCATCGACTGGCAGGCGGCAAGCGACGTCGTCGAGCATCCGGTGACGACGTCCGGGCAGATCTATTACCTCGCCGCTGACGATGGTGCTCGCACGGCGCGCGGCCTTCGGGTGTCACCCGGGTTCATGCAAGCGCTCGGGGTCCGCGCCGCGCTGGGCCGCGCATTCGTCGCCGAGGATTTCGATGAAGGACGCGAGCCGGTCGCCCTCATCGGTGACGAGCTCTGGCGCGACCACTTCGGCCGCGACCCGTCGGTCATCGGGCGTACGCTGCGCGTCGAGGTCGAAGGCGCCTCGAACGAACCGGAGCTCCTGCACGTGGTCGGCGTGCTGCCGCCGAGGTTCTGGTTCGGGCGGAATAGCGCGGACTCCGTCGGGATCATGGTGCCGCTCCGCACTCAGGTGACGACGTATACCGTTGCGCTCCGCGAAGGGGTGTCAGTCGAGCAGGCACAGCGCCGCCTGACGAGCGTCGCCGCGTCGGCCGCCACCTGGATCCCGCCCCAGTGGCCCGGCGTTAGGCTCGAGTCGATGCACTCGCGGTACGTCGAGACGCTCGGACCGATGCTCAGGGCGATCGTGGTCGCCGCGGCGCTCGTCATCGCGCTCACCTGTGTGAGTGTCGCCGTGCTCGTGCTCCTCCGGACGATGCGACGCAGCCGCGACGTGGCGGTTCGCATTGCGCACGGCGCCGCGCGACGACACCTGCTCGGGCTCTTCGGGCTGGAGACGGCGATACTCTCGATCTCGGCGATCGCAGTCGGCGCCGTGCTCGCGACGGTCGCACTCCGAGTCCTCGCGCCGGGCATCGAACGCCAGTTGGGCAAGCCGTCGATCGCCGGGCCAGCGGCGATGACGATCGATGCAGGCGTCGCGCTCGTGGTGGCGGCGATCGTCGCGCTCGTGTCGCTTTCGCTCGGACTCATACCGGCGCTCGTCCCCTGGCAGCGTCGGCTCGCGGCGACGCTGCGTGGTGATGCACGCGTTGGCGCGGACAACGTCTGGACACGTCGCGTGCGGGCGTGGCTCATCGGACTCGAGATCGCCGGCTCGGTCGCGTTACTCGTCGGGTGCGGACTCATGATCCGCACGGCCGCGAGCTTTCAGGCGACGGACCTGGGCACCGATTTCCGGTCCGTCGTGCGCGCGCGAGTCGTGCTGCGCGGGTCGAGCTACCCCGACGCCACGGCGTACGAGCGGTTCCACGTAGCCCTCCGCGAGCAGCTCGCGGCGCGCGGATTGACGGCGTCGGTCAGTGGCTGGCCGCCGTTCATCGATTACCCGACGCAGACGATCGAGGCCGAGGCGGGCGCTGCGACCGTCCGGACGACACGCGCGGGGATGGTTGCGATGAGCCCCGGATACTTCTCGATCGTCGGGATTCCGATCCGTCGGGGACGCGATTTCGCGACCACCGATGGCAGCGCGGCCGAGCCAGTGGCGATCGTGAGCGAGACGCTCGCGCGCGAGCTCTGGCCAGCGGGCAACGCGATCGGCAACCGGATTCGATACCTGGAGTCGCGTCCGTCCGGCGCGCCGGAGATTCCGTGGCGACGCGTCGTCGGCGTCGTCACCGACGCTCGGCAGACGTATCAGGACCGGCTGCTCGCAGACCTGTACGTCCCGAGCCAGCAGGCCGATCCCGGTCGTTTCATCTCGCTGCTGATCAGGACCAACGAGCTCCCGGCGGCGGTGACATCGACGCTGCGATCGGCCGTCGCCACACTCGACCCGACGGCGGTCACGACCGAGGCACGACCGGTGATGCTGGAGGACACGGAGCTCGCGCGTGCGCGATTCATGCGCGGCCTGCTGGCGACGTTCGCCGGGCTGACGGCGTTGCTGTCGGCGTTAGGTATCTACGGGGTCGTCGCGCACAGCGTCCGACAGCGGGAGCGCGAGGTGGCGATTCGGGTCGCGATCGGCGCGACGCCCCGCGCGATCGCAATGCTTTTTCTGCGCGAGAGTGCGTGGCTGCTTGGTGCCGGAATCGTTGCTGGTTCGGCAGCAGCGATTGGCCTCGCGCGCGTGCTGGCGAACCGATTCTTCTCCACCGCGACACTCGACACGCTCACGATCATCTCGGCGGCGGGGCTCATGGCGCTCGTTGGGATCGTGGCCACACTGGAGCCGGTGATTCGCGTTGCTCGGCGCAGTCCGGTTCGGACGCTGCATGCAGCCTAACGGCGCGAACCGGTGCGTCTATCCGTCTTGCGCGAATCGGGCTCGACATCAGACGACAGCAGTAATCAGTCGTCAGTGGTCAGTAGACAGTTTTCAGTAGTCAGTAACTGACAACTGATTACTGTTTACTGAACACTGACGACTGATTACTGGTCGTCCTTCGGTTTTGCAGCGACCCCCGCGCGCGAGAGCCTATTGGGGAAACTCCGCGTGCGGCCGGCCACGACACTTGCGTCGGGAGCCAGGCACCAGCTTCATCTATCGAGCTGCGCTCACCTCAACCTGACGTTCGCGCAATGGCCAAGGAAGACGTAGAAGTTCTTTCGATCGACGGTCGCGAGGTGCGTGTCACGCACCCGTCCAAGCCGTACTTCACCCGCGCCGCCAAGCTCTCCAAGCTCGAAATCGTCCGGTATTACCTCGCCGTCGCCAGCGGCGCCGTCGCCGGGATCCGCGATCGACCGATTGTGCTCAAACGCTTCGTGAATGGAGCCGAGGGGGAGCCGTTCTACCAGAAGCGCGCGCCTGACAAGCGGCCCGAGTGGCTCAGAACCGTGACGCTCTCGTTTCCGTCGGGGCGAACAGCCGAGGAGATCGTGGTCGACGACACCGCTGGTCTCGCGTGGGTCGTGAACCTCGGGTGCATCGAGCTGCATCCGCACGCCGTGCGAACCGCCGATCTGGATCACCCCGACGAGCTGCGCATCGACCTCGACCCAGGGCCTGGGGTCGAGTGGCCCGACGTCCGTCGTGTTGCCGTCGAGGCACAGGCCCTCCTCGAGGAGCTCGGCCTCCGAGGTTGGCCCAAAACGAGTGGCTCGCGCGGGATGCATGTGAACGTTCGCATCCATCCGCGCTGGACGTTCACCGAAGTTCGTCGGGCCGCCCTCGCCTTCTCCCGTGAGATCGAACGTCGTGCGCCCACGCTCGCCACCTCGAAATGGTGGAAGGAGGAGCGGAAGGGCGTGTTCCTCGACTACAACCAGAACGCGAAGGATCGCACGACCTGTTCGGCGTATTCGGTGCGTCCGCTGCCTGACGCGCGTGTGTCGGCACCGATGGAGTGGGCTGAGATTCCGGACTGTGAGCCGGCCGACTTCACGGTCGCGACGATGCCGGCGCGGTTAGGCAGGATTGGCGATCCGCACGCGGATATCGACGGCGCGGCTGGCTCACTCGACGCGCTCCTGGACCTCGCCGCGCGCGACGAAGCCGCTGGACTCGGCGACGCGCCATGGCCGCCGCACTACCAGAAGATGGAAGGCGAGGCGCCGCGCGTCGCCCCGTCGCGAGCGAAAGGCGCGTCGAAGAAGAAGGCGGCTGCGCCGAGGGAGAAGATGCCGCTGATCGTCGTCGCGAACTCGACGAAGAAGGACGCGGCACTCGCCGGCCTCGAGCGATGGAAGGCCCGTCATGCGGAGGTGGCGTCGCACCTCGCCGTGGACGACGTGCTGGTCGACTCGATGCGGGGGCGGTCGTCCACGTGGACGCGCATTCGCGTCAACCTGCGAAACGTCCCCGAGTCGATCCGTCCGCCGCAGGAAACGCCCGACCCGGACGACGATCCGACGCGAGCCTGGCGCGAATGGATGAAAAAGGCGAAGGAGAAGCCCGCCGAGTAGTCATTCCGAGCGAAGCGCCGAAGGCGCGTGGTCGAGGAATCGCGGTCATCCCGAGAGAGCCCTTTACCGGGATGACGGCGATTCCTCGCTGTGCTCGGAATGACCTAACGCCCGGTTCCGAAGATCGCTTCGATCTCGTGCGGTGGCACGACCTCGAGTTGCGCGAACGTAC
>Ga0075430_100000797_pt1 | contig 24475 bp, 23 predicted proteins | sample RhiMetdeltSRZDD4_FD_75294 | JGI IMG/M metagenome (GOLD analysis project Ga0075430, IMG submission 75294) | Populus rhizosphere microbial communities from Tennessee, USA - Rhizosphere MetaG P. deltoides SRZDD4 | ecosystem: Host-associated > Plants > Roots > Rhizosphere > Soil | place: USA... | reverse complement strand
GGCGATGAAAAAGAAGATTACCGACAGCACGGCGATTCGACTCGAGCCGAAAATAGTGACCGATGCGGCGAACAGTGCCGGGCCAGCGATGCCGGCAAATTTTTCGAACACCGAAAAAAAGCCGAAGTACTCAGACGACTTCGCCAGCGGGATCATTCTGGCGAACATCGAGCGGCTGAGCGCTTGGCTGCCGCCCTGCACGGTGCCCACCATGAATGCCAGGACGAAGAACTGCCACGCGGTCGTCATGTAGAAGCCGAGCACGCTGATGCCGGTGTATACCGTCAGCGCGAAAAATACGGCGCGTTTCGCGCCGATCCTGCCGGCCAGCGCTCCGAAGAGAAAAGAGAAGGGAACCCCAACGAACTGAACGACTACGAACGCGGCGATTTGAGCGTCACGGTCGATGCCGATCTCCGCACCATAGATTGCTGCCATCCGAATGATCGTCTGAATGCCGTCGTTGTAGAGCAGGAATGCCAGCAGCATCAGGAACGCTTGAGGATAGGTGCGCAACTCGCGGAAGGCATGCCCCACCTGCCGGAATGCAGCGGCCACGCCGGAGCCGCGCGCTCCCGTCTGGACGGCACGTGCGGGCGGTTCGCGTACACCTCGGAGGAGCGGGACAGAAAAAATCAGCCACCACACGGCGACGCTGACAAAGGACAGCTTGATGGCCGCAACCGCGTTGGGAAGACCGAAGGTGGCCGGTGACAGGATCCACGCGAGGTTGATGACGAGAAGGACGCCGCCGCCCAGATAGCCGAGGGCGTATCCGGCGGTCGAAACGCGGTCCATCTCATGGGGCGCTGCGATGTGTGGCAGGAGCGAGTCGTAGAAGACGAAGCTTGCGGCGATTGCCACGTTGGCGACGATGAAGACCAGAGCGGCGAATTGCCATTCGCCTTCGCCGATGAACGCCATCATGACGGTCGCGCACACGCCCAGCAACATGAAGCCAGCAAGGAGGGGCTTCTTCAGGCCGCGGGCATCCGCGATGGCACCGAGCACCGGCCCCAAGGCTGCGGTGATCGCGACGGCAATGGTTGTCGCCCACGCAAATCTCGCCGTCGCCACGGCCGGCGGAAGGTTGGCCGCTGCAACGCTTGCAAAAAACGGGGGAAAGACGGCGGTGATGATCGTCGATTGGAACGCGGAATTCGCCCAGTCATACATCGCCCATGCGCGAAGTTCCGGACGTGACAAGCCGACGCGGGCGAGCAGTCGGGTCATTTCATGGCAATCAAAAAGTGCGCCGCGCGATCCACTCTCTCAGAAGAGAGTCGACGACGACATAGCGGGTCCCTTCCTTGATCAGCAGGTCCTGTTTGACGAGGGCGCCGAGCGAGGTCTGGATGCTCGAGGCGCCCCCGAGGCGATGGCGCGTGCGTGTCTCTGCCGAGAGTAGCTCACGCCCGCTCTGCAGGACGACCGCGCGCAGTACCGCGCGCTGAGCCAGCGTGAGGCGCTGCCAGATGGCTTCGAACATCGGATCCTGTTCGGACAGCAGGCGCACCAGCGTGTCGTGCAACTGGTCGAGTCCTGCGACACGACGGCCGCCCGCCGCCCGGACGTCGTCCCAGGTTTCGTGTGCGAGGCGCTGAACGTCGTACGGGAGGTTGCCTGCGAGCTCCACGATCGCGGCGCCAAGACCCGCCTCGGGACGGAACCCGCCCCTGGCAAATCGAGACTCGATAAACTCGGCAAAGACGTCGGCGGGGATCTTCTGCAGACGCATCACCGGACCGGCCTTGTAGAACGGCCGCTTCGGGCCAATCATCTGTTCCATCAGCGAGGGTTCGGAGCCCGCAAACACGTACCCCACCTGACGCTGATGCTGAGCAGCCGCGCGAAGCGCATGCTCGACGCTCCCACCGTTGAAGGCGGCCACCGCCTGAAATTCGTCGAGGGCGACGATCACTGTCCTCTTTCGTTCTGCCGACAGGCGGCCGGGGAGTGCGAACACTTCATTGGCCAGGCGACCCACGTCTCGCGCCGACGTGGCGGCCGGGAATGCCACCGCAAATCGGCCCAGGCCGTTGGCTTCTGGCTCGTAGCGGACCTCAGGTCTGGTGGAGGTGATCGCACTGAGCAACCAGGCCCTGGCGCGATCGAGGCGGGTTTCGAGCGACGCCAGGGCCCTTGCGTAGCCTTCAAGAAAGGATACGTACGAGCTATAGCTGCTCACGGTGACTTCCACTGTAAGCATGCCTCGGCGTCCCAGTGTGGTCAGCGCCTTGCGAATCAGCGACGACTTGCCGTAGCGTCGCGGCGAGATCAGGAACACCTTCTGCGCGTCGGTCAGGTCGGCAACCAACCGATCAAGCTCGGCTTCACGGTCCACAAAGGCACCGCCAGGTACGACCTCGCCGTAGACGAAGGGATTCTCCATAGTGCTGTGACGCCTGTCCCACGGATACGCCAATGAACGTAACCGTTACGCAAGATAACGTAATCGAGAGAGGCAAGGGAAGCAACACTATTCCCCGGCCGAGGAGCCGTCTCAGCGCCTAGCTATCGTCCCTGCGAAGGGGGAGCTGACCCGTATAGACCGCCATGCCGACGACAGCGTCCACGCCTTCGGCGTCCAGCCGGTCGATCTCGTCCCAGGTGGTGATGCCGCCGGCGGCGGTGACGCGGCGGGAGGTGGCGGCTCGCACGGCGCGAATCGCGTCGAAGCTTGTGCCCTGCATCAGGCCTTCAAGGTCGACGTGTGTGTAGAGGAACTCGGCACAGTAGGGTTCGAGCGCCCGGACCGCCTGATCGGTCGTCAGCGGAAGAGTCGTCTTCCAGCCGTGAATGACGACCTGTCCTCCGCGGCTGTCCACGGCGGCAATCACCTGTTCTGGGCCGACTGCGTCCGCAAGCTGCGCGGCGAAGGTGGTATCGACCGCGCCGTCCTTGAAGAGGGCCGAGCTGGCGATCACGGCGTGCGCGCCGGCACCGAGCACGGCTCGCGCGCGATCGACGCTCCGGATTCCCCCGCCGACACGGCAGGGCAAGCGTCGGCACACACGTTCGACGAAGGCCGCGTTGTCGCCTCGACCCATCGCCGCGTCGAGATCGATGAGCTGTACGCGGGGAAACGCCGAGAAGCGCTCGATCCAGACCTCGGGGTCGCTCGCTTCGAGCGCCAGCTTCTCGCCCTGTACGAGCTGAACGATGCGGTTGTTCTGAAGGTCGATGGAGGGGATGAGCATCTAGGGGTTAGGGGCTAGGGTTGGAGCTCCGTCAGAGTCGCACTGGGATGCCCTGGCCACGCAGGAACTGCTTGAGGCTCGTAACGCTCGTATCGGCGTAGTGAAAGATCGATGCCGCCAGCGCTGCGTCGGCGTGGCCGGCAGTGAAGACGTCCGCGAAGTGCTGGATGTCTCCGGCGCCGCCGGAAGCGATGACCGGAATGTTCACGGCATCGGAGACAGCCGCGGTCATCTCGCAGTCGAAGCCGGAGCGCGTACCGTCGCGATCCATCGATGTCAGCAGAATTTCGCCGGCGCCGCGTGATTCGGCTTCACGAGCCCACTCCACCGCGTCGCGAGCGGCGTCTGAGGTGCCGCTTCTGACGTAGACGGCATATCCGTTATCGCGCCGCTTGGCGTCGATGGCCACGATAACCGCCTGGCTTCCGTAGCGTTCAGCGAGGGTGGTGATCAGCGCCGGCTGGCGGAGCGCCGCGGTGTTCAGGCTGACCTTGTCGGCGCCCGCATCCACTACAGCCGCCGCATCCTCTTCTGTACGGATGCCGCCGCCAACCGTGAGCGGCAGAAAGATCTCCGACGCCACGGCGCGAATCGTTCGCGCCAGTGCCTGGCGAGTCTCAAGCGTGGCGGTGATGTCGAGCACGACGACCTCGTCGATGCCCTCGACGTTGTAGCGCCTGGCAAGCTCTGCCGGGTCACCTGCGTGACGCAGTTGCTGGAACTGCACGCCTTTGACAACCTGTCCGTCGCGGACGTCCATGCACGCAATGATGCGCTTGGTCAGCATCGCAATGGCCAAGGAAGTTGTTTCATCAGGCGCACGTCCCGAGAAAGTTGCGAAGAATCCGAAGCCCTGCGGCGCTCGATTTCTCCGGGTGAAACTGCACGCCAAACACGTGCCCATGTTCCACGGCGGCGGCGAAGGCTTCGCCGTGCGCCGTTGCGCCGACGCAGTTGTCGGTCACTGGCGCGGCATAGGAGTGCGTGAAGTACACGTAAGCGCCGGAATCGAGGCCGTCGAGCAATCGCGACGGCTTGGGCATCGAGATCGCGTTCCACCCGACGTGCGGCACCTTCAGGCGCGCAGCCATGTCACCCTGCAGGCGACGCACGCGACCGGGGAGTACTCCCAATCCGGGGACGCCAGGCGCTTCATCGCTGCCTTCGAACAGCCACTGCATCCCGACGCAGATCCCCAGGAGTGGCGTGCCGCCGTCAACGGCACGGCGAATCGCATTCTGCCAGGGCCCGGCGAGCGCGCCCGTCACAGCGAAATGGCCAACGCCGGGCACGATGATTCCAGATGCCGATGCGACGTCCTCTGGCGACGCGGGAATCGAGAACTCCGTGCCGAGGGACACGAGCGCCTTCTTGACAGATGTCAGGTTGCCGGCGCCGTAGTCGATGAGCGCAATCACAGGAGACCCTTCGTGCTCGGCAACATCTTCGCCAGTCGCGCGTCCTTCGCGCAGGCGACGCGGAGTGCGCGGGCGAAAGCTTTGAAGACAGCCTCGACGTGGTGGTGGCTGGATCGGCCGTACAGCACCTTCACGTGGACGTTCGCGCGGGCTCCCTGCGCAAAGCCACCGAAGAAGTCATGCACGAGCTCGCCCTGCAGGTCGCCGACCATACGCACTTTCAATCGGAGATCGACCACGGCGTGCGGCCGCCCGCTCAGATCCACGGCAGCCAGTCCCAACGTTTCGTCCATCGGCATCAGGAAGTAACCCGCGCGGTTGATACCTTTCCTGTCGCCAAGCGCGGCAAGCGTTGCCTCGCCCATCGCGATGCCTACGTCCTCAACCGTATGATGCTGATCGACGTCAAGATCGCCTGTCGCGTGCAGCGTCAGGTCGAATCCGCCGTGGCGCGCGAACAGCTCGAGCATGTGGTCGAGGAAGCGGATGCCGGTGCTGACGTCGTATCGTCCCTGGCCGTCGATGGCCAAACGCCCCTTGATCTGCGTTTCCGTGGTACGGCGGTCGAATGCGCTCTCCCGTCCTCGGCTGCGTCGTCGCGGAGTTGGGCTCATCGTGATGTCCTCGTCGCGTGCACGGACTCGAGTGCCTCGATGGCGCGGTTCGTGTGGTCGAGCATCCCGGTGGTGATTCGCAGGCAGCCTGGCGTGATGTCGTCCTTCGAGCGATCGCGCACGTGGATCCGGCGTTCGGCGAGCGCGGCGAGATACGGCTCTGCCTCACCGACCCTCACCAGCACGTAGTTTGCGGCGCTCTCCCAGAACTGCAGTCCGAGTCGCCTGCAGGCGGCATACAGATGCTCACGCGATTCACGCACCTGTGCGGCATAGCGAGGCAGGAACTCCGTGTCTGCGATGGCCGCCTTGAGCGCCGCAAGCGCCACGCCGTTGATGTTGAACGGCAGCGTCACGGCGCGAACCGGATCAAGGGCAGCGGGCTGTCCGATGACCACGCCGATGCGCATGCCCGCCAGGCCGTACGCCTTCGAAAACGTGCGGCCGATGAGCACGTTCGGGAAGGACGGCAGCTCCGGAATGAAGCTCTGGCCGCCGAACTCGATGTAGGCCTCGTCGACGAACACGATCGCGTGCGGCGCCGCGGTGGCGATTCGTTTCAGATCATCGATGGCGATCAACTGGCCTGTCGGATTATTCGGTGTGTTCAGAAAGATCATCCGCGTTCGGGGCGTGATCGCCTCGATGACACGATCTGTCGGAAACGCCAAGCTGGGATCCGGACGTACACGCACGGAGGTCGCCCCGGCGGCAGCCGTCGAGTTCGGGTACGGATCGAACGCTGGCAGCGGAACGATCGTTTCGGCGTCGTGGATCCGCAAGCGAGCGATGTGGCCGATGGCGGCCATCAGGATGCCTTCATCCAGGCCGTTGGTGAGCAGTACCCACTCGGGATCGACTCCGAACAACCGCGCCGAGGCGAGCACGACCTCTGTGTACTCCGGATACGTCGCAATGTCGGCCGTTGTCAGTCGCTCGATCGCTTCGATGACCCGAGGCGAGCACCCGCCCGTGTTCTCGTTCAGGTGAAGCCGCAATCCTTCGCCAGGATTTGGATAGCCCTGGATCCGCATGGTCAACTCACCTGTCCCGCGGGAGAAGTGGAGCGTGAGCCGAGACGAATGGCCACAGACGCCGCGTGCGCCGAGAGCCCCTCGGTCTCCGCGAGTGTCGTCACGGTTCCGCCAATTCTCCTCAGGCCGCGCTCGGTTACCCGTTGCACGGTAATCTGCCGAACGAAGTCGGCCGCCGAGAGTCCGCCGCGCGCGCGCGCCGCACCTGACGTGGGGAGCACATGGTTTGATCCGAGCGCATAATCTCCGGCGACCTGCGCGGACCACGGTCCGACAAACAGAGATCCAGCACACCTGATTCGCGCCGCCGTCCGGTCATCGTCCACAACCAGGTGTTCGGGTGCTGCGTCATTGGCCAGGTCGATGGCTTCGTCGAGCGACGCGGTGACGATGATCCCGCCATGTGCCGTAAGCGATGCGCGGGCGGGCCCATCCGAGGGCATCTGCTTTGCCACCGCTCGGGCAACTCGCGCAGCGAGCGTCGCATTCGGCGTGATGAGCACGGCCCGCGCGTCAGGATCATGCTCAGCCTGCGCGATGAGATCCGCGGCAATCCAGTCGGCGCGGCCGCGCGTGGTAACGATGACGATTTCTGACGGCCCCGCGTAGAAGTCGATGCCGCAGTCAGCCGTGACGAGCGACTTGGCGGTCGCGACGAAGCGGTTGCCAGGGCCGACGATCTTGTCCACCCGCGGAATGGTTTCGGTCCCATAAGCGAGGGCAGCAACAGCGTGCGCGCCGCCGACCCGAAACAGTCGCGAAATGCCGGCCTCGATCGCCGCCGCCATCACGGACGCCTCAGGCCGTGGGCATACCGCGATGACATCAGGGACACCCGCGGCCACCGCTGGAATCGCCGTCATGAGGAGTGACGAGGGGAGCGGATAGCGGCCGCCCGGGACGTAGCATCCGACGCGGTCCAGTGGCCGCACACGCTGTTCGACGACGATCCCTGACGCTACTGTGACTCGCCAGCCCTTCGGAACCTGACGTCGAGCGACGGCGCGAATGTGCCGCGCGGCGGTGCGCAGAGCAGCCCGAACGTCGCGCGGGACCTTGGCCGCCGCAGCTTTCATCTCGTCTCTCGAAATCTCGATCGGCAGATCCAGGCGATCGAACTTCTTTGCGTATCGCGTGAGCGCGCGGTCTCCCTGAGACCGCACATTATCGACGATCGTTGCAACACGCCGCTCGGTGACCACGTCACGACGACGCGCGGGTGAGAGAAGCGCCGCCACGGCGCGTTTGTTACGCGCCTCGACCACTCGGAGAGCGAAGCCCTTTGATGCCACGTCCTACACCACGATCTTGTTCAGGGGGTATTCCACGATGCCGTGACCGCCGGCGGCTTTTACTTTCGGGATCAGGTCGCGCACTGTACGTTCATCGATGATGGTGTTGACCGCCACCCACTCATCGTCGCTCAGCGAGGAGATCGTGGGGCGCTGAAGTGCTGGAAGGAGGGACAGGATTGTGGCCAGGTCGGTTCGCTTGACGTTCAACATCAGACCGACGCGACCTTGTGCCTCGATGGCGGCGCGCAGCAGGAGAGAGATATTCTCGAGCTTGGTCCGCTTCCAGTCATCGGCAAGTGCCGTCCTGTTGACGATGAGTTGCGTGTTTGACTCCATCACCGTGTCGAGGATACGCAGCCTGTTGGCACGGAGCGTCGATCCGGTTTCGGTGGCTTCGACGATCGCATCGCAGAGCACCGGCGGCTTGACCTCGGTCGCGCCCCAGGAAAATTCAACGCGCTTGACCGGCACCTTCAATCGGTCGAAGTACGCGCGGGTTACCTGTACAAGCTCAGTTGCGATCGTTGCGCCGGCGAAATCCTGTGGTGTCTTGAAACGTGAGTCCTCAGGGGCCGCCAGCACCCACTTCACTTTGCCGAAGCTCTGTTTGGAGTAGATGAGGTCCGCCAGCGGGCTGACGCACGTGTGCGCATCGCGGCCGAGGGCGTGCTCGGCGATCCAATCCTGTCCTGTGAGGCCCGCATCGAGAACACCCTCACAGACATAGCGCGTCATTTCCTGCGCGCGGATGAGCATGCACTCTATTTCGGAATCGTCGATGGTCGGGAAATAGGAACGCGAGCTGACATAGATATTGAAGCCCGCACGCGCGAACAACTGGATGGTCGCGTCCTGCAGCGAGCCCTTGGGAATGCCGAGTTTGAGTTTCATGGAATCGTCACGCCTTCCGCACGCACGAAAAAGCAGGTCCGTTCACCCGTGTGGCATACGTTGCCGTCGCCGAGCCGTTCGGCTTTCACGAGTACCGTGTCCTCATCACAATCGATGAACACATCGCGCACAGCCAGCCTGTTGCCCGACGTTTCGCCCTTGGTCCAGAGCTTGTTGCGGGTACGGCTGAAGAACGTCACGTAACCCGTGCGCTGCGTCACCTCCCACGCCTCGGGGTTCATGAACCCCACCATGAGCACCTCGCCGCTTTGGTGATCCTGCACCACGGCCGGAATCAGTCCATCGAGTTTCGAAAAGTCCATCGCATCACCTGACGCAGACTCACTGCGCCGAAAGCCCGTACAACAAAAAACCCCGCCACTTGTCCGGCGGGGCTGCAGTCACGTTCGAGGTTCGTCGGTATCGAGTTCTAGTCCCTCTTCGCGCGCAATCCAGCCGGCCGGCCGCTGTGGCCGTGGCGATGATGCATGTGCGCGTGGTTGAGGGCTCGAACCATGTGAGATAACGAGGCTATCAGAGGCCACCGAGCGAATGCAAGTCGTTGGTCCGGAGAGGGCTTGCCCTGGCGCTTGACACCAGCGAACGACTCATCCACTCTTTGGCGCGTGAAGCCCACAGCCCTTTTCGCCGTAGTTGTCGTTGCGGCTCTCAGTGGTGCCTGCCGTCAGCCTGACGGTGCGATACCAGCTCCGGACGAGCAAAGTTCGAATCGGATCGTTGATCTTTCGCGGGATCTTGGCGCCATCGCAAATGGAGATGTCGCCGGCCGAAAGGATTTCGCAGAGGACCTCCTGGTTCTCGTGGACCCGCACGCGTCGGGTCCGCATGCTGTGGTTGAGGGTTTTGCCGGGCGATTTGCGGATGCGGTGGCGTCGGCAAAACTCACCGAGCAGTCGGCACAGCAGCTTGCCCGCACGAGTTGGACCCTGGTTGGTGCCACGGAGATGAGCGAGAGGCAGATTCGTGCGCTGCAAGCCGAGCTGCGATCGCAACTCGCTTCCGTTGGGATTCCGCAGGATCGCGTGGACGCGGTGGTCGCGGAGGTGCCAACAGTCCAGCGGGCCGTGAGCACACGGCCCCGCCGCTGGTACGAAGTGCTTTAGAAGGAAGGCGGACCTGAAGGTCCGCCTCGACGTCAGGGCTTGCCGCTACTTGGCGACGGCTGCTGCTTTCGCGACCGCTTCCCACGGAAGGCCCGGCCGGCCGAAGTGTCCGTAGTTGGTCGTGCTCCGGTAGATCGGTCGGAGCAAATCGAGCTGGTCGATGATTGCCCGCGGCCGGAAGTCAAACGAGTTCTTCACGAACTCGGCCGCCGCGCGCTCGTCACCTGTTCCGAAGGTGTCAACCTTCACTGACACAGGCTGCGCCATGCCGATGGCATAACCCACCTGAATTTCCGCGCGCCGGGCGAAGCCGGCCGCGACGACCTGCTTCGCGACGTATCGGCAGAAGTAGGCGCTGCTCCGGTCCACCTTGGACGGGTCCTTGCCGCTGAATGCGCCGCCGCCATGACGGCCCCAACCACCGTAGCTGTCAACGATGATCTTGCGGCCGGTCACGCCGGCATCGGCGGAAGGTCCGCCGTGGATGAAGCTGCCGGTCGGGTTGACGTAGAGCGTCACGTCGCGCCGCCACCACTGGCCGAGCGTGCGGGGACCGAGCTCCTCGCGTACGTACTCCGTGATTTTCTTCTGGTCGGCTTCGGGAGAATGCTGCGAGGAGACGACCACAGCGGTCACCTCTCCCGGCTCGTTGCCGTCGTATGACAGCGAAACCTGTGACTTGCTGTCGGGACGCAGCCAGGAATACCTGCCGCTCTTGCGGTCGTCTGCCATCCCCTTGGTGAGCCGGTGCGCGAGGAGAATCGGCAGCGGCATCATCTCGTCCGACTCGTCGCTGGCGTAGCCGAACATGATGCCCTGGTCGCCGGCACCCTGATCGCCGCTCTGGCTCGTTTCGGCCGTGACGCCCTGCGAGATTTCGTTCGACTGACGTGTGATGAGTGAGATGACCTTCAGCGTCGTATCGCAGAACGGTTCCGAGGGATCCGTGTAGCCGATCTCCTTGACTGCCTGGCGTACGACCTTGTCGTAATCGAATGTCGCGTTGGTCGTAATTTCGCCGGCGATCACCACCGTGTCGCTCTTGCAGAGGGTCTCACACGCGACCCGGCTCTTCGCATCCTGCTCGAAACAAGCGTCGAGGATCGAGTCCGAGATGTAGTCACAAACCTTGTCGGGATGTCCCTCGGACACCGATTCAGACGTAAAGGTGAAGCGCGACATGATGCTCCTTCAAAAAAACAAAGGCCCGGCGACTGTCGGTCGCGGGCCAGAATCGCGACTTAGATAGTTCTACGCCGGCATTCACCGGCTGCGCGGCCCACCAAGTCGGGAAATCGCCGCATGACAAACATCCGAGTATAGATCGGCTCCCGCCGAACACCAACCGGGCCGTGCGACCCGGGCTTCCAACTCTACTAATCGGGTGCTATCTATCCACGGTGACCGACACCGGTCGCGTCAGGCGTACGGTGACCGGCGCGCCGGCGGCGAGCGTAGCCGCATTGCGTCCTCCAGCCAGCACCGCCGCCGACCCTGCCCCCGCTCCAGCCGTCCCACCCAGGATGGCTCCCTTGCCGCCCCCCAGGATACCGCCGATGATGGCACCGCCAATTGCGCCGCCGCCTATCTTTGCGGCGCTCTCTCTCGACGCGGAGTCGCCATCACGGAACACAACGTCGGTCGAGATCGGGACGCGGGTACCGTCCGCAAGAAGCAGGGAGGAGAAGCGGACGCCAAGACGCGCACGTTCGCGCAGACGGCCGCCACGCTCGACAAAAGTGACCTCCCCATATGCTTTCGCACCGGAGGGAATCGCAATCCGGTCGGCGACCCTCACGTCACGCGTGACGTGCGCGATGACCTGGTCTTCCACCCGCGCGTTATCGCTCGAGACGGTGGTGTCCATCTGAAGCCCCAGTACCACATCGCGTGCCACCACGAGTTCTTCGAAGTCCGGTTCGGGTGTGTTCAGGACTGGTTCTTCGGGTGCGCGGACGGGCTCCGGTTCACGCGACGCGGTTGCCGATGACGCGGCGATGCCGTCGGCTGTTGAAGACGGCCGTTCAACAACGGCTGCCGGCGGTGCGGGTTCAATCTTGGAAGAGGCCCCGACCGAGGCGCGGCCCTTCGTTGCGGCGATGGATGCTCCACGAGGCGCGGCCGTAGGGGCGACGTTTCCGTCATCAGCGATTGCGGGTGCACGTGCGGGCACCGGGGCGAGACCCTCCACCTGAGCCACCTGAGAGGTCGCCGGCGGCTCGGCTGCCAGCGTGGCGGTGGCCGGGTCGATGTTGCTGCGGGTTGCCAGGTAGGCGCCACCCGCGCCCGCGGCTCCACACAAGGCCACAATCGCCACAATTCCGGATCGACTGATTTCCATTGCCAGACTCCTCGCCAAGCGTGATGAGCAAGTGGCGTGCCCGGCCTGACGCGCGAATGAACGGGAAAAGCTGCCGGAAATGAACTCGAACCTCGAGACGGCTGGGCTGGACCGTCCTCTCGTGCGGGCGGGCCAGTGTCTCTTAGGGCGGTGTCGCCTAGGTTTCCTCGGCTGAGCGAATCCACTTTCCTTCGCTCGGCGGCAGAGGGACGGTCAATGCATCAAGGAGAACGCCCGGTTCGGTGGCAGTGTCCAGAAGGTCACGGTTTGCAGGTTTGAGAAATCCGCTTGCCACGGCCTGGTCGAGCAACGCCAGCAGCGGGTCGTAGAACCCACCAACGTTGAGAAGACCGCATCGCTTGGCATGAAGGCCCAGTTGTGTCCACGTCAGCGCTTCGAAGAGCTCTTCGAGCGTGCCGAAGCCTCCTGGAAGGGCGATGAATGCATCGGCAAGTGAAGCCATCACCGCCTTGCGCTCGTGCATCGATCTCACGACGCGAAGATCGGGGAGTCCGAGATGCGCGACTTCACGTGCCACAAGCGCATCGGGAATCACACCGATCACGTGGCCGCCGCCCCGGAGCACCGCGTCCGCGAGGATGCCCATGAGGCCGACGCATCCGCCGCCGTACACCAGGTCGATCTTCCTGGCGAGCATCGCGTCGGCGAGTCGTTCTGCTTCTTCCCGATATACGGGAAACACTCCCGTGCTCGACCCGCAGAAGACGCACACGCGTCCGAGACCCATCGGGAGATCCTAGCAGCCCATCGCGGGCGCGAGTCGTTCTAGCTCGATGGAACACGATGATGCCTAAGGGATTGACGGATACGGGCAGGTGGCCTTACCGTTACGCCGCCTGCTTGCCCCTGCAGTTCGAGGTCAGGCCGGCCGATGCTTTGCGTAGCGACGGTTGGAACCTCGGAAATACATGGGTGTGACGTGCAGAAAGGTGGAGCGATGAGCACACGAATGATGGCGAGAATGGCGCTCGCCCTGATGATTGCGGTCGGTGCGGCGACCTATGTCTCGGCCACTCACGCGTGGGGAAACTACCATTGGGCAAGAAAGAGCAATCCTTTCACGCTCAAGGTCGGCGACAACCTTTCTGGAACGTGGGACCCTCATTTGACGGCCGCGGTATCCGATTGGTCGTTGTCTGACGTTCTCGATCTCACGGTCGTAACAGGTGGAACGAAGCCTCGCGTCTGCAAGGCCACGGCTGGACGCATCGAAGTCTGCAACGAGCGGTACGGCTTTACCGGCTGGCTTGGCATCGCCCAGATCTGGGCTTCTGGCGATCACATCACTCAGGCGATCGCCAAGATGAACGACAGCTACTTCAACGGTGCGCCGTACAACACGCCGGCATGGCGCCAGTTGGTGATGTGCCAGGAAATCGCGCACGACTTCGGCCTGGACCATCAGGACGAGGAGTTCGACAACACGAATCTCGGAACGTGTATGGACTACACGAGCGATCCGACGTCAAACCAGCACCCCAACGCGCACGACTACGAGGAACTCGACACGATCTACTCGCACGTTGACTCCACAACGACCGTTGGCGCCAGCATATTACCGAGCAAAATGCCGCCGGCCATGGGTCAGATCAACTTCGACACTCCTGGTCAGTGGGGACGTCTCGTGCACTCGAGCGAGAACCGCCGCGTTCAGGTTTTCGAGCTCGACTTCGGCAACGACAACCGCGTCATCACGCACGTGTTTTGGGCTGATTCGGAGCACGACGCGCGACGCTAGCCGCTCGGTCAACGACAATGTGGATGCTTGGTCGGCGGGACTGGATTCTCGCCACCGCGCTCTTGTCGTTGGGGGTGGCGTGTGCGACCCCCTCTGCTTTTGAGATCAGCCGCGAGCGGGCGACCGAAATCGCCCGTTCGCAGGTGTCCTTTCAACCCGACAGCATCGAGGCCGAGCGCTCCATCTCAAGTGCGCGCCCAGTCTGGCGCATCACGTTGCGGGGACGACTTCCGGCTCAGCCCCCGGGGCTCTTTGAAACCGTGATCGTTGAGGTGGATCGACAGTCCGGCGCGATCGTGAGTCTGGCCCGGACGTGACGCACGACTCCGGCGAGCTTATGCGATGAATTTGTAGCCGAGGCCGTGAATGGTGAGGATGAATTGCGGGTGGCGGGGATTGTCTTCGAGCTTCTGCCGCAGCCAGGCAACGTGCACATCAACGGTGCGCGTCGAAGGCATCGAATTGTAGCCCCACACCTCGTTGAGCAGTTCGTCGCGTGACAGCGCGGCACCACGGTGCTCGACGAAATAGCGCAAGAGATTGAATTCGCGCGCCGAGAGCTCGAGGCGCTTGCCTGCCTTATTCACCTCCGCCTTGCGGAAGTCGACGCTCACGTCGCCGAAGTGGGCGCTCTCGGTGAGGTGCGCAGCGGGGGCACGGCGCAGGATGGCCTCAATGCGTGCGAGGAGTTCCACCATCTCGAATGGTTTGACCAGATAGTCATCCGCACCAAGCTTGAGACCGACCACCCGATCGACGACCTGGCCGCGCGCGGTCAGCATCAACACCGGCGTCTGGACGCCCTGCTGCCTCAGCTCGCGACAGATATCGAAGCCGTTGCCGCCAGGGAGCATGACGTCCATCAGGATCGCGTCGAACGGTCCCGCGGACGCGGCATCGAGCCCGGATTTTGCGTCCACGGCGCTCTCGACGTCGTAGCCCTCCGCCGCGAGTCGATCGGTGAGGGTCATCACCAGCCCGGGCTCGTCTTCCACGAGCAGGAGTCGTCTTTTACCCATGGCTAGGAGTGTGCCGCGGCACTTTCGCTGCCCACAAGCGAGGTGGAAACGGTCGCGGCAGCCGGTGGGGCGGCGGGCAAGTGGATCGTGAACACGGTGCCAGTCCCGATGCGGGTCGAAACCGTCACTCGACCGCCGTGCGCTTCGACGATGCGCTTGACGATGGAGAGGCCGAGGCCGTTGCCCTGAATCTGTGCGGCGGTTGCGTCGGCGCCGCGGTAGAACGGCTCGAACAAATGTGGCAGGTCCGCGTGTGGAATTCCAGGCCCGTGGTCTTCCACTGACACCCGGACTTCCGTGCCCCGCGCTCCCTTGGTCTGTGACGCCGTGATCGCGAGCCACGGATTCGCGCCGCCGTATTTCACCGCGTTTGTGAGCAGGTTCTGAACAGCGGACGTCAGCGCCGATGAGTCACCCATCACGAGCGGAAGGTTGGGTGAGAGGCTCTTCTCGACAGTGATGCCGGCCGATGCGATGAGAGGTGAGGTCGCACGCAGTGCGGCCTCCACGAAGGAGAGCGGCTCGAGCGGGGCCGTGGACGAGATGACGCGCCCGGCTTCGATTCCCGCGTACTGAAGCACGCGCTCGACCATGTCGCCTAGTCGTCTGGCTTCCGCGCCGATCGTGTCGCCGTACCGCTTGACGCGATCGGGCGAAGCGACAACGCCTTGCGCGAGGTTTTCCGACGCCGAGCGAATCACGGCGATTGGCGTCCGAAGTTCGTGCGACACGCCTGCGACGAATTCCATCTGCTGCCGGGCGAGCCGCTCGGCACGCCGGGACGAAACAGTCAGCATCAGCACGGTAGCAGAGAGCAGAATCAGGATTCCCGAGCTGATCCCGAGATTTCGTCGCCGCGTCGCGGCCACTGCTGCTTCGAGGGACCCGCTCTGATGCTGAGCAAGGAGCGTCCAGCGACCGGAATCACGCTGTTCTCCAAATCCGCGTCCGGGATCGCCTCCGCGAAAGACCCCGACAAACGTCTGGCGACCGTCACCGTCGCGCCTCACTCCGTCCCGTCTGTCGCCATCGCGTCTGTCGCCACCGCCGCGTCCACCACCGCCGCGATTGAAAAAAATCCGTCCGGTCACGCCCAGAAGCGGTTCAACCGCGGCCGCCTTCGCTGGGGTGGTTGGTGCTTCGTCGTCTGAGCGATAGATGACCTTCGTCGGATCCGCAGTGTCCAGAACCGCCACGCGATAACCGCGGTCATCATTGAGCCCGAAATAGCGCTGGGCGAGCTCCGGAAGAAGCTGCGTCTGAATGAACGGCATGTCGAGCTGAACGATCGTAAAGCCCCACGTCGGCCGATTCTGCTCGGGAGGGCTGCCCGCTGGCTGCGGTTGCGGCCGCAGCGGAGCGATTGTCAGAGACTCGTCGTTGATCACCAGTGGTGGACGACCGAATCCCGCACCGCTCCTGAAGACTCTGCGGTCCATTTCGATCATCTCGCGCCATGGTTCGATGACCTGGGGCCAGCTACTGGCCTCGAGCGCGCGGTCCGACGCATTCCAGCGTCTCACCCTGATGCCTGAACCCTCATCGTCTAGCAGATAGACGTTCGCGACAATCTGCGGATGTGCCGAGGTCGCCACCCACGCTTCGTAACGATCGGTGTACCGATCGGAGGAGCCCTCGCGTGCCGTGGCGGCTCCAATCTGGAGATTGGTGATGGCGCGGGTTACCTCGCCGTCGAGCGCCTCGTGAAACTGCAGGGCTGCGTTCCGCAGGTGTGTCTGCATCCGCTCGCCTTCAGCCTCGGCCACGTGACCGACCCAGCGGTACTGGAGGATCGCCAAGGCCGGGAGGAGTACCAGCAGCAGACCGGTGAGGACAGTCAACCCGGAAGGCCGTGCGATCTTCACAAGCCGGAGTGTAACACGCTGAAATATCCGTAAGATGCTGGAACCAAAGCTTTTACATTCTTAACAAAGTCTTTGCGGCCTGTTAACCATTGCCTCGACCGATAACGGGAGAATGCTCCTCATGTACAGGCAGGTATTGGTGGCCGGAGTGTTGGCAGGCAGCCTCTTGGTTGGCGTCGGAAGCGCCCAGGAGGGGGTCCTCACTGGTGATACTGCCAAGGGTGCGGCGGTATTGGTCGAGGCGCGCAAGGCCCTCGGCGGCGACAAGCTCGCCGAGGTGAAGGCGATCCAGATGAAGGGGAGTTTTCGCCGAACGGCCGGAAACAATCAACTCGAGGGCGACCTCGAGATCATCCTTCAGCTTCCCGACAAGATGAAGCGCGTGGAAGACCGCAGCGCACCGGGGGGCGGCCCCGCGGTCATCAGCACGCAGGCTCTCAACGGTACTCAGGTCTGGGACGAAAACACCGGCGGTGGAGCGGGCTTTGGCGGCGGGTTCGCTGGTTTTGGTGGAGGGTTCGGTGATCGTGGCGGCTTCCGCGGTGGCGCACCCGCTGGTGGGGGCGGCCGTGGGGCGGTTGGTGGTGGAGGCCGCGCCGGCGGCGGCGCACCGAGCGATCGCCAAGGGGGCCAGGGCGATCCGGCGGCTAATGGGGGGCGGGTTGCCATCGATCCTGAGCGTCTGCGGCAGGCGCTCCTCGCGCAGCGTCAGGCGGACCTTCAGCGGATGCTCGTTGGCTGGTTGCTCATGACGGATGCACCGGTGACGTGGGTCGCGACCGCAGAAGCGCCAGACGGCAAGGCTGACGTGCTCGAGATCAAGCCCGCCGGCGGAACCCCCATGCGGCTCTTTCTCGACGCGTCCACACACATGCCGCTGATGGTCACGTGGCAAGGTGGAGCGCCGCAGGGCGGAGGACGCGGCGGTCGCCGAGGACAACCGGGCGGCGCACCGCCGGGTGCTCCGGCAGCGGGCCCGGCACCGGGCGCGGAACAGGTTCCGCCTCAGGTCGCGACGCTCCAGATGACATTTGCAGATTACAAGGCTGTGAGCGGCGTGAAGTTTCCGCAGACGGTCACGCGAGGCATCAACGGTCAGACGAACGAGGAATGGTCGCTGTCGAATTACAAGGTCAACCCGTCACTCAAGGCCGACGCTTTTTCCCAGAAGTAGGCGCCGACCGAAATGAGAACCTACATGCCACGTGTTGTCGCGTCCCGTCTCGCAGCGTCACTCTGCGTCGCGCTTGCCATCGCGTCGGCACAGGCGGCATTCGCCCAGCAGCCCAATACCAATACTGCGCAGCTCCGCATCGCCGTTGTCGATGACACCGGGGGCTGGATTCCGAACGCCATCGTCCGCATTGGCGCCGCAGCGGGTGCGCCCATTGAGAAAGGCGTGGATGAGAAGGGAGTCGCCAGTTTTGCGAATCTTGGCGTCGGGGCGATTCCCATCCACGTCGAGGCAGGGGGCTTCACCGACTTCAACGGCACGCTGACCCTGCGCCGTGGTAACAACGCCCAGAACATCACCCTCAAGGTGGCTGGTGTGTCCGAGCAGGTCACCGTGACTGACACAACCGCGAGCGACGATCGTCGTGGCAATGCGCTGAGCACCACACTCGAGGAGGATGAAGTCGCTGCGCTTTCAGACGATCCCGACGAACTCCAGGCCCAGCTTGAAGCGCTGACTGGTGGTGCGGGTGCGACGTTCATGGTCGATGGGTTCCGCGGCGGGCGTCTGCCTCCGCGCGATCAAATCCGGCAGATCAGGTTCCGTCTCAACTCGTTCGCCGCAGACAATCACGACGCCGGCCGTGTCCAGGTCGAGATCATCACCAGACCCGGACTCGCGTCCTGGAACGGCAACGCGAATTTCGGGTTTCGCGACAACGTGCTGAACGCGCGCAATCCTTTCTCGGGTTCAGAGATGCCGGAGCAGTTGCGGCGGTTCTCGGGCGGGCTGCGTGGACCGCTCGTCAAGAACAGAACGGCCATTCGGTTCAACGTCGACTCCAATCAGTCGTTCGACTCGGCAACGATCGTCGCGCAGCTACCCGACTCGCGACTCACCGATATCGTTCGGCGGCCCGTCGATTCGACCACCGTCACTGTTAACGTCGAGCACGGGCTCTCGAACCGGCAGACGCTGAAGTTCGAGTACCGGGGCACGGAGAGCGAGAACAGAAACCTTGGCGTGGGCGACTTCAGTCTTGCTGAGCGCGCGTTCACGCGGACGCGTAGCGAGCATCAGATCCGGACGACGTTGCAGAGCCAGGTGGGCCGCACATCGCTCAACCAGCTCCACCTGCAGCTCAATCGAAACGGGTCGGACCAGATTGCGGTGAATACCGGAACGTCGATCGTCGTCATCGATGCCTTCTCACGCGGCGGCGCAGGTGTGTCGAATGACACGCTGAACCGGACGTGGGAGCTCTTCGACGACTTCGACTTCAACGTGAAGAAACACGCCATGCGCGTCGGCGGGTGGATGTCGGGCGGTGCATATCAGCAGCGTGACGGCAGGAATGCCAACGGCACGTTCACGTTCGGCAGCCTGGAATCGTTCCTCGCGGGCGTTCCGACCACCTACACGCAGCGCATCGGCTCCGTGCGGACTGACTTCGGCCAGACAGAAGTCGGCATGTATTGGCAGGACGACTTCCGCGTCAATCGCAACCTCACGATGAGCATTGGTGTCAGGGAGGAGCTCCAGTCGCACGTCGGCGATGCATTCAACGTCATGCCGCGCTTTGGATTCACCTGGAACCCGTTTGGCTCCAAGACGACGCTGCGCGGCGGATACGGGATTTTCCACGACTGGTTCGATTCAGACCTCTACGACCAGACGCTTCGCGTGAATGGCGTCACACAGTACGACCTGCTCGTCTTGAATCCCGGCTATCCAGACCCGTTCGTCGGAGTGTCGCCGATTGTGCTGCCCGCCGGGCGGGTGCAGGCTTCGCCGGACTTAAGGATGCCGTTCGTCAACCAGATGTCGGTTGGTGCGGAGCGCGCGCTGACGTCCACACTCGGTCTGCAGGTGTCGGTCGCGATTCAGCGGGGTTACAACCAGCTTCGCTCACGGAATGTGAACGCGCCCGATGAGTTCGGCGTCAGACCCGAGCCGACCGTGGGCACGGTGACGCAGATTGAATCAACCGGACGGGCGAACCTTGACCGTCTGACTTTGGGACTCAATTACCGCGTGCCGAAGTACCGCCTGTTCATGAACGGCAACTACACGCTGGCGAGTTCAAAGAACCATTCGGACAATCCGTTGTCGCTGCCATCGAACAGTCTCAACCCCGATCTTGACTGGGGTCCCTCGATGCAGGACATCCGGCATCGTTTGAACACGATGATGAACTTCCCGCTGCCGATGGCACTGCGCGCCAACATCAACGCCCAGATATCGTCGGCAGCTCCCTACAACCTCACGACTGGTCGCGACGACAACATGGACGGCGTGACCAATGACCGTCCGCTCGGCGTCGGACGGAACGCCGCCCGAGGTGAACGCCGTGTCGAGATGTCTGTGCGGCTGACTCGTGGATTCGGGTTTGGTGGCGTCCAGGCGGGACAAGGCCCGCAGGGGCCACCGGGACCAGGTGCCGGTGGTCCTCGCCCCGCCGGAGGCGGTCCGCTGCCGGGCGGGCCCGGCCTGCAACAGGGTCCTGGTGGGGCGCCCGGTGGCGGTGGCGGCGCGTTTGGTTTCGGTGGCCCGCAGACCAACCAGAGGTTCACCGTTGACCTCTACGCTCAGGCAACGAACCTGCTGAATCGCACCAACTTCCAGAACTTCAGCGGCAATCTGCTTTCGCCGTTCTACGGCTTGCCGACGTCGGCGAGTCAGCCGCGTCGCGTCGAAGTCGGTATGCAGTTCCGCTTCTAGCGGTGTAAGGCGGGGCCTGGTATTGGGCGGACCTGAAGGTCCGCCTCTACGTACAGTACGAAGGCTGGGTCTGAATTCAGTACGTAGGCCGGGTCTTTAGACCCGGCGGTAACCCACTACAATTTCAGTCGTGAGCGTCGTTGTCATCGGCGGAGGAGTGATCGGCTACTCCGTCGCCCACGCGCTGGCCGTGCGAGGCGCGGACGTCCACGTCATCGACATGCGAGGGCCAGGTTGCGGCGCCACCCAGGCGTCGGCCGGCATGCTCGCTCCCTACATCGAGGGACACGACGAGACGCTGCTACAGCTCGGCGTTTCGTCCCTGGCGCTCTACGATGACTTCATCGGCGCACTGGATGCCGATGCCGGCCAGACGACCGAGTACTGTCGATCCGGAACGCTGCAGGTTTCCCGGTCGCTCAGCCACGCTGAAGATCTGTCTCGCGCTGGCAATCGCCTCTCAGCGCGTGACGTGGCCCACAAACTCCTGACCCGCGAGGAGGCGTGGAACCTTGAGCCGCTATTGGCCAGGGAAGTTCTCCGAGGCCTCCTGGTGCCCACGCACGGTTACGTCCATGTGGGGGACCTGATGTCTGCGCTCACCGGCGCGTCGCACCGACGCGGCGTGGTCTCCCGGCTCGACAGGGTTACGGGCGTTGAGCCCGCGACCAACGGTGTTCGCGTCTTCACCGAAGGCTCGAGCCTCGCTGCGTCCGCGGTCGTTGTGGCGGCCGGGAGCTGGTCCGGACAGGTTGTGCTGCCGGATTCTCCATCGATTCCCGTTCGTCCGATTCGGGGCCAGAGCATCGAGATGGAGTTCGCCACGGCGCCGCTATCGCACGTGGTCTGGGGTGAAGGCTGTTACCTCGTGCCCCGAAGAGACGGTTCCGTGATTGTGGGAGCGACTGTCGAAGACGTCGGCTTCAACGAGTCCTCGACGCCGGACGGCGTCGAATTTCTGCTCTCCCGTGCGCGCGAGATACTGCCGTCGGTTGCATCCGCCCGCGTGCGAGACGTGAGGGTGGGGCTTCGACCCGCAACCGCCGACGAGTTGCCTCTCATCGGTTGGTCGTCCACAATGCGGGGCGTGTGCCTGGCGACGGGTCACTATCGCAACGGCATTCTGCTGGCACCACTCACAGCGAAGCTGGTCGCCGAGATCGTGCTCGGCGTCGAGGATCCGGAAACGCGGTGGATGCGGGAGGCGGTCGCCCCGTCTCGATTGGGTCTGTAGTGAAGCTCAAAAAGCTTTACTCGTCGCGCGAGGTTGCCGTGATGACCGGCCTGACGGCCCGTCAGCTCCAGTGGTGGGATGCGCGTCGGGTCTTCATGCCGGCCGTTGCCACGCAGCGAACGCAGGCGGGCGGCTTCACCGAACGGCGCTACACGCCAACCGACGTGATGGAGCTGCAAGTACTCGCGGAACTGCGCCGCCGCAGTTTTTCGATTCCCAGGCTCAGGCGCCTGCTGGTCACACTCCGCGAGGTGTTCGGTATCAGGCTATACGAAGCCATCGGCGACGGCGGACCGGTAACGTTGATGCTTGCCGGAGACCAGCTCTTCGTCAGAACCGTCGACGGACAACTGTTCGACCTGGAGCGGCCCACGCAGGCGCTGCTGATGTCGGAGGAAGGACTGGGATTGCGCGTGCTCACGCCGAGGGAACGCCGAAACCGCACGCCGGCGTTGAGACGGTCTAGCGGATCGGAAACACCTTCTCGAGGTCGTCGGCGGGACGAGGAATCACGTGCACGCCGATGAGCTCCCCGACGCGGCGAGCGGCAGCGGCTCCAGCATCGGTTGCTGCCTTGACTGATCCCACGTCACCGCGAATCAGCGCCGTGACGAGTCCGGCGTCCACCTTCTGCCAGCTCACGAGCACCACGTTCGCCGTTTTCAGCATCGCATCGGCTGCTTCGATCATGCCGATGAGCCCGCGCGTTTCGATCATGCCGAGTGCGTCACCGACTTCACGTTGTTCAGCCACGGGTGATTCCTTCTTGTCCATTGATGAAGCGCTAAAAGCATAGTCGAAACCGTCTGCGCTCGTACAGAAATAAGGCTCACCAGCCGTTTCGTGTGCGCAATGCGGTGATGTGCGCGACGTGATGACGGCAGTGCCACGCGTAGAGCTGAAGGTGGGTGTCCAGGGTCAGCGGCCCCAGCTCCGGATGCACAAACGTCCTGGAAAATTGATTCGGCGCGAGCGACCGCCAGACGGCAACCCACCGCGCGTGCAAGCCGTCAAGCAGCCCCAGCGAGACATCGAGCGGAAGTGCGGAATCGGGGAGCGTCGCCCACAAATCCTGGTCGTAGGGCTTGATCGCAGGCTTGTCCTCGGTAATAGACAGCTTCAGTCGGATGTATCCGTTCATGTGGCTGTCTGCTACGTGGTGTACGAGTTGTCGCACCGTCCATCCGTCGGGGCGATACGGGGTGTCGGCTTGCACGTCTGTCAAACCGGTCACCGCGTTTCGAAGATTTACAGGAAGCGCCGCGAATGCCTCGATTGCCGGAGCTCGCATGTCAGGCGTGATCGACGCTGATCGGTCGAAACGTCCGACGGGATAGCTGAGTGTTTCGCTCATGGCTCAGTGTATCCGCTGGCGGACCTGAAGGTCCGCCACTACGTATCCACGTCAAGCCCGACAGCCCGCATCAGCGCGAGCGCGTTGCTTGACGTCACCGGCCCGGGCTTCATCGTGTAGTCGAACACGATCTCGTTGGCTTCAAAACGATCGTCGAAGTGCACATTCGCAGCACGTGGGGCCAGTTGCTCCGCCACCGCGACAAGCGCCATGTCGTGAGTGGTAATCAACCCGATCGCGCCCCGATCGAGGAGCGCACGAAGAACGCCGGAGGCGCCCGTCAGCCGGTCATGTGAGTTGGTGCCGTGAAAGAGCTCGTCGAGCAGGAAGAGGGTGTGTGGCGCTCCCTTCGATCGGTCGGCAATCTCCTTGAGTCGGGTAATCTCCGCGAAGAAGCGCGATCGTCCTTCCTGTAACGAGTCCTGAATCCGCAACGTGGCGCCAATCGCGAGCGGGCTCAGACGGAGAGACGATGCGCGGACGGGTGCGCCCATTAGCGCCATGACCGCGTTGATACCGACGGTTCTCAGAAGGGTGCTCTTGCCCGACATGTTCGATCCGCTTATCACCAGAAGCTGCAGCTCCCGGTCCAGACGGACGTCGTTGCGAACCATTCGTGCCGACGGCAGCAGCGGATGGCCGAGCCCGGCTCCGGCGAAAACGGCCGAGCCGTCCTCGGCAAGCTTCGGAAACACATCGTCTGGATGCTCGTAACCATAGGCCGCGATCGAGCTGAGCGCTTCGAACTCGCCGACCGAATCCAGCCACACGCGCACGCGCGGACCGTATGTGTGCCGCCACCGTTCCATCGCGAGGGCGAGATGGACACCCCAGAGGAGCGGTGTTGCGACGGTCGCGAACAGCACGTTGTGCTGCCAGTCGTGCATCTCGGACAGGCGATGCAACCATCGAATGGCTCTGCTGGGCGCTTGACCGTCTGTGCGCAGGTTCGAGACGAGCTCTGCCAGTGCCGCCGACTCGAATGTCTCGCGCTCGAGCTGCGACAGTACTCCTGCAAGGACGTCCAGATCGCGCGACCAGCTTCCGGCCGCGTGGAGAACCTTGCTGACGCGATCGAGGAATCGGAGGAGCACTGCGCCCGCCACGGCCAGGGCGAGCAGGAACGGCGCGTACTCACTTGTTAAGAAGGCCAGAGTGGCGGTGCCGATAATCGTCGCGGTGAGGAGAGCGGCCACCGGCTGCAACCACGACGGAAGAAGCTGCGGAGCCTCGGCCCATTGCACGAGCGTGTCCGGGTGAACGGCCGTTGCCACGTCCGCGCCGGCGCTCCAGAGGCGTTCGCGTCGATCGAGTCCCGGTGTCAGCTCGATTACCGCGGCCTGGCGCGCCAGGATCACTGGAAGAGATGCGGGTTGCTTCAGCCACTTCGCCAGCGTTTCCTCGCCGGCACGAGTTCGTGACAGGCACAGGA